>Ga0302263_10000163_pt1 | contig 27545 bp, 21 predicted proteins | sample II_Fen_N1_4_FD_194564 | JGI IMG/M metagenome (GOLD analysis project Ga0302263, IMG submission 194564) | Peat permafrost microbial communities from Stordalen Mire near Abisko, Sweden - II_Fen_N1_4 | ecosystem: Environmental > Terrestrial > Soil > Wetlands > Permafrost | place: Sweden: Abisko... | reverse complement strand
TGGGCAAGTCGGCCGACAAGGTGCAGCTGTTCAAGTACGTGGTGAAGAACGTCGCGCACCAGGCGGGTCGCACCGCCACCTTCATGCCGAAGCCCCTGTTCGGTGACAACGGCTCGGGCATGCACGTCCACCAGTCGCTGTGGAAGGACGGCGAGCCGCTGTTCTTCGACGAGAAGGGCTACGGCGGCCTGTCCGACCTCGCCCGCTGGTACATCGGCGGTCTGCTGCACCACGCCCCGTCGCTGCTGGCGTTCACCAACCCCACGGTGAACTCCTACCACCGCCTGGTGCCGGGCTTCGAGGCGCCGGTCAACCTCGTCTACTCGGCCCGCAACCGGTCCGCCTGCATCCGCATCCCGGTCACCGGCTCGAACCCCAAGGCCAAGCGCATCGAGTTCCGCGTGCCCGACCCGTCGAGCAACCCGTACCTCGCCTTCGCCGCCATGCTTATGGCCGGCCTCGACGGCATCCAGAACCGCATCGAGCCGCCGGACCCGATCGACAAGGACCTCTACGAGCTGCCCCCCGAGGAGCACGCCCTCATCCAGCAGGTCCCGGGCTCGCTCGCCGAGGTGCTGAACAACCTCGAGGCGGACAACGACTGGCTGACCGCCGGCAACGTCTTCACCCCGGACCTCATCAGCACGTGGATCGACTACAAGCGTGCCGCCGAGATCGACCCCATCCGGCTTCGGCCGCACCCGCACGAGTTCGAGCTCTACTACGACGTGTGATCGTCGGGGGCCATGGCTGCTCCCATGAGCTCCTGACCTGCACGACCAGGGCCCCGGGTTCCTCGCGAACCCGGGGCCCTGCTGTGCGCCTGCCTGTGTGCCTCGCTGTGCGCCTCCGGCCTCAGACCGGCGCCCGGGTCACGACACGAGAGCCGGTACAGCACCGGCCTCCGCGTCGGCCGTCACCGGGATCGACCTGATCTCGCGGAGGAACAGCGAGCCGACCGCCCCGAGCGCGGCGAGGGCGATGAACACGACACCGGTCAGATGGAATCGCTGCACGGCGAGCGCCGTCGTCGTCGCCCCGGCCACGATGGCGGCCAGCAGGCTCACCCCGACGGAGCCCCCGACGCGCTGGACGATGCTGAACAGCGTGTTCCCGTCGGCGAGCTGGTTCTCGGCCAGCGGGGCGAGCATGGCCACCAGGAGCGGCGTGGTGATCAGGCCGACCGCGACGGCCCGCCCGGACAGGATCGCGGCGACCACCCAGAGCGGGGTCGACAGCTCCAAGGTCAGGAGCAGCACGCTCGCCGCCGCGAGGGCCACGAACCCACCGGTCACCAAGGTGCGCAGCGGCATGCGGGCGGACATCCGCTGTCCCGCCCACGTCCCGACACCCATGAGGACCCCTTGCGGCAGCAGCGCGAGCCCGGTCTGCATCGCCGTGTGGCCCTGCACCGACTCCGTGAACACAGGGATCAGGAAGACCGTGCCGAAGGCCACCACCGAGCAGATGACCTGCAGTCCCAGGCCGAGCGCCGCCCGCGGGTCCCGCACCATGGCCAGATCGACCGGTGGATGGGCCCGCCGCGGCGCCCAGGCCAGGTAGGTGGCCAGCAGCGCCAGCCCGACGATCAGGCTCCCACCGCCCTCGAGGGATCCCCACCCGGACTCCGGGCCCTCGACCGCGCCGAAGAGCGCCAGGACCAGGCCGACGGCGAGCACGGCGAACGCGGCCAGGTCGAACCTGGCCGTGGGATCTGCCTGCGCACCAACTCCGCGCGGCACGCGCAGCAGGGCCGCGACCCCCAGGACACCGATCGGCACGTTCACCAGGAAGATCCACCGCCAGTCCCCGCCGATGAGGAGCACGCCCCCCAGTGTCGGGCCCAGCGCCGGCGCCAGGAACAGCACGAGCGCGGCCGAGACGGGGATGCCGCCACGCCGGACCCCCGCGCCACCGAGCAGGATGCTCAACGCCAACGGGACGAGCGGCGCGCCCGCGAGGCCCTGGGCCGCACGGAGCCCGATCAGGACGCCGACGTTCGGGGCGAGCGCACAGCCGGCGGACACGAGGACGAAGGCGACGGCGCTGACGGCGTACACGCGCAGCGCGCCGAACCGCCGAGCAAGGTAGGACGTGGCGGCGAGAGAGAGCCCCAGGGCCAGCAGGTATCCGCTGACCACCCATTGCACCTCGCGGAGGTCGGCGCCCAGGTCCTTGGCCATGACGGGCACCGCCACGTTCACCACGCTCGAGTCGAGCATGCTCAGCAGCGGACCGACCAGCAGCCCGAACCGGGCCACCGGGCCGAGGGTGATCCCGTCGAAGCCCTGCTCGACGTCGATCCCCGTCACCGGGCAGCCCCGTCGCGGCCGGCGAGCTCGACGAGCTCGGCCACGAAGGCTCGGTCGCGCGCGAGTCGATCGAGCAGGTGCCGCATCGAGCGGGTCCGCCACCCCGCGGGGTCCTGGACGCCGGCGAGCAGCTCGGTCGCCTGCGCCATCTGCTCCTCGAGCGCGGCGTCGCGCGCGGCGAGCACCCCCAGCCGTTCGGCCACGGTCATCTCGGCGAAGAACCCGACGCGGAGGAGGAAGTCCTCGTCCTGGCCGGCCTCGTCCGCGGTCAGCGTGGTGATGAGCTCATGGAAGAGCTCGCGCCCCGCGGCGGTGATGGCATAGGTCTTCCGGGCCGGGCGGCCCTCCGTGGTCTGGACCTGCTTGGTCACCGCGCCCCGCTCCTCGAAGCGGCGCAGCAGCGGGTACAAGGAGTTGTTGCTCAGGGGACGAAGCGTCGGCCGTTGGACGCGTCGCTTGAGCTCGTAGCCGTGTACCGGACCGTTCCGCAGCACACCCAGGATCAGGATGTCGATCACCCGGTTAGTGTGACATAGGTCTGCGTGACCTATACACCGCCTGCGGCGGGTCATGGCTTGACGGTGCGCGGCCGGTTCGCCGGTGAGCGCGCTGCCCGTCAGGATCGCGTTGACGCGGGCCGCACTCCCGAGAAGGATCGGCCCGTGACCCCTCGGTTCCGCTGGCCGGGCTCTTGCGAGACTGCGTGACTCGCCGCCCGGAGGTAGTCGAGACGACGATGAGCGTGACGCTCGTGCTGCTCCTCGCCGGGGCGTTCCTCGTCTACACGTCAGTGCTCGCCTCGGGCAGGGGGGGCCAGTGGGCGTTGCCCGCTCTGCTGGGCGTCATCGCGGTCCTCGTCCTCGTCTGGTCGGCGCTGATGCTCAGAGCGCGACGGAAGGCGCGCCCCCCGCGGTAGCTCCGGGGCCTCTCCAGCGGCGCGCCGAGCGCTACCGCTACCCGCCGAGTGCTGTCGTCCTTCCTGGCGCGCTCGGCGGGTCCGGGGTGCTCTCGACGACTGGCACGCGGCGACGGAGCACGAACGCGAGGAGCGTCACCATGAGCCCGGCCGCGGCGACCGCCCACAGCGCGATGCGCAGCGGCCCGGTCACAGCGTCGTAGATCGCGTCGGCGGCGGGCGACGACGTCCCGATCACCGCTCGACGCACGATCAGGAGAGCCAGGGCCGACACCCCGCCCCCGACGAGCACACCGATCCCGGCCGTGCGCCAGGCCCAGCGTCGGCCGCCAGCCAGCACCAGACCTCCGGCCAGCATCGCGAGGGCCAGCCACGGCAGCCACGTCCCCACGGCGTCCAGCAGCCGGAAGGCGGTGCGCAGCTGGAGCAGGTGCGCGCTGGTCACGAGCGGCACGGTGGCGCTCGTCGTCGGGATGCGGCTCGCGGAGGCGAAGCCCGCGTCGAGCAGTCGGGCACGCACGGCTTCGACGAAGGGCGACAGCCGCAGCGACAGCGCGCCCTCGTCGTCCAGCTCGGCCAGGGCCTGCGGGTCCCCGCGCAGCACCGCGACCATCTGGGCGTGCGCCGTCCCGTTCGCGGTCCGCCACGCCTGCGCGGTGGCCGGCGCGACGACGACCGCCTGCACCTGGTCGCGCACCCACTGCTCCGCGGCCTGCCGCGCCGGCTCGCGCAGCGCCCGCAGCGCGGCGCGCGTCACCGCCGAGAGGTCGGCTCCGTTGATCGCGTCGTCGACGATCCCGCCGACGTCCACCGTCGCGAGGACGGCGTCCGCCACCGCCTTGCTCACGGCGTCCTGCACCCGGCTGTCGTCCGCCAGCGGCCCGACGACGCCGAGGTAGGTGGCGGTGTCGACGACGACCGCCCGCGCCCACACCGCCGTCGCGGCCACCGGCACCAGCAGGGCCGCGACCAGCACCAACGCGACCGCAGCCGCCGCGCGCATCCGGCTCATCCGTAGAACACCCTCTCGACGACCTGGCGGGCCCTGCGCGCGGTGCGCAGGTAGTGCTGCTCCAGCTCTCCCGACGACCCCGGCGGGTAGCCCATCACGCGGGCGACCCCGGCGAGCGTCGCCCGGTCGTGCGGCAGCAGGTCGGTGTGCGGGCCGTCGGTGCGTCCCGTCCACAGCACGTTGGCGTCGCGCACCCGGGACGCCAGCTCCCACGCCTCGGTCAGCGCGCGGGAGTCGTCGATGTCCAGCAGGCCTGCCTCGGTGGCCGCCGCGAGCGCGCCGTGGGTCGACGTGGTGCGCAGACCGGGCACGGCGTGAGCGTGCTGGAGCTGGAGCAGCTGGGCCGTCCACTCCACGTCGGAGATGCCGCCGCGCCCGAGCTTGAGGTGACGCGTCGGGTCCACCCCGCGCGGCAACCGCTCTGCCTCGACGCGCGCCTTGATCCGCCGGATCTCGCGCACGGCCGCCGCGTCGAGCCCTGCCGCCGGGTACCGCACCGGGTCGATGAGCGCGACGAAGCGCGCCGCGAGCTCCGGCGCACCGGCCACCGGCCGGGCCCGCAGCAGCGCCTGGGCCTCCCAGGTGGCCGACCACCGGCCGTAGTACTCCGCATAGGAGTCCAGGCTGCGCACCAGCGGCCCGTTGCGCCCCTCAGGCCGCAGGTCGGCGTCCACGGCGAGCGGGGGTTCCGCACCGACCGCGTTGAGCAGCACCCGCAGCTGCGAGGACACGGCCAGGGCGAACTCCTGCGCGAGCACCGGGTCGGCGCCGCGGACCGGGTCGTGCACGAAGAGCACGTCGGCGTCGGAGGAGTACCCCACCTCGCCGCCGCCGAGCCGGCCCATCGCCACGACAAGCATCGCCGTCGGGTCGGCCGACAGGCCCCGCTCTCGTCGGGCCTCCCAGCGCATCACCCGCAGCGCACCGGCCAGCACCGCCTCCGTGGCGATCGTCACGCTGGCCGAGGCGCGGATGCCCGTGGTCACGCCCAGCACGTCCGCCGTGGCCGTGCGGGCCAGCTCGCGGCGCCGCATCGCGCGCAGCGCCGCGATGGCCGCCAGCCGCTCGTCCGACCTGGTGAGGATCGCGTCCGCCTCCGCACCGAGCCGGTCGGCGGTGCGCGGCTCGAGCTCGCTCGAGTCCGCGAGCCAGGTCACCGACTCCGGCGACCGCGTCAGCGCATCGGCCACGTAGCGCGAGGTGGACAGCACGTGGGCCAGCCGCTCGGCCGCCGTCCCCGAGTCGCGCAGCAGCTTGAGGTACCAGTGCGTCGAGCCGAGCTCGTCGGACAGCCGGCGGAACGCCAGCAGCCCACCGTCCGGGTCGGGTCCCTCGGCGAACCAGCCGAGCATCACGGGCAGCAGCTGGCGCTGGATCGCGGCCCGGCGCGAGACGCCCTCGGTCAGCGCGGCGATGTGCCGGGTGGCCCCTGCGGGGTCGTGGTACCCGATGGCCGACAACCGCGCCCGGGCGGCCTCGGGCGCCAGGCTGACGTCCTCGGCCGACAGCCGCGCCGTCGCCGGCAGCAGCGGCCGGTAGAACAGCTCCTCGTGCAGCCGTCGGACGTCGCGGCGCACCGTACGCCAGCGCTCCAGCAGCCCGTCGTGACCCTCGGCCCGCATGCCCACCGAGCGGGCCAGCCGGCGCAGGTCAGGTTCGGCCTCGGGCATCAGGTGCGTGCGGCGCATCCGCCACATCTGCAGCCGGTGCTCGAGCACGCGCAGGAACCGGTAGCACACCGCCAGCTGCGCGGCGTGCTCGCGGCCGACATAGCCGCCGGCGGCCAGCTGGGCCAGCGCGGTCAGCGTGCTGCCGCTGCGGATCGACTCGTCGGCGCGACCGTGCACCAGCTGCAGCAGCTGCACCGTGAACTCCACGTCGCGCAGCCCGCCGGCGCCGAGCTTGATCTGCCGGTCGGCCTCGGCGCGCGGCACGTTCATCTCGACGCGGCGGCGCATCGCCTGCGAGTCCTCGACGAAGTGCTCGCGTCCGACCGCCGCCCAGACGAGCGGCGCCGTGACCTCGACGTACGCGCGGCCCAGGTCCGCGTCCCCCGCGAGCGGTCGGGCCTTGAGCAGCGCCTGGAACTCCCAGGTCTTCGCCCAGCGCTCGTAGTACGCGCGGTGGCTGGCGAGCGTGCGCACCAGGGGGCCGTCCTTGCCCTCCGGCCGCAACGCGGCGTCCACCGGCCACAGCGCGGCCTCCCCCGACGGCGTGGAGCAGGCGCGCGCCATGCCCGCCGCCAGCCGTGCACCGACCGCCATCGCCTCGTCCTCCGACGTACCGGCGACCGGTTCCGCGACGTACACCACGTCGACGTCGGACACGTAGTTCAGCTCACGCCCGCCGCCCTTGCCCATGCCGATGACAGCCAGCCGTACGCCCGCCCCCGCGTCCGGCAGGTCGGCGCGCGCGAGTGCCAGGCCAGCCTCCAGCGCGGCGGCCGCGAGGTCGGCCAGGGCGGCTGCGACCGCGGGCATCCGGGTCAGCGGGTCCGGCGCGCTCAGGTCGTCCGCCGCCACCCGCAGCAGGCGGTCCCGGTAGGCGCGGCGCATCGCATCGACGCCGGCCGGTCCGGCAAGGCTCGCGACCGGCACCTCGGCCTGCGGATCGGCGCCCACGGCCACCAGCAGCTCGGCGCGCACCTGCCGGGCGTCGACGCCGGTCGCGCGCGTCTGGTCCAGCACGGACCGCAGTCCCGACGGGTGGGCGGCGAGCTGCGCGCCCAGCGCCGCGGAGGCGCCGACGACCCGCAGCAGCCGGTCGCGACGAGCACCCTCGTCGTGCAGCACCTCGGCGAACAGAGCGGACAGCGCGTCGTCGCCGGTCACCGCACCGGCGAGCGTGGCGAGCGCGAGGAGGGCCTGGTCGGGATCGGCGACGTCGGCGAGCGGTCCGACCAACAGGGTCGCCGCGTCCGGCACCAGCGCCACCAGCCGCTCGTCGGCCAGCAACCGCTCCGCGCGGGCCACGTCGGCCACACCGGCGCGGGACAGCCGCCCGGCGAGCGACGAACCCCGACCCAGGGTGGTCACCTCACACCAGGGGCAAGAACCGCTGGAGCTCGTACGGCGTCACCTGGGCGCGATATCCGTTCCACTCGTCGCGCTTGTTGCGCAGGAAGTAGCTGAACACGTGCTCGCCGAGCGCGTCCGCCACCAGCTCGGAGCGCTGCATCACCTCGATCGCCGCCTCCAGGGACGTCGGCAGCGGGTCGATGCCCAGCGCCCGCCGCTCGGCGTCGGTCAGCTCCCACACGTCGTCCTCGGCGCCCTCGGGCAGCTCGTAGCCCTCCTCGATGCCCTTGAGGCCTGCGGCGAGCAGCACGGCGAACGCGAGGTACGGGTTGGTCGCGGAGTCGACGCCGCGGTACTCGACGCGGCTGGAGTTGCCCTTGCCCGGCTTGTACATCGGCACCCGGACCAGCGCCGAGCGGTTGTTGTGCCCCCAGCACACGTAGCTCGGCGCCTCGGCGCCGCCCCACAGCCGCTTGTAGGAGTTGACGTACTGGTTCGTCACGGCCGTGATCTCCGCCGCGTGGCGCAGCAGGCCGGCGATGAACGACCGGGCGACCTTGGACAGCTCCAGCGGTGCGCCGGGCTCGTAGAAGGCGTTCTTGTCGCCCTGGAACAGCGACAGGTGCGTGTGCATGCCGGACCCGGGCTTCTCCGCCAACGGCTTGGGCATGAACGAGGCGAAGACGCCCTGCTCGAGGGCCACCTCCTTGACCACGGTGCGGAAGGTCATGATGTTGTCCGCGGTGGTGAGGGCGTCGGCGTAGCGCAGGTCGATCTCGTTCTGGCCCGGACCGGCCTCGTGGTGGGAGAACTCCACCGAGATGCCCATCGACTCGAGCATGGTGATCGCCGCGCGCCGGAAGTCGTGCGCGGTGCCGCGCGGCACGTGGTCGAAGTAGCCACCCTGGTCCACCGGCACCAGCGGCCGGTCCGGGTCCGCCGGGGCCTCGAACAGGTAGAACTCCACCTCGGGGTGCGTGTAGAACGTGAAGCCCTTGTCGCTGGCCCGGTCAAGGGCGCGCTTGAGCACCTGTCGGCTGTCGGCCAGCGACGGCTCACCGTCCGGCGTCAGCAGGTCGCAGAACATGCGCGCCGTGCCGTGCCGCTCGCCGCGCCAGGGCAGCACCTGGAACGTCGCCGGGTCGGGCCGGGCGATCATGTCGGCCTCGTACACCCTGGTCAGGCCCTCGATGGCCGAACCGTCGAACCCGATGCCCTCGGCGAAGGCCTGCTCGAGCTCCGCGGGTGCCACCGCGACCGACTTGAGGATGCCGAGCACGTCGGTGAACCACAGCCGGACGAACCGGATGTCTCGTTCCTCGACGGTGCGGAGCACGAATTCCTGCTGCCTGTCCATGGCGTACATCCTGCCGGATCGGCGAGGTTGCGCGGGACCGCGTCGACCGTCGGCGCGGCGCCCGTCCCAGGAGGGCCGCGCGACGCGGCAGATCTCCCCGACGAGGTCAGCCGTCAGCGACGCACGAGCTCGAACAGGCCGGCGGGCGCGTCGTCCGGCGCAGGCGAATCCGCTGGGCGCAGCGAATCGTCGAACCACCGCCGCTCGTCCTGAGCCACCCGCTCGTCCTGAGCCACCCGCTCGTCCTGAGCCACCCGCTCGTCCTGAGCCACCCGCTCGTCCTGAGCCACCCGCCCCTCCGGCCGCGCCCGCACCGGCTCGGCTGGGCTCGGCGGCGCCTCGGTGCACGGCGGCGCGGCGCCATAGAGCCGCCCGTCGGGGTACCGGTGCTCATAACTGCCGTCGGGCCGTCGCGCGACGCGCAGGTCGAGGCGATGGATCTGGTGGTGGTGGTAGCTGCACTCAGGTGCGCAGCCGTCCAGATCCGTCGACCCGCCGTCGCGATCCCACCACCTGATGTGGTGCAGCTCGGTGTAGGCCAAGGGCATGCCGCAGCCGTCGACTGCGCAGGTGCGCTGCCCCGCAGCGAACACAGCCAACCAGTGCGCACGGGTGAACAACCGGGCGTCTCGACCCAGGTCCAGCACCTGACCGACCGTCCCCACCACCGCGCGGGTCAGCACGCAGTCGCACAACGCCCGGCCCACCTCAGACGCCGGCCACGGGGTACCGGTCTGGTCGACCACCGGGTCGACGCCGCGCAGCGCACCGACCAGGCGCGCCGCCGATCCGGGGCCGTCGACGATCGTCCCCGGCGCCACCGTCGGCCCCGACGACGAGGCCCGCAGCGCGGTCCAGGTCGCCTCCGTGAAGGTGATCAGGGCCTGGACCGGCGCGACGATGCCCACTGACGGCGCCCGGTCGGCCAGCGCACGCTCGGCGATTGCAGCGAGCGCATCGGCCTGCCGCTGGCCCCGGTCACGCTCGTCGTCAGCCGCAGGACGAGGGCTGAACGCCTCCATCGCCTTGGCCAGCTGATGCCCCGCCACGAGGTCCAGCCTGCCGTTCACCAGCGTTCCTCCGGCCGTGTGCGTCAGGTGCACGAACCGTCCGGCACGCTGCTCGTCGTGCGAGCGCTGACGCGCCGCGGGGTCCAGGGCGGCACCCATGGCCGCCAGCTGCTTGCCGAACGCCGCCCCGTCCAGCCGGGCGGCCAGGACCACGACGTCGCGCTGCCCCGCTTCGGTGGCGAGCTGCTCGGCCAGCGCCGGCGAGGCACCTGCCGCCCGGGTGATCTCGGCCAGGTGGCGGGAGGTCACGGGTCCGTCCGCCATCGCCTCGGCCACCTGCGGCATCGCCTCCAACGTCGCGGCCTGGCCCACCGCCGCGGCTCCGGCGCCGCGGCCCTGGCGCGACAACCGCCCGATGAACGACGCCAGGTCACGATCGCCGTGTCGAGCCCAGGTGCCGGCCCGCTGCTCAGCGGCCAGCACCCGGCCCTCTGCCAGGGCGACGAGGTCCCGGTGCCTGGCCAGCCACGCCAGCGCCGCGGCGCGCGTCGGCGCATCCCAGGCGTTTGCCCGACCGGTGGCCTCGACGACCGATCGGGCGGCGGACCCCAAGGAGACGAACTCGGCCGGGAGCCGGTCCGCGGCCGGCAGCCGCTCCTCGCCCACCGTGTGCCCGCCCACGGTCATCGCCCCCATCCCGACTCTCGTACTGATGTTCGAAGCATACCCGACAACCCGGGTCGGTCGCAACCAGGAAATGCCCTCTGACCTGCACTAACGCTGTGGACGGGCAGCGCAGCCCCGGGGCTGTGGACGGCTCGATGCCCCCACCGGGCGATCCCCGGCGTAGGCGAACTAGGCTCGTCGTCATGATCGACGGAGTGAAGCGGGTCCGGGTCAGCCACCTCCACCAGGCGAAGGAGCGGGGCGAGAAGCTCGTCATGCTCACGGCCTACGACGCGGTGACGGCGCGCATCTTCGACCAGGCCGGTGTGGACCTGCTGCTGATCGGCGACTCCATCGGGAACACGATGCACGGGTACCCGACGACGCTGCCGGTGACGGTCGACGAGCTCGTCGTGGCGGCCCGGGCCGTGGCCGGCGCCACCCACCGGGCACTCGTCGTGGTCGACCTGCCGTTCGGCTCGTACGAGGCCGGGCCCGAGCAGGCCCTCGCGACCGGCGTTCGCATGTTGAAGGAGGCGGGCGTCGCCGCGGTCAAGCTCGAGGGCGGCCGACGGGTGGTCCCGCAGATCCGCGCGCTGACCGACGCCGGCATCCCGGTGGTGGCGCACCTCGGCTACACCCCGCAGTCCGAGCACCTGCTCGGCGGCCCGCGTGTGCAGGGCCGGGGCGACGAGTCGGCACAGCGGCTGCGCGAGGACGCGCTCGCCGTGCAGGACGCCGGCGCCGTCGCGCTGGTGCTCGAGATGGTGCCCGCGCCGCTCGCCGCGGCCGTCACGGCGATCCTGGCGATCCCGACGATCGGCATCGGCGCCGGCGCCGGTTGCGACGGGCAGGTGCTCGTCTGGGTGGACATGGCGGGGATGGGCGACTGGTCCCCGAGGTTCGCCAAGCGGTTCGGTGAGGTCGGTGCGGCGCTCACCGCGGCGGCCACCGCCTATACGGACGAGGTCCGGGCCGGCACCTTCCCGGACGCGGAGCACCAGTTCGACGCCTGACGACGACTCTTGCGACGACGCGTCCGGGCTCGGCCCGGCAACCGCCGAGCGTCCGGCGACGATGCGCTACGAGGGGTCCGCGGCCTCGCGGGCGCGCTCCTCGTCCTCCCAGGCCTGGGTGCGGCGGCGCGCGGTGTCCAGCGCCGCGGCCGCGGCCTCCCGTGTCGGGTAGGGCCCCATCAGCACGGACCAGTCGCTGATCCGGCCCTGCTCCACCTGGTGAGTGCGGGTGTTGTAGTAGAACTCCGCGTCCATCACGTCCTCCGCGTCCATCACGTCCTCCGCCCCGGCGCCCCGCGGCGCGTCCACCCGGCGGGCCCGGCCGGAGCGGCGAGGCCCTCCCTCGTAGACTGCCAGTCATGGCTCCGGCGCACCCGACACGAGCTGCCCTGGCCCCCGGCCGGCAGTCGCCCCGCCGGGCGGTGCCGGCGGCCATCGCGCGGCCGGAGTACGTCGGTCGGCCGGCTCCGCGACCCTGGACCGGCTCGGACGTGCTCGACGACGACACCGTGGCCCGGGTGCGGATCGCCTCGAAGATCGCCGCCGGCGCGCTCGCCGAGGTGGGCCGGCACGTGGCCCCCGGCGTCACCACGGACGAGCTCGACGCGGTCGGCCACCAGTACCTCGTCGACGCCGGCGCCTACCCGTCCACGCTGGGCTACCGCGGCTTCCCCAAATCGCTGTGCACCTCGCTCAACGAGGTCATCTGCCACGGCATCCCGGACTCGACGGTGATCGAGGACGGCGACATCGTCAACGTGGACATCACGGCGTACATCGGTGGCGTGCACGGTGACACCAACGCCACGTTCCTCGCCGGGGACGTGGACGACGAGTCGCGCCTGCTCGTCGAGCGCACGCAGGAGGCGCTGGCCCGCGGCATCAAGGCTGTCGTCCCCGGCCGCGAGATCAACGTCATCGGCCGCGTCATCGAGAAGTACGCGGACCGGTTCGGCTACGGCGTGGTGCGCGACTACACGGGGCACGGCGTGGGGCCGGCGTTCCACACCGGCCTGGTCATCCCGCACTACGACGCCGCGCCCGGGTACGACCGGCTGATCGAGCCGGGCATGGTCTTCACCATCGAGCCGATGCTCGACCTGGGCACCCCCGACTGGCGGATGTGGGACGACGGCTGGACGGTGGTGACGGCCGACGGCCGACGCAGCGCGCAGTTCGAGCACACCTTGCTGGTCACCGACACCGGAGCGGAGATCCTCACCCGATCATGAGCAGCGACGTCAAGCACCCGAGGTTCGCACCACGCACCGCGTTCGGCATCGACATCGGCGGCTCCGGCATCAAGGGCGCCCCGGTCAACCTCAAGACCGGCGAGTTCTCCGGCGAGCGGGTGCGCATCCCCACCCCGCAGCCGGCGACGCCGGCGGCCGTCGCGGCGACCGTCGCGCAGGTGGTGGACCGGTTCTCGCTGCGCAAGGCCGTCCCGATCGGCGTCACCTTCCCGGCCATCGTCCGGCACGGAGTGGCGCAGTCGGCCGCCAACGTCGACAAGTCGTGGATCGGCACCAACATCGAGCAGGTGCTGCACAAGGCGACGGGCCGGCGGGTGGTCGCGGTGAACGACGCCGACGCCGCGGGCTACGCCGAGGTGGAGTTCGGCGCGGCGAAGGACGTGCCGGGCCTGGTGCTCGTGGTGACCCTCGGCACCGGGATCGGCACCGCCCTGATCAACCACGGCCGGCTGGTGCCGAACACCGAGCTCGGCCACCTGGAGATCGACGGCGTGGACGCCGAGTCCCGTGCCTCGGACGCCGCCCGCGACCGCGAGGGCCTGGACATGACGGCCTGGGCCGCCCGGCTGCAGCGGTACTTCAGCGTGCTCGAGGCGCTGTTCTCCCCCGACCTGTTCGTCGTCGGCGGCGGCGTGAGCAAGCGGCACGCGGAGTTCCTGCCGCTGCTCGACCTGCGCACGCCGATCGTGCCCGCCGCCCTGCGCAACGCCGCGGGCATCGTCGGCGCCGCCTGCCTCGCCGCCGAGGCCATCTGACGGGTCGAGGCGACCTGACGGGTCGAGGCGACCTGACGGGTCACGACGAGGCGGTCGGCACCTCGTCGGGCGCCGCGTCGGCCGTCAGCTGGTCCCACACCGGGCCGTAGCCAAGCCGCGCCTGCTCGGCGACGACGACCTCGCGCGCCAGGTCGGCCCGCGTCACGTCGACGGCGTGCAGGCTCGCCGCCGCCATCGTCGAGGGCCGCACGTAGGTGTCGAACGTCTCCGCCTTGCGGGCCAGCGCCTCGACGATCCGCTCGTCGACCACGTCCTCGGCCAGCAGCCGGTGCGCCCGCACGCTGCGCACCTGGCCCATCCGGTGCAGCCGGGCGAACGCCTGGGCCTCGGCCCCCGGCGTCAGCTGCGGCTCGCACAGCACGACGACGCTCGCCGCCTGCAGGTTGAGCCCGACCCCGCCGACGCTCACCTGCGCGACCAGCACCCCTCCCGCGTCCGACGCGGCGAACCGGTCGATCGCCGCCGCTCGCTCGTCGGGCGTCGCGTCGCCGGTCAACGGGCCGTGCACCTCGTGCCGGGCGCCCAGCGCGCGCACGACGACGTCCACCACGTCACGGAAGTACGTGAACACGACGGTCCGGTGCCCGCCCTCGGCGGCGTCGTCGACGATCTCCACCAGCCGCGCCAGCTTGACCGACCGCGCCGGGTCGTCGGGCTGGAACGTCGCCCGGCGCATCGCCATGACGTTGCCCGCGCGCACCGCCCGCGCGTAGGGCTCGCGGGCGGACGCCGGCAGGTCGAGCCACTCGTCGACGACGACGAGCTCCGGCAGCTCGACGAGCACGTCGGCGGCGTTGCGCCGGAGGTACACCGGGGCGACGGCCCGCCGGAACGCGTTCGCACCGACGAGCGCCAGGTGCCGCGGCAGCGCGTCGACCAGCTGCGGCTGCAGCAGCCGCACCAGCGCGACGAAGTCCTCCAGCCGGTTGTCCATCGGCGTACCCGTCATCGCCAGCACGCGCCACGTGCTCCGCGCCCAGCGCTCGACGTGCCGGGACCGGCGGGCCTTCGGGTTCTTCACGTAGTGGGCCTCGTCGACCACCAGCAGGTCGACCTCCACACGCGGCACGCGCGCCAGGCCCTCGTAGGTGGTGACGGCGACCCCGCCCTCGGCCGCCCACCGCGCCGCGGCGGCAGCACGCTCGGGCCCGTGCAGGCGGTGCGCGGCGAACGTGGTGCGCGCGGCGACCTCGCGCAGCCAGTTCGGCAGCACGCCGGCCGGGCAGACGACGAGGAACCGGTCGGCGCCGGCGCCCGCGAGGTCGGACATCACGGCCAGGGCCTGCAGCGTCTTGCCCAGGCCCATCTCGTCGCCCAGCAGCACCCGGCCCTGGTTGAGCGCGAACCGGGCACCGAACTCCTGGTAGCCGCGCAGCGCGACGGTCAGCCGGGCGAGGTCCAGCGAGCGGGCCTCGACCCGCTCGGCCAGCTCGGCGGCCATCAGCCCGTGCGCGGCGTCCCGGCCGCGGGCGCCCGGGGAGAGGGTCTCCAACGCGGTGTAGTACTCCGCGATGCGCCGCTCGACGTCGTCCCACACGTCCGCCAGCGGCGGCTCCGGGCGGTCGACCTCGCGACGCAGCCCGGCGATGGTCTCCCGCAGGCCCGTCGAGGTCAGCAGCGGCTCCCAGCCGGCGAGGGCCGCCAGCGCTGCTGCCGCCGCGTCCTTCGTCCGGCGCCGGGACAGGGCCAGCAGCAGCCGGCTGCCCGCCCGGGCGGCACGGGGGGCGTTCCAGGCGACCGAGCGCGCGTAGTCGGCGAGCGGGTCGCGCTGCGGCTGCACGAGCGGGGCCAGCCGCATCCAGCGGTGCAGCGCCAGGACGAGCTCGCCCGGACTGTCCGGCCCGGCACGCCCGGCCCGGTCCACCTCGATGCGGACGACGACGGCCTCACGCGACGCGGTGGCCAGCTGCTCGGCCGCGGCCACCGCCGCCCGCGCCGTCTGGCTGCCCACGCCGGGCACCGCGTCCAGGGTGCGGGCGTCGACGCCGAGCAGGTCGGCCACCGTGACGTAGCCGTGCTCGAGCAGCGCGCGCAGCCGCAGGTTGCGGTCCGTCAGCTCGCCGAGCCGGGTGACCTCGATCCGCGCCAGCTCGGCCCGCGCCGCGGCGTCCCGGCGTCGGTCGATGTGCGCCACGACCGCCCGCGCCGCGTCGTCGAGCGCCGCCAGCACGTGCGTCGCGTCCGTCGCCAGCGCGCGGTGCGTCGCGACGAGGTCGCGCGCCGGGCGGCCGGCCGCCGGCGGGGAGGCGGCGGGCGGGACAGGCACGGCAGGAGCCTACGGCCGCGCGACCCACCGCCGACCCCGTGCCCCTCTACGCTGCACCCCGTGACCGAGAACCCGCAGCACCCCGGCAGCTGGACCGCCCCCGGCCAGGGCTCGGCGCCGACCCCCTGGGCGGCCCCGCCGGCACCCGCCCCGCTCATGCCGACCTCGCCTGCTGGCCAGAGCGTGCCCGCCCCGATGGCACCCCCTCCCCCGCCGCCCGCCTTCGTCGACCTCACGGTGCAGGGCAGCCGCGCGTGGACGGCTTTCCTGCCTCCGCAGGTGAGCGTCAACGGCTGGCCGCTGGTGCCGGAGTTCGGGCGGCGGACCGTGCCGGTGCCTCCAGGCCCGGTGCGCGTGGACGTCGTCGCCCAGTGGTGGAAGCCGTACGGCCAGGCGAGCCTGCAGTTCCTGGCCGGGCCCGGCCAGAGCGTCCCGGTGTTCTACGCCACGCCGTATCACGTGTTCGCGCGCGGCGCGATCGGGCACGTCAAGCAGACCCGTCCGGGACGGTGGTTCCTGTTCGGGCTTGTCGGCGCGATCCTGGTGCCGCTCGTCGCGCTGATCGTCGCGATCGCCCTCACCTCGTCCTGAGCCGCCGGATCGCCGCCGGGTCGTCGCCGGGTCGTCGCCGGTGCGACGCCGGACCGCCGCCGGGTGGCGCGGCGCGCCCTCCTCGGTGAACATGGGCGGCATGGCTGCCTTCGTCTCACAGCTGGTCATCGACGCCGCCGAGCCCGCGACGCTGGCACGCTGGTGGATCCAGGTCCTCGACTGGCCGATCTCCTACGAGGACGAGACCGGCGACGAGGTGGAGATCACTCCCCCCGTCGGCGGCACCCCCTGGCTGTTCGTGCGGGTACCGGACGCCAAGTCCACCAAGAACCGGCTGCACGTCGACGTGCGCCCGCCGGACGGCTCCAGCCAGGCCGCCGAGCTCGCGCGGCTGCACGCGCTGGGCGCGACGCCCGTGGACGTCGGTCAGGGCCCGGACGTCACCTGGCACGTGCTGGCCGACCCGGAGGGCAACGAGTTCTGTCTGCTGCGCTCCACCCCGGCCGAGCTGGCCGCCGCGCAGACGGCAGCCGGGCAGTAGTCGCACTCCTCGGTGCGGGTCCCGGCACCGCGACGGCGCGCGCCCGCCCGGTACGCGGGCGTCGGGCATTTGTGCGGATGAGTCAGTCGATACGCCGGGTTCTGTCCCCGCGCGCGGTTGCCCCCGCGCGGGTGACGGCCATCCATCTACGACGTACGTTGCCGCACGCCTCCAGCGGCCTACCCGGGAGCTCGGGCGGGCAGCCCTCGAACGCTCCCTGTCTGGCCTTGCTCCGGGTGGGGTTTGCCTAGCCACGCCGGTCGCCCGGCGTGCTGGTGGTCTCTTGCACCACCGTTTCACCCTTACCTGCCAGGCCCGGCGGACCGGGACCGGCAGGCGGTCTGTTCTCTGTGGCACTGTCCCGCGGGTCACCCCGGGTGGGTGTTGCCCACCACCCTGCCCTACGGAGCCCGGACGTTCCTCGGCGGGTGCGAGCACCCGACGCGGCCGCCTGACTGACTCATCCGCACGCTCAGGGTATCCGCTCGGGGTCCGCTCCGGGTCGATCCCCCGTCCGCAACCGGGGCCCTCACCCGTCGCGCCTGCTCCGCGGCGCTGATCAGGACGAACGTCCGGGCCCATGGCCCCCGACACAACCCCCGAAGATGCCCCGGCCGAACCGGCAAGGGTTCAGGGTCGAGCCAGGGACGTTCCCGATGTGGCGCACCCGCGGCCGCCGCCACGATGAACCACGTGACCACCACGATGACTCCAGAACTCGACCCCGTCCGCAGCCGGACCATGTCCGGCCCCATCGCCTCCGCCCGCGCCGTGACCAAGGTCTACGGCAGCGGCGAGGCCGAGGTCCGCGCCCTGCGCGGCATCGATGTCGACCTGGCCCGCGGCGAGCTGACCGCGATCATGGGCCCGTCCGGCTCCGGCAAGTCCACCCTCATGCACTGCCTGGCGGGCCTGGACCGGCCGACGTCCGGCACGGTCGTCGTCGACGGCCTCGAAGTCTCGACGATGTCCGAACGGCGCCTCACCAAGCTGCGGCGCACCCGCGTCGGGTTCATCTTCCAGTCGTTCAACCTCGTGCCCACGCTGACCGCCGCGGAGAACATCACGCTGCCGCTGGACATCGCGCGCCGGCCCGTGGACCGGGACCGGTTCGACGAGGTCGTCGCCGCCGTCGGCCTCGCCGACCGGCTGAGCCACAAGCCGGCCGAGCTGTCCGGCGGTCAGCAGCAGCGCGTCGCATGCGCCCGGGCCCTGGTCGCACAGCCGGCGGTGGTGTTCGCCGACGAGCCGACCGGCAACCTCGACTCCCACGCGTCGGGCGAGGTGCTCGGCTTCCTGCGCCGCTCGGTCGACACGCTCGGTCAGTCCGTCGTCATGGTGACGCACGATGCGCGCGCGGCGTCCTACGCCCACCGCGTGCTGTTCCTCGCCGACGGACGGTTCGTCGCCGAGCTGTCCAACCCCACCCAGGCCAGCGTCCTGGACGCCCTCGCCCACCTCGAGAACGCCTCGACCGACACCACGCGGGGGCGGTGATGGGCCGCATCGGCCTGCGCTCCGTGCGGGCGCACGCGGCCCGCTTCGTGATGTCCGTGCTGGCGGTGACCCTCGGGGTCGCCTTCGTCACCGGCACCTTCTCGTTGCGCCAGATGCTCTCGTCGACGTTCGACGAGATCGTCGGCGCCACCACCACCGCCGACGTCTACGTCCGCCCCGCGAGCGCGAACAGCGCCGACGTGACGAGCATGTCCAACGACACCAGCGGCGGCCTGCCGCTGTCCATGGTCGACGACCTGTCCGCGGTCGACGGCGTCACCGCGGCCATCGCCAGCATCTCCGGATCGGTGACGATCGTCGGCGCCGACGGCACCGCCGTCCGCAGTACCCAGGCGCCGAGCTTCGCGATGGCCTACGACTCGCGCGACACCTCGATCACGCACGTCGAAGGACGTGCGCCGACCACGGCGTCCGAGGTGATGCTGGAGCAGTACACGCTGGAGTCGTCGGGGCTGTCGATCGGGGACACCACTCACATGGTGCTGCTCGGCGAGGTCAGCGAGGTGACGGTGGTCGGTGAGGCCTTCTTCTCAGCCCCGATGGCCGGCGCGACGATCGTGCTGCTCGACGAGGCGACCGCCACGGCGGCGTATGCACCCACCGGGACGGTCCCGACCATCTCGCTGTACGCCGCGGCCGGGGTCACCCCCGAGGCGCTGCGCGACCGGGTGGAGGCGCTCGCCGCCCCCGCCGGCGCCGAGGCGCTCACCGGTCAGGCGATGCGCGACGAGTCGAACAAGGCGATCGCCGAGCAGCTCGGCTTCGTCTCGACGTTCCTGCTGGTGTTCGCGGTGCTGGCCCTGTTCGTGGGCGCGTTCATCATCGCCAACACGTTCACCATGCAGATCCGCCACCGGATGCGGGAGTTCGCGCTGCTGCGGGCGGTGGGGGCCTCGCCTGCGCAGGTGTTCTCCTCGATCGTCGTGCAGGCGGCCGTGATCGGCGTGCTCGGCTCGGTGCTCGGAGTGCTCGGTGGGCTCGGCCTGGTCACGCTCGTCGGCGCCGTGCTCGAGCGGTTGCAGATGACGTTGTCCAGCACCATCCCGCTCTCGACGTCGACGGTGCTCATCGGGCTCGCGGTCGGCACCCTGGTGTCCATCGCGGCCGCCGCCCTGCCGGCTCGGCGCGCATCGCTGGTGCCGCCGGTCGAGGCGATGCGCGACGAGGTCACCGTGAACGAGCGGTCGCTGCGCCTGCGGGCGCTCCTCGGCAGCGTGCTGATCGCTGCGGGCGCCGCTGCCGCCGTCGTCGCTGCCATTCGGCCGACGGCCGACAACGCGGACCTGCTGCTGGGCCTCGGCGCGGCCGGCGTGATCGTCGGAGTGCTCACCGTGGGGCCGGTGGTGGTGCCCGCGGTGGTGCGGGTGCTGGCTGCCCCCGCGGTCGCCTGGTGGCGGCCCGTCGGCCGGCTGGCCCGGGGCAACGTGGTGCGCAACCCGCGCCGCGCGGCGAACACCGCCGGTGCGCTGACGATCGGCATGGCGCTGGTCGGGGCGGCCGCCGTGCTGGCCGCGTCCACCACCGCCTCGGTGAGCAGCCTCGTCGAGTCGGAGATCAACGCGGACTACGTGCTGCGCACCGACTACCCGGGCACCATCGCGCCCCAGGCGCTCGACGAGGTCCGCGCCCTGCCCGACGTGCAGTCCGCGTTCGGGTTCCCGACCACCACGGTCCTGGCGGCGGTCGGCACTACCCCGACCGACGATGACGGCACCTGGGTGATCGGCGTCGACCCGGCCATGGTCGGCTCGGCGCTCACCCCGTCGAAGACCGACGGTCCGGTGGCGGACACGCTCGCCGCCGGCGGGGCGGTGGTCGACACCTCCCTGGCGGATGACCGCCACTGGGCGATCGGCGACGAGATCACGGTGTCCGCTGCCACGGGTGAGCGGACGCTGACCATCGGCGCGCTGATGCGCTCCGGCACCATCGGCTCCGGGATCAGCGTGTCACCGGCCGTGCTCGACGAGCTGGCGCCGCCGGCCGCCCAGGCCGACAGCAACGTCATCATCACCAGCAGGCCCGGTGCCGACCTCGCGGCGCTGCGCACCGACCTGACCGACATCGTCGCGCCGTACTACGTGGTGTCCGTGATGGACTCCGACGAGTTCGTGGCCGGCCTGGCCTCGCAGGTCAACCAGATGCTGACCATCCTCTACGCCCTGCTCGGGCTGTCGGTGGTGATCGCGGTGCTCGGCATCGTCAACACCCTGGCCCTCTCGGTGATCGAGCGGACCCGGGAGATCGGCCTGCTGCGCGCCGTCGGTCTGGGCCGGCTGCAGCTGTCCGGGGTGATCACCGTGGAGTCGGTGCTCACCGCGGTGTGCGGCACGGCGATCGGCCTGCTGACGGGCGTCGGGCTGGCCGCGGTGGTGCCCCGGCTGTACGAGGCCCAGGGCCTGAGCGTGCTGGCCGTGCCGGTCGGCAGCCTTGCCGGGATGCTCGTGCTGGCCGTGGTGGTGGGCGCGCTGGCCGCGGTCTGGCCCGCGGTGCGGGCCGCCCGGCTGCCCGTGCTCGACGCGGTCACGCACGAGTAGGGGCGGCGCGGGCCGCGACAGCGGGGAGTACGACGGGCGGAGAGCGCACAACGGGCGGAGACCGCACAGCGGGCGGGGTGTGCCGGTGGAGGGCCGGCGCACCCCGCCGACGCGTCAGCGGCGGGTGCCTCCGCGTCGGCGGCGGGTGCCGACGCGTCAGCGGCGCTCGCCCCAGCCCTCGCTGGGCGCCCCGACGACGGCCACCTCGTCCCGGTGGTCCGGGAACAACCGCACGATGCTCAGCGAGGCGGGCGCCACGCGCAGCCTGCTCCACGAGAGCGGCGCGGCGCCGAGCGCAACGCCGAGCATGGCCCGGATCGCGACGGCGTGGGAGACGACGACGACCGCGCGCCCCGGCGTGCCTGCACGCCCCGGCGTGCCCGCCCGCAGGCGATCCATCCCGGCCCGCACCCGCTCCGCGACGTCGACGAGCGACTCCCCGCCGCCCGCCGGCCGCAGCGTGCCCTCGCTGTGCCAGGGCTCCAGCTGGCCCGGCCAGCGCTCCTCGATCTGCGCTCCCGTCAGGCCCTGCCAGGCGCCGAAGTCGGCCTCCTGGAACGTGGCGTCCGTGCGCAGGGTCAGGCCCAGGCGGTCGGCGATGACGGCGCCGGTCTGCTGCGTACGGACCATCGGCGAGGCGATCAGCTCGTCGGGCCGCTCGATGTCACCCCAGAGGTCGTCGCCGACCCGCTGGACGAGGTCGGCGGCGGCCGCGGCCTGCGCGAGCCCGGTCTCGTCGAGCGGCGGTCCGGGTTCGCCGGACCCGCTGTAGCCGTGCGACAGCGTCATCGCCGTCTGCCCGTGCCGGACGAGCAGCACCGTCACGGGCGGCAGGTCGTCGAACCGGGCGGCGGCGCCGGACGGTCGCAGACTCTCGATCATGCGGCCGCCCGCACCAGGATCCGTCCGCACTCGGGGCACCGGGTCACCTGGTCGTCCGCCGCTCGGCGGATCTCCTCCAGGTCGACCGGACCCAGCTCCATGCGGCAGCCGAGGCACTGACGACCCTGCAGGGTGGCCGCGCCCCGGCCGGACAGGTGTCCGCGCAGGCGCTCGTAGAGGGCCAGCAGCGTGGGGTCCAGGCCGTCGGCCGCGCGGGACCGGTCGTCGGTCAGCTGGGCCACCTCGTCGTCCAGGGCGGCAAAGATCTCATCCCGCTCCGCCTCGGCAGCGGTCAGCTCGGCGACGACCGCGGCGTGCGCGGACTCCAGCTCCGCCAGCACGCCGGTGTGCGCCTCGAGACGCTCCATCACGTCGAGCTCGATCTCCTCCAGCACCTCCTGCCGGCGCCCGAGGGTGGCGATCTCGCTGGTCAGCGCCTGGACGTCCTTCGCGCTGACCTGACCGGCGTCCAGCCGCAGCCCGTCGCGGTGGGCGCGACCGCGCACCTGCTCCACGTCCGACTCGGCCTTGGACAGCTCCCGTCGCAGGTCGCTCGCGGCGGTCCGGGACGTGACGAGCGCGGAGGAGAGGTCGGTGGCGCGGGCCTCGAGGTCGGCGATCGTCGCGAGCACCGGTGCCGTGCGCCGACGGTGCGCCAGCTGGTCCAGGTGGGTGTCGAGATCCTGCACCGCGAGCAGGCGGACCTGGTCGGCGGCGGGAGCGGTGGTCACAGGGGTCCTCCTGACGGGCCCGGCCCCTCCACCCGAGCCGTCCAGGGGTCGGTGCACAGGATGCTGACGTGGGTGTCCACGCTAGTGCCCGTGGCGGCCAGGTCCGCGCGCAGCGCCTCCGCCGCCCGCGGCAGCCAGGGCCACTCGGATGCGAAATGGGCGGTGTCGACCAGCGCCGGCAGGCCTCGACCGTCGAACAGCGCTCGTTCCCGCGCCTCGGACGCCGGGTGGTGGCGCAGGTCGGACGTCACGTAGGCGTCCACCCCGGCGGCCCGGACGGCGTCGAACTCGCCGTCGCCCGATCCGCCCAGCACCGCCACGCGACGCACCGCCAGGCCCGGGTCGCCGGCGTAGCGGATGCCCTGCGCGGTGACCGGCAGTGCCGCGGCGACCTGCCGCGCGAACGCGTCCAGCCGCATCGGCGCGGGCAGCCGCCCGACGCGCCCGAGCCCCGTGCCGCCCGGCGACGCGGCCAGCTCCAGCACGTCGAAGGCCGGCTCCTCGTACGGGTGTGCGGCGCGCAGCGCGGCGAGAACCGCAGACCGCAGCGACCGGGGGGCCACCATCTCCACGCGGGCCTCGACGACGGACGCGACCTCCCCGGTGTGCCCGACGGCCGGATGCGCCTGGTCGGACGGTACGAACGTGCCCTCACCGGTCGTCGTCCAGGCGCACCGGCGGTACTCGCCCAGCGCCCCGGCCCCCACGGCGCTCAGGGCGTCCACCAGTCGCCCGGCGGCCTCCACCGGTACGAAGACGACGTGCTTGTCCAGCGCCTCGCCCGGAGCCGCGACGAGCGGCACGGTCTCGACCAGGCCGATCGCCTCGGCGAGGGCGTCCGCGACCCCACCGGCCGCGGCGTCGGCGTTGGTGTGCGCGTTGTAGAGCGCGACCCCGGCGCGGACCAGGCGGTGCACCACGGCGCCCTTGAACGTGGTGGCGGCCACGGAGTGCACCGGGCGCAGGAAGAGGGGGTGATGCGTCACCACCAGGTCGACGCCACGCGCGAGCGCCTCGTCGACCACCGCGGCGACCGGGTCCACCGCGAACAGCACGCGCCGCACCAGCTGGTCGGGGTCCCCGGTGATCAGGCCGACTGAGTCCCATGCCTGCGCGCCGGACGGCGGGTAGCGGCGGTCCAGCGCGGCGACGACCTGGGCGAGGGTGGCAGGCACGAGGTCCATCCTGCCGTGTGCCGCCGGCCCGGGCGTGCGGACCGGATCAGCCGTGGGCGGCCAGGGCGTCGATTCCCACGGCCGTCGCGTCGAGGACTCCGGTGGCGAAGGCGGCCGCCTCGTCGTCCCCCGCGATGTTGGCGGACAACGTGGGCACGCCCCGGAAGGTCGAGACCGTCAGCTGGAAGAACGGCGACGGCTTGATCGCGGTCGAGAAGTGCGCCGACTCGACGGGCACGGTGCCGAACGCGACGGTCTCGTCGGCGAGCACGCCCAGGTTCGTGTACGACACCGCCGGGAACGTCAGCAGCCTGGTGAACCGGGACGCCAGGTAGCGGTAGGGCAGCGCCCCGACTGCCAGGTTCCACATCAGCACCGACTTCAGCGCCGCAGTGCCGTTCTTGTGCACGGCCATCTGCTGCGTCACCTGCTGCAGGGCGCCGTCGAGGTCGACACCGGGGCCGAGCTGGATCGAGCACAGGGCGTTGCTCGACAGGTTGGTGATGCCCAGCGGCGTCCGGGGGACGACGAACTGACGCACATCGATCGTGCTCGGGAGCACCACGCGCTCGACGCCGGTGCGCTCCGCCCAGGCGTGCGCGAACTCCGCCATGAACAGGTCGTTGGCGCTCGCGCCGCGCTCCTTGGCCGCCGCCCTCGCCGCCGCGAAGTTGTCGGCGGCGATCTGCTGCGTCAGCAACCGCACCGGCCCGTCGGCGTGCCGGAACTGCGGCCGGCCGGCCGTGCCGACGGTGGACTCGTCGTAGGCGTCGAACCGGGACCGCAGGACGCGCACCCTGCGAGCCAGAGCGAGTCCGCGCATCGCGGCACGGCTGCCGCGGGGCCGCCACGGCGTCGGTAGAAGAGGCTCGCCACCCGCGACGAGGGCCGTGTACAGGCGGCTGAGCTCACGCAGGTACTCCGTGAAGCCCGTCGCGTCGCACACCATGTGGTTGACCACCGCACACAGCGTGTCCCGGCCGGGCTGCCGGACGAGCGTGAGGGTCAGCTGCGGTCCGCGTTCGAGGTCGATACCCGCGGCCAGAGCGCGGTGGACGCACCCCTCATGGTCATCGGCGCTGTCGACCACCCGGACCACCTCACGTGCCGCACCGGGCCGGGGGACCCAGCGCGGGCGCCGGCCCGCGCCGAGAAATCCGCAGCCGATCAGCGGCAACGTGGTGCACGACGCCGCGACGGCCCGGGCCAGCACGTCGGCATCCAGGCGGTCGGCCAGGTCGACCCGCAATCGGACGGCCGGCTCGAACAGGCGACGACTGAAGTAGTGCCAGAGGTCGAAGGGCTCGACGCGGTACCGCTCGTCTCCCACACCGCGACTCTAGGACCGGCCCCGGTCCGGTCCAGGCAGCCGGCTCCCGATAGGCTGACGCGGCGTCACCGGGCCTGTAGCTCAGTTGGTCAGAGCGCCGCGCTTACACCGCGGAGGTCGTCGGTTCGAGACCGGCCGGGCCCACTCATGCGTCAGCTGCCGCGCCACGCCTCGCAAGGCGACGAGCGAGGCACCTGACGGCTCGGACCAGCGGCTACTTGCCGCGTCCCCGGGTTGCCAGCTTGGTGCCCGACCAGTCGGCCGCCACCGGATACGTGGACATCGCGTGCAGCCCGGAGGTGGTCGCCGCCTCCTCGATCTCGCTGTGCGACACGTGACCGGGCCGGCCCGCCTTCGGCGTGAGCACCCAGATGGGACCCGAGTCCTCGAGCACCGTCATCGCGTCCACGAGGGAGTCCGTGAGGTCGCCGTCACCGTCCCGGAACCAGATGATGGCGCCGTCCGTGACGTCGTCGTACTCGTCGTCGACCAGCGGGTTTCCCGTCAGGCCTTCCACCCCGGCACGCAGCTCGTCGTCGACGTCGTCGTCGTACCCGAACTCCTGGACCACCTGCCCCGAGGCGAACCCCAGGCGCGACGCCCCCGTGCGAGCGTCGTCTGGTGTCGATGACACGGTACGGGCCACTCCTTTCCGGACCTGCCTGGTGCCCTCGGACGGACACCGGCTGATGAGCGCACACGCTAGCCCACCGCCCCGCCACCGGCGCCCCGACGTCCCCGCGTCGGACCTACGAACACTCGTCCGGAACCCGGCGCGCCCGGTGCGCAGCCGGGGGCCAGCACCTGGCCCGGGCGGCTGCGTGTGACTTTCGGCCCAGGAAGGTCCGAGAATGGGGGGACGACCCGCACCACGTCCCCCGGCGAACGCCGCGGCGGTGGTTCGGACGAGGCAGTGCACTGCGGCCACCGCCGCCCGTGCACGCGAGACACGAGGAGCAGGTAGTGGCTTCGATCGACGAGACGGGCCCGCTGATCGGCGGGTTGCTCAGCCAGGTCCCCGACATCGACCCCGGCGAGACCGGCGAGTGGATCGAATCGCTCGACGGGCTCATCGCGGCCTCCGGCGGTCCGCGCGCGCGGTACGTGCTGATGAGCCTGCTGCGGCACGCCCGGCAGCAGAACGTCGCCATCCCGGTGTCGATGAACACGCCCTACGTCAACACGATCGCTGTGCACCACGAGCCGTACTTCCCCGGCGACGAGGTGATGGAGCGCCGGTTCCGCCGGATGATCCGCTGGAACGCCGCGGTGATGGTGACCCGCGCGCAGCGACCCGGGATCGGCGTCGGCGGGCACATCTCGTCCTACGCGTCGGTCGCGACCCTCTACGAGGTCGGGCTCAACCACTTCTTCCGCGGCAAGGACCACCCGGGCGGTGGCGACCAGGTGTACTTCCAGGGTCACGCCTCCCCCGGCGTGTACGCCCGCGCGTTCCTCGAGGGCCGGCTCACCGAGCACCAGCTGGACGGCTTCCGGCAGGAGCGCTCGCACCCCGGCGGCGGTCTGCCCTCCTACCCGCACCCGCGGCTGGCGCCGGACCTGTGGGAGTTCCCCACGGTGTCGATGGGCCTCGGCCCGTCGTCCGCGATCTACCAGGCGTGGGCCAACAAGTACATTCACGCCCGCGGCATCAAGGACACCAGCCAGCAGGACGTGTGGGCCTTCCTCGGCGACGGCGAGATGGACGAGCCCGAGAGCCGCGGCATGCTGCAGCACGCCGCGCAGCAGGGCCTGGACAACCTGACCTTCGTCATCAACTGCAACCTGCAGCGGCTCGACGGTCCCGTGCGCGGCAACGGCAAGATCATCCAGGAGCTCGAGGCCTTCTTCCGTGGCGCCGGCTGGAACGTCATCAAGGTGATCTGGGGCCGCGAGTGGGACGTGCTGCTCAACGCGGACAAGGACCGCGCGCTGGTGCACCTGATGAACACCACCCCGGACGGCGACTTCCAGACGTTCAAGGCGAACGACGGCGCCTACGTGCGCGAGCACTTCTTCGGCCGTGACCCGCGCACGCGCAAGCTCGTCGAGCACATGAGCGACGACGAGATCTGGGCGCTCAAGCGCGGCGGCCACGACTACCGCAAGGTCTACGCCGCCTACAAGGCAGCCCGGGAGCACACCGGCGCGCCGACCGTGGTGCTGGCGCACACCATCAAGGGCTACGGACTGGGATCCGGGTTCGCCGGACGCAACGCGACGCACCAGATGAAGAAGCTCAAGGTCGACGACCTGAAGACGCTGCGCGACACGCTGCACCTGCCCATCACGGACGCGCAGCTCGAGGCCGACCCGTACCTGCCGCCGTACTACAACCCCGGCGCGCAGGACGAGGCCATCTCCTACATGCTCGACCGGCGCCGCCTGCTCGGCGGGTTCGTACCGGAGCGGCGGTCCACCTTCAAGCCGGTGACCATGCCGGAGCCCAAGGTCTACGAGTCGCTGGCCAAGGGGTCCGGGACGCAGGCGGTGGCGACCACCATGGCCCTGGTGCGACTGTTCAAGGACCTGCTGCGGTCACCGGAGATCGGTGCGCGCCTGGTGCCGATCGTGCCCGACGAGGCCCGCACGTTCGGCCTGGACTCGATCTTCCCCAGCGCCAAGATCTTCAACACCCTCGGGCAGCAGTACACGCCGGTGGACTCCGAGCTGATGCT
>Ga0302263_10000160_pt1 | contig 27872 bp, 26 predicted proteins | sample II_Fen_N1_4_FD_194564 | JGI IMG/M metagenome (GOLD analysis project Ga0302263, IMG submission 194564) | Peat permafrost microbial communities from Stordalen Mire near Abisko, Sweden - II_Fen_N1_4 | ecosystem: Environmental > Terrestrial > Soil > Wetlands > Permafrost | place: Sweden: Abisko... | reverse complement strand
CTATACCCTTCTAAGACATGACGGGCCAGTACTTCGACCACATCGAGCGGGCGCGCGACTTGCTGGCTGCCCCGGGGCTCGTCCTGCCGGGGGCCTGGCGTCGCTTTGCTGAACGGCGGAGTGGAGTGATCAGCAGGAGGGACTTCGTTCAGGTCGTCAGTCAGCTCCGATCAGGGCCTCCGCCAGGTGTCTTCCAGCTCAGTTGGTTGCGCCGCTTTCCGAACCTCAACGAGTTCTTCGTCCACCACGAGGACGTGCGCCGAGCCAACGGTCGCGGCCCTCGCACACTTGACCCCGCGATGGACGAGGCGTTGTGGGCAAACGTTGTCGGTGGGGCCTGGTTCCTCACGCGCCGACTGCGAGGGGCCGGACTTGAAGTTCAGTGGGCCGGGACCCCTCGCATCGTTCGAGCCCGGCGCGGCGAGCCAACTGCCCGCATCGTCGCGCCCCCAGGCGAGCTGCTCATCCATCTCTTCGGAAGGCAGAGCGCTGTGGCATGAGGATCGACGGGCCTGCCGTTGCGGTTCAAGCGGTGCGAGAAGCGCGATTCGGCATGTAGCCGACGCTGACCCGCCTGACGTACGTGCGACTCGCAAATCTGCCACGGTGAGGTGAGTCTTACCACCCCCAATGCGCCCCGCAGTCGCTGGCCCCAAGGGTCAGTGCAGTGGGTGGATTGCACCCTGGCCGTACCGCTTGCGGTTCCAAGCGTGTCCGGCTCGGCGCGCCGGCCAGGCGCTGACCGCGACCTCGGGAGTCGCCGCGATCGCCGAGTTCGTCGACAGGTTCGACCTCGTGGCGGCGTTACGCTCGGGCCGGCACCTACCTGATGAGGGCGATGCCTCAAGCACCTGACCCGAAGGGGCGACATGGCAACTCCAAGTCCCGGCTACTCGATCACAGTCCGGATGGACGTACCCTCGTCCGCGCGGGCCACGGGCGACCTGGTCGCCGCGGTCACCGGGGCAGGGGGGTCGGTCACCGCTCTCGATGTGACCGAGTCCCACGCAGACCGGCTCGTGGTGGACGTTACGTGCGACGCCTCGGACGTGGACCATGCCGACGTGATCACCGAGGCGCTCAATCGGGTGGAGGGTGCGAAGGTTCGCAAGGTCAGCGACCGTACCTTCCTGTTGCATCTGGGCGGCAAGCTCGAGGTGGTGCCGAAGGTGCCGCTCAAGCACCGCGACGACCTCTCGCGTGCCTACACACCGGGCGTGGCCAGGGTGTGTCTTGCCATCGCGAAGAACCCGGAGGACGCTCGTCGACTCACCATCAAACGCAACACCGTCGCAGTCGTGACCGACGGCTCGGCTGTCCTGGGCCTGGGCAACCTGGGCCCGGCAGCGGCCCTGCCGGTGATGGAGGGCAAGGCGGCGCTTTTCAAGCAGTTCGCCGGGGTCGACGCGTGGCCGGTCTGCCTCGACACCCAGGACACCGAGAAGATCATCGAGATCGTGAAGGCGATCGCGCCGGTCTACGGCGGCATCAACCTCGAGGACATCGCGGCGCCGCGTTGCTTCGAGATCGAGGCGCGGCTGCGCGCGGAGCTGGACATCCCCGTGTTCCACGACGACCAGCACGGTACGGCGATCGTGGTCCTGGCCGCGCTCACCAACGCCCTGCGGGTCGTGGGCAGACAGCTGAGCGATGTCAAGATCGTCGTCAGCGGGGTCGGAGCAGCCGGCCACGCGATCATCGAGCTGCTGCACGCCCAGGGCGCGACGGACATCGTGGCCTGCGGCCGAGGCGGTGCCGTCCGCCAGGGACAGGAGAACCTCGACCCGGCGCGACAGTGGATCGCCGACCACACCAACCGCGACCGCTTCGCCGGCTCACTCAAAGACGCCATGGCCGGCGCAGACGTCTTCATCGGCGTATCGGCGCCGAACCTGCTCACCGGCGACGACATCGCCACGATGGCCGATAACGCCATCGTCTTCGCACTCGCCAACCCCGACCCCGAGGTCGACCCGATCGCCGCAGGACAACACGCAGCCGTCGTCGCGACCGGTCGTTCCGACTACCCCAACCAGATCAACAACGTGCTGGCCTTCCCCGGCTTCTTCCGCGGGATGCTCGACTCCGGCACCCACGAGATCACCGAAGCAGTCATGCTCGCGGCCGCTTCCGCGATCGCAGACGCTGTCTCGCCATCGGAGCTCAACGCCAGCTACATCGTGCCCTCGGTGTTTGACCCACGGGTCGCGCCCGCGGTTGCCGACGCCGTGCGCGAGGCCGCGACCTCGCACGGAGCGACGCAGGAGCCGGCGCCGAGTTGACGGCGCTGGTGTCCCGCCGTCCGCGTCGAAGATTGCCCGAAGGGGTCTGTGTGCCCCGAGGAGGGGTCGTCCGAGCCGATGCGAGAGCGCAGCCCTGAGGCTCCTCGGCAGTGGCAGCGACCCACGAAGACAGCGCCTCCCGGCTGCCCTGCAAGCGCGCCTTCTAGCCGCGAACTGCCGACAACCTACCGAACGGGGATGACAGCCTCCACCAGACCCGGGGCGATTCAGAGGTCGTTGCCGGCGTAGGACTGGTTGAAGCTCTTGTTGGCCAGTGGAAAGTCGGGGACGATTGTGTCGGCGAGGGCGACGGGCAGGGCGGGCCAGTTGAAGAAGGAGGGGTCGACCACTTTCACCCGGCTCAACACACCGTTCGCGTCGAGCTCGATTCGGTGGGCGATCGTGCCCCGCCAGCCCTCCACGAGGCCCAGCCCGGTTGTGTGCCACGCGAGGTCGCCTCCGGCAGCGACCGTTCCCTGGTGGCCCTCCAGCCGTCGTATCGCATCTGTCAGCACGGCGGCTGAGACCGCGACCTCGCGCGACCTGACAAGGTAGCGGGAGAGTACGTCGCCTTCGGTTTCGACCACGACTGAGAAGTGTTCACCGAGGTCGGCGAAGGGGTGGTCGCGGCGCGCGTCGAGGTCTCGTCCGGAAGCGCGTGCGACGTAGCCCAGTGTCCCCAGTCCGAGTGCCTCGTCGTGGCCGAGGGTCGCGGTGCCGGTGAACCGGTCTCGCACCGTGGAGTTGGCCAGCGTGAGGTCGACGAGCTCGGCCACTTCGGCTGCGACCGATGCCACGACGTCGACATCGGGGAGAGCCTGCACGCGCGCGCCGCCCACGGCGATGCCTCCACGCAGGAGCCGGTGTCCGGTGGTCTGCTTATTCAGCCGCAGCAGGGTTTCACGGAGCCGCAGCGCGTGTGCGTTGATGATCGCGTAGCCGACGTCGTTCGCGAGGGCACCTAGATCCGCGACGTGGTTGTGCATCCGTTCGAGCTCAAGCAGTGCTGCCCGCAACAGCCGGTCGGCGTCCGCGACCTCGACGCCCAGTGCGGACTCGACGGCCATCACGAAGGCGAGGGTGTGTCCGACCGCGGTGTCTCCGCTGATCCTTTCGGCGAGCTCGATGCCGTCGGCGGGGCGTCTTCCCTCGAACAGCTTCTCGATGCCGCGGTGGACGAACCACAGCCGTGCCTTCATCCGCAGGATGGTCTCCCCGACGACGGAGAACCGGAAGTGCGCGGGTTCGATCAGGCCGGCATGTACCGGGCCGACCGGGATCTCGTAGACCCCCTCACCTGCGACCTCTAGGAACGGGAAGGATCCGATGTCTGGTTCGAACGATGGCTCGGGGTCGGCATCGCGTCGCATGGGGTACCAGCCGCGGGGCCAGTGGCCGTGCCGCACCAGCCGTGCCGGCAGGGGGTGGCCGGTCGGCGTGATGCCGAACAGGTCGCGGATCTCCCGCTCGAAGCGACCGGTTCCGTAGTCGACCGCGGCCAGGCTGGGGATCATCGGCTGCTCCTTCCCGGTGCGGAGCACGAGCTCGCACCGGTCGTCGTCGGCACGCACGAGCACGTAGACGACCCGGAAGCAGTCCTCGTCCTCGTGTCCGGCGACCAGAGCCACGCGGTAGCCGTCGCGCAACCGTCCCTCGACCTCCTCGGCCAGGGTGGCCGCGGTGACGTCGAAGATCGTGGTCATCGCGGTGCTCCCAGCGCGGCGGCGGCCTCGGTCAGCAACGTCGCGAAGGATCCGGCCGCGAACCCGATGACCCCGGTCGCCCCGAGTGCGAGTACGAGTGGCAGGCGGGGACCGTGCGCCCTCTGGTCGGCCGCGGCGGGCCCGGGGGCGTCACCGGACCCTAAGACCATGTTCGAGACGTGCCGCGACAGCCCGGCGAAGGTCACCAGGACGAGCGCGACGGCTACGGCCATCACCCAGCCCATCCCTCGCTGTAGGCCGGCCACCACGATCGCCACCTCGGAGAAGAACAGGCTGAAGGGCGGGAGGCCGAGCAGGGCGACCATGCCGCACAGGAAAGGTATCGCCACCCCGGGACGCCTGCTCAGCAGAGAGCGGATCTCGGAGATCGTGGTGGTGCCCTCCGCGAGCAGGATCCGGCCCGAGACGACGAAGGTGCTCGACTTGGCAAGGCCGTGGCCGAGAACGTGCAGGAGGGCTGCCCCGATAGCCAGCGGGCTGTTGACGGCCGCGGCCAACGCGAGCAGGCCCATGTGCTCGATGCTCGAGTAGGCCAGCATCCGCTTGAGGTCGTGCTGGCGCAGCACGAGGGCGGCGGCCACGGCGAGGGAGAGCAGGCCCGCGGCGACCAGGAGACCGCGCATCAGGCCGATCCCGATCACGGGCAGCGCGACGGCTTGAACGCGCAGGATCGCGTAGAACGCGACCGACAGCAGCACGCCCGACATGAGTCCCGAGACCGGTGCCGGCGCCTGGCTGTGCGCGTCGGGCAGCCAGCTGTGCATCGGTGCGAGTCCGGCCTTGGTGGCGAAGCCCAGGATCGCCAGGGCGACCGCCACCTTGACCAGCGACGGGTCGAGGGCCGGCGGACTGTGGTGGAGAGTGTTCCAGGACAGTGTCGGGTCTCCGGCGGCTCGGGTGGCGGCGTACAGCAGCACGATGCCGAGGAACGCGATCGCCACGCCCACCGAGCCGAGGACGACGTACTTCCAGGCCGCCTCCAGCGAACGGCGGGTGCGATAGTGGCCTACCAGGAACGCCGTGGCGATCGTGGTCGCCTCGACCGCGACCCACAACACGCCGAGGTTGTCGGCGAGCACCGCGAGGGACATCGCGCCCAGGAACAGCACGACCAGGACCGCATACAGTCGACCGGGGTCGGCCTCCGGGTCAGGGTCCAGCCCGCCCCAGGTGGCGGTGAGCCCGACCGAACCGACCACGATCAGCATGAACGCCGAGAGCGCGTCTGCTCTTAGCTGGCCCCCCAGCGCCGTCACCGTCCGGTCGTGGAGCACCGCGGACGCCAGCGCCAGACCGCACGACAAGATGACCGATGCCGCGACGATGCCCGCGTAGCGACGCAGTACACGTCCGTAGCCGGAGGCGGCGAGGATCGCGAGCAGCAGCGCGGTCGCGAGCGGAAGGACCAAGAAGAGACCCATCAGTCCCTCAGCTCGGTCAGGTCGGCGAGGTCGGCGTCGCCGTACTCGGTGCGGATCCGGCTGGTCAGCACCTGCAGGATCAAGACGACGAGCAGGACGTCCAGGGAGACCCCGAGCTCGACGACGAGCGGCACCCCGCCGGCGGTGAGGAATGCGACCGCCGCGACCCCGTTGTCCAGCACGAGGAAGCCGATCAGCTGGGAGACCGCGTGCCGCCGGGTCGCGAGCACCAGGAAGCCGAAGAGCACCAGCGCGACGCCGACCGGCACCGCCGCGATTGCGGGCCCGGATCCGAGAGCGACCAGCGGCCTGGAAACCAGGAAGGCGAGCATGGTCAGCAGCGAAAGTGCGATCAGCGCCGTGGTCGTGTTGATCAACGGCGTCTCCTCGCGTGGCACCCGGTCGGACGCGACGGCCCGCCACAGGACACCGGGCAGGACGATCGCCTTGAGCACCAGGACAAGACCAGAGACCGCGAGCAGCTCGGCGCTGGTCTCGCTGATCGCGAGCACCGTGACCAGTGCCGCAAGAGCGAGCCCCTGCAGCGCGAGCAACCGGATCTGCGCGGTCAGCGACCGCCGCCAGACGATCAGCACCGACGACAACAACAGCACGCCGGTGAAGAGGCCGACGAGCTGGGAGTAGACGGAGCTGGAGAGGGGGGTGGACATCTCGCTACACCTGCACGACGAGGTAGGACGCGGTGACCGCCAGGAACGCCAGGACGAAGGAGCCCGCCAGCAGTTCAGGGACCCGGAACAGCCGCACCTTCGCCAGGGACACCTCGACCGCGGCGAGCAGTGCACCCACGGCCGCGAGTTTGACTGTGAGGGCCACCGTCGCGACCAGGAGCGCGGCTACCGAGACGTGGGTGGCGATTCCCCAGGGCACCAACAGGCTGCTGAGCAGCCCGAGGAGCGCACCGAGCCGCAGCCAGGACCCCAGCTCCAGCCAGGCAAGGTCGCGGCCCGAGCTCTCCAGCACCATCGCCTCGTGCACCATGGTCAGCTCCAGATGCGTGGCCGGGTTGTCCACCGGCAGCCGACCGGTCTCGGCCACCACCGCGACGGTGAGCGCGAGCAGGGCGAGCAAGCTGGCCGGTGCCGCGATCCGGGCGGGGTCTTGGAGCCTGGCCTCCACGATCCGGGACAGCACCGAGGAACCCACCGGGATCGACAGCGCGTAGACCGAGACCAGGACGGTGGGCTCGACCAGCGCGGCGATCGTCATGTGCCGGCTCGAGCCCATCCCACCGAAGGCCGTACCGGCGTCCAGGCCGAGGAGCGCGACCGCGACTGTGCCCAGAAGTAGCACCGAGACCACCACGAACAGGTCATCGGGCAGCCGGGTGAAGGTGACCGTGCCCAGGAGCGGCATCAGGGCGCACACCAGCAGGCTCGACACGAGGAGCACAACGGGAGCCGCGACCGACAGCCAGCTGGTCCCGTCGGCTTGGAGTGGCTCCTTGGCCAGCAGCTTGCGCAGGTCGCGCCAGGGTTGGCCGATACCGGCCCCGACGCGGCCCTCCAGGCGGGCTCGCACCTGCCGCATCAGGCCGACGAGAAGGGGGGACAACACGACGAGAACGACGACCTGGCAGATCGCGAGGACCGCGGCGGCGGCGTTCACAGCGCCACCAGCACGAGCACGGCCACCAGAGCCAGGAAGGAGTAGCCGAGGTAGCGGTGGATGCTGCCGTTCTGAAGCCGGCGAGCCGCCATGCCACACCTGTCGAGGAGGGTCAGCAGCGGTCGGTAGAACCTGACCTCGACGACATCGTCGAGGTGCTGGTGATACTGCACCCGCTCGACGAGGTACCTGGACTCGCTGGTGTGGGTGATCTCGATGTCCCGCTCGGGTCGCAGCGCGTCGTCGAAGACCCGGGCAAGAGGCTCGGCGTACGACGTCGCGGTGTACTGCATCCGGGGACTCACCCGCACCCCGCCGCCTCCCCACGCCAGCTCGACCCGGCGCCGCGGCCGACGCCGCGCGGCGAGGACCGAGACGAACACGACCGGGACCACGATCACCACCGCGACAAGGGAGAGGGCGACCGGGTCCAATGCCGCACCCACACCCGGCAGGTCGACCCCGAACCAGCCCGCCGAACCGACGCCGGAGACACCGATGGCGCGGGCGGCGACCTCGGCGACCAGACCCGGCACGAGGCCGAGCAGGAGTACGACGCCCGCCGAGACGAGCATCGCGGCCTGCATGCTCCTGGTTCCCTCGTGGGCCTCGGTGGCCCCCGCCGACCGGGGCCGGGCCAAGAAGGCGATCCCGTAGGCCTTGACGAACGTCATCAGAGCCAGCCCCGCGGTCAGCGCGACCACCGCGACCGCCACCGGCATCGCGACGGCGACCAGTCGGTCGTCTGGCCTCGCTCCGTGGATCAGGGACTGCAGGAGCGCCCACTCGGCCACAAAGCCCGCGGTGACGGGCAGGGCAGCTGCGCCGAGGGCGCCGATCCCGAACGCGGCGGAGGTCACCGGCATCCGGGCGCCGAGCCCTCCCATCCGGTCCAGGTCACGCTCGCCGGTGGCGTGTAGCACCGACCCGGCGCCCAGGAACAGGGTGGTCTTGAACGCCGCGTGGCTGGCCACCAGCAGCAGGCAGGACGCGATCGCCACGTCGGCGGGACCGGGCACGGCCACCGCCCGCAGCAGCAGACCGGTGCCCACCGCGAGGAACATCAGCCCGACGTTCTCGGTCGTGGAGTAGGCGAGCAGACGCTTGAGATCGCTGGCCACCGACGCCTGCAGAATCCCGTACAGCGCGGACACCGCGCCGAGCGCGAGGAGTGTGAGCCCCCACCAGCCGGGACCCCCGGGCAGCAGCGTCAGCGAGACCAGCAGCACGCCGTACACGCCCAGCTTCACCATCGCCGCACTCATGACGGCCGAGACATGGCTCGGGGCCACCGGATGGGCACGCGGCAGCCACACGTGCAGCGGGACGATGCCGGCCTTGGTCGCGAACCCCAACGTCAGCAGGACGAACGCCACCGAGGCGGACGGCGTGCCGGGGTCGATGGCGGCCATCGACGCGAACGACACCGAACCCGCCGTGGCCGCGAGCATCCCGAACCCGAGCAGGATGAGCACGAAGCTCAGCTGGGTCATTCCGGCGTACCACAACGCGGCAGCGCGGACCTCGGCGCGGCGGCCGTACTCGGTGAGGACCAGGACCGTCGAGGCCACCGCCATCAGCTCCCACATGAGCAGGAACGAGACGGCGTCGGCGGCCGCAGGCACCAGTTGCATCGCGCCCAGGAACACCGGCAGAGCGACCCAGCCCGTCCGGGTGCCCGACGGGCCCACGTAGCCGATCGCAAAGACCGCCGCCACCGCGCCGACGCCGGCGACGACGACCATGAAGAACCCGCCCAACGAGGTCGCCACCAGGCCAACATCGCCCAGGCCGAGCGAGGTCGGGATCTCAACGAAGCCCCGATCTCCGCCGACCGCGAGCGCCCCGGTCATCACCCCCGCAGCCGCGAGCGCCACCGACCCGACGGCCGCCGTCATCCCTCGTCTCGCTTCGGGAGCCAACACGGCTCCGAGTGCGGCCAGCGCGACCAGCACGAGCTGTGCCTCCAGCCCCAGCTCGACCGCGGTCACCTGCCGGTCACCGGCCGGTCACTCGACGCAGCGCCTCGACGATCGCGGCCGGCTCGGGCGGACAGCCCGCGACCTCGAGGTCGACATCCACCGCGTCCGCCACCGCGCCGGCCACACCGTAGGCACCTGAGAACACACCGCAGCTGCGGGCACAGTCCCCCACCGCCAAGACCAGCCGCGGTCGGGGCGTCGCCTCGACGGTACGACGCAGCGGCTCGAGCATGTTCCGGGTGACGACACCAGTAACCAGCACCACGTCGGCATGGCGGGGCGAGGCGACCAGGCGGACGCCGTACCGCTCGGCGTCGTACACCGGGCCGAACGCCGATCCCACCTCGATCTCGCACCCGTTGCAGGAGCCGGCGTCGACATGCCTGACCTGGACGCTCCCGGCAAGCTCGGCCGGGCGCCCCGGAGCCGTCGCCGGAGCCTCAGGTGCGGGCTCAGCCACACGTCCGGTGTGCCGGATCAGCCGCAACAAACGGGTCAGACTCATGAGATGCCGCGCGTGGACTGCTGCTCCGGCTGCAGTTGCTCACGCAGGTTCTCCTGATCCGCGAGCCGTCGCAACAAGATCTGCCGAGCCACCAACAACAGATCGCGGATCTCCGGGACACCGATCGAGTAGACGACCTCGGCCCCCTCCCGACGCTGGACCACCAAGCCGGCGCGGCGGAGCACCCCCAGCTGCTGGGAGAGGTTGCTGGGCTCGATCGCTATCTCCGCAAGCAACTCATGCACGGCGTGATCCCGCTCGCACAACAACTCCAGCACCCGGATCCGGGCGGGATGGCCGAGGGTGCGCAGGAAGTCGGCCTTGACCTGGTACAGCGGTGCCCCGCTCATCAGGCGCGACTGGGTCTCATGATGCTGCAATCTTCTCACATGAAGATTGCATCAATCGTTCGGGTCCCAAATCGGTCATCCCATAGACCGCACGGGTGGTCGATGCGATCGCGGGAGTCAGTTCACCGAACAACCCCCTCGTCAACGACTGAGTGATGGTGAACTGGGCGTGTCCCATGCGGTCATCACCGACTTCAGGTCGGATGCGCCGGCCAGGAGCCAGGAGCCAGGAGCCAGGAGCCAGGAGCCAGGAGCCAGGAGCCAGGAGCCAGGAGCCAGGAGGCGTGGGCGTGGCGCAGGTCGTGAGCACGGACGTTGAAGTCGACGCCGGACTTGGCGACGGCCGGCAGTCAGACGCGGGTGCGGAAGGTGTTGCGCGAGATCGGGGTGCCGTCGCGGGTGGCGAACAGCAGATCGCCGGGACCCAGGTCCCGAGAGTTGTGAAGGGCTTTCGTCGTTCCCGACGGCCCCTGGATCGGCGCCGCGTCAGGCAGCGGCCCTGGCACCTGCACCCCTGCTGCGCGGCAGGTGCGGCCCGCCACCCCGGCACCGCCCGCGCATCGCCGCGTCGGTTCGGGCTGTCTGCCGCGCGCCGGGGTGACACGGGCACTGCCTCCGGGCGGCCCACAGGTCGGGCATGGGGGCGACTGCGCTCATCGGGTGGCCGGGGACGGGTCCGGTGCACACGCGGCCGACCGAGCCGCCCCGCACCGGAGAACCCCGATGACCACCAGCCCAACACGCGCCACGGTCCAGGCCGAGGACTGGGTCACCCGCGCGGACATGGCCGCGCTGATGCGCCGCAGTGAGGGCACCGTCCGGCGCGCGGTGAAGACCCACCACCTCCAGACCCGTGAGGACGACGCCGGCCGGGTCCTGGTGCTGACCGCCTACGGTCGCATGAACGCCGGGGACAGGCCCAGGTCTTCCGGTCCGGAGGTGACCGGCAGCCACGTCTTCTGGGGGAGGAGGACAGCACTCCGGCTTCCCCGGCCGAGGCGCGTCCGCGTCCAACAATGCCGCTGGGTCAGGAGGTCGGGGTGTCTCCGTCGATCTCGGCGAACGTCTGCTGCGCGATGCGGAAGGCGGTGTTGGCCGCCGGCACGCCGCAGTAGACCGCAGAGTGCAGGAGGGTCTCCTTGATGTCCTCCACGCTGACGCCGTTGCGCAGCGCACCACGCAGATGCAGCGCCAGCTCCTCGTGGTGGCCGAGCGCGACCAGGGCGGTGATCGTGATCAGGGATCGGGTGCGACGGTCGAGAGCGGCTCGCGTCCAGATGGCGCCCCAGGCGTACTCGGTGATCAGCTGTTGGAAGTCATGCGTGAGGTCGGTCGCCTCGCCCGTGGCTCGGTCGACATGGTCGTCGCCCAGCACCTCCCGGCGCACGGCCATCCCGTCTTCGTACGTCGTCATGCAGCCACCTCCTGGGCGAGCTCGCCGATGATCCGGGCGACCGCCTCCGGTGCCTCGGCAGGGGCTTGGTGTGCGACGTCGTCGAGGACGACCAACCTGCCGTGGACGACTCCGTCGGCAATCTGCTCGAGCACCCCCGGTGGACAGGTCGGGTCCTGGGCGCCGGCGACCGCGACCACCGGTACCGCGATCTCACCCAGGCGGTGGCGGACGTCGAAGGACCGCAGGGCACGGCACGCTGCGACGTATCCCTCGTCGGCGGCGTCGCGGAGGGAGTGCAGCAGGGCCGAGGCGCGAGCCGGCTCTCGCTCGAGGAAGCCTTCGCCGAACCAGCGTTGGGCCGACGCCGTCACCAGGGACGCGGTGCCTGAGGCCTGCACCTGGGCGATGCGGGTGTCCCACATCTCCTCGCCGCCGATGCGGGCACCTGTGCAGCACAGGATGGCCCCGAGCACCCGGTCGGGGGCGTCGAGGAGGAGCTGCAGCCCGACCTCGCCTCCGATCGAGTCGCCGGCATAGACGAAGGGTCCGTCGACGACGTCGAGCACGCGGGCCGCGAGGTCGGCCACCGTGAGGTTCGCAGGTGCAGGGCCGGGGTCCTGGCCGTGGCCCGGGAGCTCCCAGGCCACGACGTCGAGGTCGTCGGCGAGCAGCGCGATGGTCGGGCCCCAGCAGGCCGCGGCTGAGGTGCCTAGCGAGGGTCCCAGGACGAGGGTGGTCATCGGGCAGCCTCCGCGGCGGCGACGTGTACTGCCATGCGATCGGGATGCACCTGGAGACCCTCGACCAGGTCGGCCGTCTGGCTTGTGGCGACCGCCGTTCGCCGGACCAGGATCCGCAATGTGTCCCACTCGGCGTGCCAGGCACCGTCGGCCCGCTCGTCGACCTGGTCGGCCGCGCAGAGGTGCAGGGTTGCGGTCAGCAGAGGCGTGGTGACGGCGGCGCGCCGGATCAGGACGGAGAGCACGGGGTTGGCCTTGTGGGGCATGGACGATGATCCGCCGCCTCGACCCTCGGAGAGCTCCCCGATCTCGGGACGGCTCAGCTCGAGGACGTCGCGGGCCAGGTGCCCGCAGGCGTCGGTGGTGGCTACCAGGGCGTCGCCGGCTCGCGTGATCGGGCGTCGGTGAGTGTGCCAGGAGGGAACGGCGTCCAGTCCGAGCCGCTCTGCTACCAGGTGGGCATCCTGAGACGCACCGACGGGACCGCCGACCTGGACCGGGAAGGTGAGGCTTGCGAGGTCGGCCAGCGCTTCCTCCAGACCGGTCCGCCAGCCCGCGACCTTGTCGCCGAAGCTGATCGGCAGCGCCCACTGCGTGAGCGTACGGCCGATCATGGGACTCGCACCGTGCTCCTCGGACAACCGCACGAGCGCGACCAGCGCCCTCGCGAGGTGCTCACGGATGATCGTCACGGCGTCACGCAGCAGCATCATGAGGGCGGAGTCGACGACGTCCTGGCTGGTGAGGCCGGAGTGGAGGTCGAGGTCGGGATGCGTGACGCGCAGGGCCTCGACCAGGGGGATCACGGGGTTGCCGCCGGGCTCGGTGTCCAGCTCGACGTCCGGTACGGCGAGACTCTCGCCGACCCAGGCGCCTTCTACGACGACCATCGCCTCGCGAAACGCCTGGTCGGTGAACAGGTCGCCGGCGCGCGCGTCGCCCGGCCAGAACAGTGAGGTCACGGGCTCAGTCTCCCGGGGTGGTGAGGAAGACAGTCTCCCGGTCGCCCTGCAGCCGGATGTCGAAGCGCAGACCCTCGTCGTCGGCGATGCAGACCAGGGTCGCGGCTCGGTCGCCTGCGGAGGTGAGCACCGGGTCGGTGACACCGGGGGGCAGGGGCAGGTAGGCGCGCGTCAGGAGCCGGTGGAGCAGGCCGCGGGCGAGGACGGCGATCGCGAAGAACGGCAGGCCGCCGTCGACGCCGCCGGGGGGAAGGGTGCTGAACGAGTAGCGCCCGGCAGGGTCTGTGGCGCAGCGTCCGAACCCCGTGAAGGTGAATCCGTCTCGACGCAGCGACCCGGGGCGCTGGACGACGGCGCCGTCGGGATCGGCCTGCCACACCTCGACGAGCGCGTCGGGCACCGGGGCTCCGGCACCGTCGTATACGACGCCGTGCAGCAGGACCGCCCCGGGCGTGCCGGGGGCGACGAGCGCACGGTCGCCGTGGTACGGCAGCGCGAAGTGGAAGAAGGGACCGACGGTCTGGCCCGGGGACGGAGCGCGCGTCACGAGGTCTCCTCGGTATCGGAGGTGAGCGGAATACGGCGTGGCCCGGTGAGGACGATGTCCCACCGGTAACCGGTGGCCCACTCGTGTCGGGTCAGGTCGTGGTCGTAGCTGGCGACCAGGCGCTCGCGTGCTGCCGGATCGAGGATCGACTGGTAGATCGGGTCCAGGGCGAAGAGCGGGTCGCCCGGGAAGTACATCTGGGTGACCAGCCGCTGGGTGAAGTCGGTGCCGAACACCGAGAAATGGATGTGGGCAGGCCGCCAGGCGTTGTGGTGGTTGCGCCACGGGTAGGGTCCCGGCTTGATCGTCGTGAACTCGTAGCGGCCGTCGTCGTCGGTCAGGCACCGGCCCGTCCCGGTGAAGTGCGGGTCGAGCGGCGCCGGGTGCTGGTCGCGTTGGTGGATGTAGCGGCCGCCGGCATTGGCCTGCCATACCTCGACCAGCTGGCGGCGTACGGGTCGCCCGTCGCCGTCCAGCACTCGCCCCGTCACCGTCATCCGCTCGCCGATCGGCTCGCCTGCGCGCTGGATCGTCAGGTCGGCCTCGAGGGGGGCGACGTCGCGCTCGCCGAAGCACGGTGACCACAGCTCGACGCCCTCCGGGTCCACCTGTTGCAGTGCCTTGGTCGGGTGCCGAAGCATGCTCGACCGGTACGGCGGGTAGTCGCGCCGCGGCTGGAGCTCACCGCCCGCATATCGCTCGGCGATAGCGGACATCTCCCCAGAGATCACTCGCTGCGTCTCCAGCGCCGTCTGCGGGTCGGTACCGGTCACGTGTTCGGCCATCCTGTGTATCCCTCCGCGAGGTAGGTGGACCCGGCCCGCGAGGCGACCAGGCCGGCGAGCTCACTGCGTTGCCGCTGCTCGTCGAAGTCGGTGGTGCCGTCGGCCCGGTGGAGCATCGTGGTCATCCAGTAGGAGAACTGCTGCGCCTTCCACACCCTGGCCAGGGCGCGGTCCTCGTAGTCCGACAGGACCCCGAGGTCCCGGGTGGCCAGCGCCCGCTCCACGACCTCGGCCAGAACCCGGGCGTCGGCGAGCGCGAGGTTGAGCCCCTTGGCGCCCGTCGGTGGCACGGTGTGGGCGGCGTCTCCCGCGAGTAGGAGCCGGCCGCCGGATAGCGGGGTCTGCACGAAGCTGCGGAACGGCAGCACCGTCCGCTCGATGACCGGACCTTCCTTCAAGGTGAAGCCGTCGGGGCCGGCAAGTCGGGCCTGGAGCTCACTCCAGATCCGGTCGTCGGACCACGCGGCGGTGTCCTCTGCCGGGTCGCACTGGAAGTACATGCGCTGCACGCTCTCGGTGCGCTGGGTGATCAGCGCGAACCCGCGGTCCGAGCGTGCGTAGATCAGCTCCGGCGCGCTCTTGGGTGCCTCGCACAAGATCGCGAACCAGGCGAACGGGTACTCCCGGTGATGGCGCCGGTGCTCGGGGACCAGGTCGCGGCAGATGCTGTGCGAGCCGTCGGCGCCGACCACCAGGTCCGCCGTGATCTCGTGGGGTGCGCCCTCCGCGTCCCGATAGCTCACCCGCGGACCGTCCGCGACGTCGTGCACGGCGGTCGCGCTGATGCCGTACCGGAGGTCCCCGTCGTCGCGGGTGCGGGCGCGGTGGAGGTCGACGAAGACCTCGGTCTGCGGGTAGAGCCATACGCAGGCTCCGACCAGGTCCTCGAAGTCGACGCGATGGCTCTCGCCGTCGAACCGCAGGTAGATGCCGCCGTGCCGGTCGCCCTCGGTGAGTACGCGCTTCTGGCCGTTGGCGTAGACGCCGGTCTCGGCCAGGAGTCGGACGCTGTCCGGTTCGAGCATGCCCGCACGCTGCGTGGTCTCGATCTCGTGCACCGTGCGGTGGTCGACCACGACGGTCTCGACACGGGCCCGGTGCAGAAGGTGGGAGAGCATCAGCCCGGCGGGGCCGCCTCCCACGACCGCCACCTGGGTACGCGTGCGCGACGCCACGGTGGTCATGTCGCGCAGGCTAGGCCCGGGCTTCCGACAGGTCGACGCGGTTCTGTCACTGAGTGGAATAGGCTCGCGACGTGGCTGGCGGATCACCCTCCGGTGCGTCCTTGGTGGATCGCACCCTCGACGTGCTCGGCGCCTTCGACGACCAACACAGACGGCTGCGCCTGGCCGATGTTGCCTCACGCAGCGGCCTCACCCCACCGACGGCGCTCCGAATCGTCCGCCGCCTCGTCGACGGCGGAGCGCTCGAGCGCCGAGACGACGCGACGTACGTCGTCGGGCGCAGGCTGTGGGACCTCGGCCTCCTCGCACCGGTGCAGACCGGCCTCCGCGAGGTGGCCGCGCCGTTCCTGCAAGACCTGCAGGCCGTCACCCGCGCGACCGTCCACCTCGCTGAGCGAGACAGCGACCGGGCCCTCTACCTCGACCGGCTCTCGGGCGTCGCCTCGGTGCCCGTCGTGAGTCGCGCCGGGTCACGGCTGCCGCTGCACGCCACCGGGGTGGGGAAAGTCCTGCTCGCGCACGCACCATCCGACGTACAGGCGCGCATTCTCGCGGAACCCACGAGGATCACCGCCTACACCGTCACGTCCCCCCGGCTGCTCGCCCAACAGCTGGACAGGGTCCGGCGCGAAGGTTTTGCCACCACCCGGGAGGAGATGACGCTCGGCGCCTGCTCCGTCGCGGTGCCGGTCCACGGGCCGCAGAGCCGGGTGATCGCGGCGCTGGGACTTGTCGTCGCTTCACTGGGACGCGAGCGACCCCAGCTGGTCGCGGCCTTGACCGTGGCCGCGGCGGGCATCAGCCGGGCTTGGGCCGGAGCGGACGTTCAGGAATGACGTGTGCGTCACTGATCTCCACTCCTGAGAACCGGTCCTGTTGTGTTGGTCCGAGGTTGGCTCGGCCGTGCCGGCCGCCGCGATGGTGGGCCTTCCCCGCGCGCCGCGACGCTGGGCCGGGTTCGGGACCGTCTGCCACCGTTTCGGCGTTGAGTCCGACCTTTCGCTGAGCGGAACAGGGCACTACGGGACGACGCGCGCGCGAGTACTCTCCGGGACATGGCAGCGCGCACGCTCCCGCCGTTCCGTGCCGACCACGTCGGCAGCCTGCTGCGACCGCCGGCGCTGCTGGACGCGCGGGCCCGGCACCGGGCCGGTGATCTCGACGACGCAGGGTTACGTGCGGCCGAGGACACGGCGATCCGCGACGCGGTGGCGCTCCAACGCGAAGCGGGCGTTCGCACCGCGACGGACGGCGAGTTCCGTCGTACGTCGTGGCACATGGACTTCATCTACCAGCTCGAGGGCGTCGATCCGACCGACCAGAAGCTGGCGGTGCACTTCCACAACAAGGGCGGTGACCTCGACTTCGAGACCGCGGCGCTGAGCGTCCACGACCGGGTCCGGCTCGGGCACACGATCTTCGGGGACGCGTTCGAGTACCTGGTGGGAGTGACGACCGGCGACCAGGTACCGAAGCTGACCATCCCCTCGCCGAACATGGTCCACTACCGCGGCGGCCGGGCGGCGATCGACGAGTCGGTCTACGCCGAGCTCGAGCCGTTCTGGGCGGACCTCACCGCGGCGTACGCAGAGGAGGTCCGCCGTCTCGGGGAGCTCGGCTGCACCTATCTCCAGCTCGATGACACCAGTCTCGCCTACCTCAACGACCCCGAACAGCGCGCGATGGTCGCGGCCCAGGGCGGGGATTCCGAGCATCTGCACGAGCAGTACGTCGCGAATGTCAACGCCGCGATCGCCGGTCGCCCGGAAGGTATGCGGGTCACCACGCACATGTGCCGGGGCAACTTCCGCTCGTCGTGGGCGGCCGAGGGTGGCTATGACTTCGTGGCCGAGGTTCTGTTCTCGCAGCTCGACGTGGACGGCTTCTTCCTCGAGTACGACGACGAGCGGTCCGGCGGCTTCGAGCCGCTGCGGTTCGTTCCCGAGGACAAGCAGGTCGTGCTCGGTCTGGTCACCACCAAGACTGGCGAGCTCGAGGACAAGGACGAGCTGAAGCGCCGCATCGACGAGGCGTCGAAGTACGTGCCGCTCGAGCAGCTCAGCCTGTCGCCTCAGTGCGGTTTCTCCTCCACAGTGGAGGGCAACGCGTTGAGCGAAGAGCAGGAGCGGGCCAAGCTACGGCTGGTCGTCGAGACCGCCGAGGAAGTCTGGGGGTAGGTCATGGCACTACTGGACGGCGTCGCCTGGGAGGGCAAGGTCTTCAAGGGCGGCGCATGGACCGACGGACGCGGCGGCACCTACGCGGTCGTGGAGCCGGCCACCGGGAACGAGCTCGGCACGATGGGCCAGGCGGACGCCGAGGACGTGGCCGAAGCGGCCACCTCAGCGGCGGAGGCGCAGAAGGAGTGGGCGGCGCTCCCGCACACCGCGCGAGCCGCCGTGCTCCGCAGAGCCGGAGACCTGTGGGCCGAGCACGCCGACGAGATCCGCGACTGGAACGTGCGCGAGGTCGGCGCCATCCCGCCGATGGCCGACTTCGCGATGCACGTCGCGGCCGAGGAGTGCTACCAGGCCGCGTCGTTGCCGGGCCAGCCGATCGGCCACGTACTCCCCAGTGAGCAGCCCCGGCTCTCCATGGCCCGCCAGCTCCCAGCCGGTGTGGTCGCTGTCATCTCGCCGTTCAACGTCCCGATCATCCTCGGCATCCGGTCGGTGGCCCCGGCGCTCGCTCTCGGGAACGCCGTGCTCCTGAAACCCGACCCGCGCACGGCCGTCACGGGCGGCACGGTGATGGCGCGCGTCTTCGAGGAGGCCGGGCTGCCCGCCGGCGTCCTGCAGATGCTCCCCGGCGGGAAGGACGTCGGTGAGGCGATGGTCACCGACCCGCACGTCCGCGTGATCTCGTTCACCGGCTCGACAGCGGTCGGCCGGTCGATCGGCGAGCTCGCAGGCCGACACCTCAAGCGGGCCCACCTCGAGCTGGGCGGCAACTCCGCGCTGCTGATCCTCGACGACGCGGACGTCGAGAAGGCGGTCGGGCTGACCGGCTGGGCGTCGTTCCTCAACCAGGGCCAGATCTGCATGACCACGGGCCGCTACTTCGTCGCAGACGCCATCTACGACGACTTCGTCGACCAGCTCGCCGCGAAGGCCGGCCACCTGCCGGTAGGCGACCCGGCCACCGAGCCGGTTGCGCTCGGTCCGGTCAACGACGAGCAGGCGCGGGACAAGATCCACGGCCTGGTCACAGCGAGTGTCGACCGGGGCGCGCGCCTCGCCGCGGGCGGGGAGTACGACCGGCTCTTCTACCGGCCGACCGTGCTGGCCGAGGTCCCACTCACCTCGCCCGTCTTCACCGAGGAGGTCTTCGGCCCGGTCGCTCCGGTCACCAGAGTCTCCTCGGTCGAAGAAGCCGTACGGCTGGCCTCGGACAGCGACTACGGGCTGTCGCTCGGCATCGTCACTCGCGACGTGATGCGCGGACTGGAGCTCGCCGAGCAGATCCCCACCGGCATCGTGCACATCAACGACCAGACGGTCAACGACGAGGCGAACGTCCCCTTCGGCGGAGTCGGCGCCTCCGGCCTGGGCCGGCTCGGCGGCGCAGCCGCGAACATCGAGGCATTCACCGAGACCCGCTGGATCACGATGCGAGGGGAGCCGGCGAGCTACCCGTTCTGATCATCGCCGGTAGGGCGCGGATGTCCCCCGACGTTCAGGTGGACGTCGTGCGGGCCGTTCGCGAGAGCAGCTTCCTTGCACCCGCCTGTCAGCGGTCGGACTATCGGCGCGGACGATCGCACCACGCCTCCAACCGGAGTCGTCCGAGCAGCGGACGTCCTCAGACGGTAAGAGAGTGCGTCACAGCCGGAAGCGACGCCAGACCCGGGACGATGGATGCCTGCTTGGCCCGGCTCACCGACGAGGGCTACCGACAACGACTCGTGTACCAACCGCGAAACCACTTCTGGCCCCTGCATTGGGCCGAGACCGGCCTCTACCTCGCCGCCTCTGCCGTCCTCGGAGGGCTCTCGTTCTGGTGGACTCGCCGCCGGCTGTCCTGACCGTAGGCAGGAAAGCCGGGTGACCTGGGCCCGGACGCGTAGGTGAGCCGGCGACCGCCTGTGCAGCTGCATGAGGGATTGATGAGACTCTGGCGGCCGGTGGCCCTCACGCCCGACCTGCCGGTCATGATGGCTCGCATGAGGTTGCTGGTGGTCGAGGATGACCCGGCGTTGGCGTCAAGCCTGCTTCGTTCGATGGTGTTCGAGGGCTACGAGGTGTCGCATGCTCCGACGGGAGAGGATGCGGTGGCCGCGCTGTCCTCGAGGGGCTTCGACTGCATGGTGCTGGATGTCGGACTTCCAGGGATCTCCGGATTGGAGCTGACGCGTCGGCTTCGTCGACAGGGTGATGAGACTCCGATTTTGATGTTGACGGCTCGTCAGCTGACCGGTGACCGTGTCGCCGGCCTGGACGCCGGGGCCGATGACTACCTGGTGAAACCCTTCGAGCTCGAGGAGCTGCTCGCGAGAATCCGCGCGTTGGTGAGGCGCAGCGTGCCGGGGGAGGACCACGGGGTGTTGGAGGTCGCCGACCTGCGTCTGGACACGCGCGCCCATCAGGCGTGGCGCGGTGATCGTGAGGTCCAGCTGACCAGAACGGAGTGGCAGCTCTTGGAGTATCTGCTCTCGCATGCCGGTCAGGTGCTGACGCGTCAGCAGCTGTGGCAGCACGTGTGGGGGTACGACTTCGATCCGGGCTCGAACACCTTGGACGTGTTCATCGGCTATGTCCGTCGTAAGACGGAGGCGGGTGGTGAGCCGCGCCTGGTCCAGACTGTGCGCGGCCTGGGTTACGTCGTCCGAGACCGTTCGGCGGTCCCATGACGTGGGGTCAGCCCTTTCGGGCCCGAGCCTGGCACGCGAGTCGGTGGAGCCTACGAGCCCGATTGGGTCTGGTGTCGACGATCGCGGTCGTGGCCGGGATGGGGATCGCCGGAGTCACCGCTTACGTGGTCACCTCGCGGGTCCTGTACCAGCAGATCGACGAGTCCCTGCACCACGCACCGCCGTCGCTCGGCCCGGAAGGTCCTCCTGCGAGCGTTCCGGGCGGCGCCGGGCTGTGTCGGCTGATCAGGTCGCCCCACGGCCCGTCACCCGGGCTGTACTCGGTGGCGCTGCTGAAACGCGACGGCACGGTGTGCACAGACCCGAAGGCCGTCTCGGTCGTTTCGGTCCCCTCGGACCTGGCGGGTGCCGGCAGCAAGGGATCGATCCGCCTACGTGACGGCTCGTTGAGCGACGGGCACGCGGCGAGGGTCGCGGTGGTGACGAACAGCAACGGGGACGTGCTTCTCATCGCTCGTGACACCCAGTCGATCCGCAACGTCCTGACCGTGTTGGAGCTCACCCTGGCCGCGGTGACGGTGCTGGGGGCGCTGCTGGCGCTGGGGTTGAGCAGGTGGACCTCGGGTGTCGGGCTGCGACCGATCACGAGGTTCACCCGGGTCGCGGAGCAGATTGCAGAAACGGGTGAGGTCGACCCGTATGTCGGGTCCGATGGGAACTCCGCTTCCTCCGGCTCGGGAGACGAGCTCGACAGGCTCTCGGCCGCGTTCACCACGATGACCAGGGTCCTTGCGGACGCACAGCTGCGTCAGCGGAGGCTGGTAGCGGATGCCGGCCATGAGCTGCGTACGCCGCTGGCGAGTCTGGGGAACAACATCTCGCTGCTGCGCCGGTCTCGACGCCTGCGCAAGCCCCTGCCGGTGGACGACGAGGGACGGCTGCTGGAGGACCTCTCCTCCCAGGTCGCCGAGCTGGCCCACCTCGTGGACGACCTGGCGTCTCTGGCCGAGTCCGACCCCGGGAGGAGACCGTTCACTCAGGTTCGGCTCGACTCCTGTGCCGAACACGCGGTACGTCGAGCTCGGAGTCGCTCGCTCGACCACCAGATCCGGGTGGAGCTGGAACCGTGGACGGTGCAGGGAGACGCCGCCGGCCTCGAGCGAGCAGTCGTCAACCTGCTCGACAACGCCCTCAAGTTCTCTCCGGCGGGCACCGCGGTGGACGTGAGTCTGTCGGACGGCACGCTGGTCGTCTCGGATCGCGGCAGAGGCCTCGAGGACGGCGAGGGAGAGCGCGCCTTCGAGCGCTTCTGGCGGTCCCCGGGGGCACGTTCCCTCCCGGGCAGCGGTCTGGGTCTGTCGATCGTCGAGGACATCGCCCACCAGCACGGGGGGTGGGTCACCCTGACGCCACGTGCCGGCGGCGGGGCGGTGGCGACCCTGCACATCCCGGGACAAAGCGAGAGCTCGCCCGGCACCTCCAGCGACTGACTCGAGCTCCGAAACCCGAGTTCTCATCAGTCCTTCACGTGTCCTTGCAGGGACGCACACTCCGACCCGCCACTCTCGACGGAGAGCGCTGAGCCGCAGTTCCGGAATCCCCGTACCGCTGCGGCTCAGCGCTCGCCAACGCTGTCGCCCGCTGAATCGTCCGGAGGAACCCATGTCCCCGCGCTCCCTTGCCCGTCCGACGCGGGCGACGGTGGTGAACCTGTTCATCGCGTTCGCGGTGCTCCTGGTGGTGGCACTGGTCGTGCGGACCGTCTCGGCGGGCAACGCATCCACCTCGAGCGCTGCCGTCACCGCCACCGTCGACACCGGCGAGGTGACCGCGACCGTCTCTGCGACCGGGAACGTGGACTCGGCGCGCAGCGTGGACGTCGACTTCACCGGCTCCGGGGGTGTGGTCAAGGCCATCTACGTCGAGGTCGGCGACAAGGTGCACCGAGGCGAGGCCCTGGCCCGGGTCGACCAGACCTCGGCCCGGCAGGGACTGCGGACGGCGTTGGCCACCCTGGCCTCGGCCCGGGCGGCGTATGCCACCACGACCCAGGGGCAGACCCCGCAGGAACGGGCACGCGACCAGCAGTCGGTCGACGTCTCGGCCCGCACCGTCGGATCGGCCCAGGTGGGTCTGCGGGCGGCCCGACAGACCTATGCCCTGGACCGCTCCCAGCAGAACAGCGCCGTCGCTCAGGCCGAGCAGGCCCTTCGCTCTGCCCAAGCGGACCGGGACAAGGCTCACCAGCGATACCAGGCCGACCCCACGGCCTCGAACCAGCAGGCACTCTCCGAGGCTCGGGCCACCGTCCGGACCGACCTGACCGCTCTGCGGGCTGCCAGGAACACCAGGGCCTCCAAGCTGCTGGCCGACCGCCAGGCCATCGCCAGCCAGACCGCCAACCTGCGCTCCGCGCGAGCACAGCTCCGCTCGACCCAGGCGACGGTCCAGGTCGACCAGCAGGCACCCCGTCAAGGGGTAGTGGACTCGGCGTCCGCCCAGATCGCCAGTGCGCAGGTGACCGTGGACCAAGCCCGGACCACCCTGCGCCAGACGATCCTGCGGTCCCCGGCGCGCGGCACCGTCGTGAGCATCAACGGAGTGATCGGGCAGACCTCCTCGTCAGCCTCCTCATCGGCCTCCTCGTCGTCGAGCGAGACCTCCAGCTCCACGAGCTCCTCGTCATCGACCAGCGGTAGCAGCGGCACCGGCGGCTTTCTCACCATGTCCTCGCTCGGGGCGCTTCAGGTCAAGGCTGATGTCGCAGAAGCCGACATCAGCGAGGTGCGGGTCGGCCAGCCGGCCACCGTCACTCTGTCCGCCGACGACCGGCGGCTGACCGGGACGGTGACCAGCGTCGACACCGTGCAGACCGTGACCAACAACGTGGTGGAGTACGGCGTCACCGTCACGCTGGCTCGGCCAACCGGCGTCAAGCTCGGGCAGACCTCGCAGGTCGCCATCACGACCGGGTCCAAGAAGAACGTGTTGCGGGTGTCGAGCTCTGCGTTGACCACGATCGGCAACCAGACCACGGCGACGATGCAGCGCACGGACGGGTCGACCCGTTCGGTGGCCGTGACCACTGGCCTGAAGGGTGACAGCGAGACCGAGATCCTCAGCGGACTGTCCGCTGGAGACGTCGTGATCCTGCCCCAGCAGACCGGCGGGACCGGAAGCTTCACCTTCCCCGGCGCCAGCGTCGGCAGGGGACTGGGCGGGACACCGTGACCGACACCCGGAGCCCCTCCTCGCGCTCGGCCCAGCACCACCAGGTGATCGACATGCAGTCGATCACGAAGACCTACGGCGAGGGCGAGGCAATCGTCCATGCCTTGGCCGGGGTCGACCTGACCATCGAAGCAGGCGACTACGTCGCGATCATGGGAGCGTCCGGCTCGGGCAAGTCGACGTTGATGAACATCATCGGCTGCCTCGACGTAGGCACCAGCGGGCGCTACCTGCTTGACGGGATCGACGTCCGACGGCTCACCGAGCGACAGCTGTCGATCATCCGCAACCGGAAGATCGGGTTCATCTTCCAGAGCTTCAACCTCATCCCACGGACCTCCGCACTCCGCAACGTCGAGCTGCCCCTGGCCTACGCCGGCCTTCGAACCGCCGTACGCCGCGACATCGCCCTCGCTTCCCTGGACCGCGTCGGCCTGTCCGACCGCGTCGACCACCTCCCGTCCCAGCTGTCCGGAGGCCAGCAGCAACGCGTCGCGGTCGCGCGTGCCATCGCCACTGAACCAGTGCTGCTTCTGGCCGACGAACCGACCGGTGCCCTCGACAGCCACAGCACCGCCGACGTCCTGCAGCTGTTCGACGCCCTCGCCGCCGCCGGCCGGACCGTCGTGGTGATCACCCACGAGGCCGACGTCGCCGCCCACGCTAAGCGTGTCATCGACATGCGCGACGGCTTGATCGTCTCCGACGCTCGACGCGCCGGCGTCGACGAGCCACCGCCCTTGTGGCAGCCCGCCTCGTCGACCGGCGTGGTCGCGCCATGAACGTCACCGAGATCCTGCGGTTCGCCTGGCAGGGCGTCACCGCGAACAAGACCCGGTCGGCCCTGACCACCTTGGGGATCCTGATCGGCGTCGCCGCCGTCATCACCCTCGTGGCGGTGGGCACCGGCTCGAGCAAGGCTGTGCAGGATCAGATCAGCTCCCTCGGCAGCAACACCCTCACCGTCACCGCCTCCTCCACCACCGGAGGCGGCCTGGGCGGAGGAGGCGGCTTCCCGGGAGGCGGGGGCTTCCCAGGGCTTCCGGGGGCCGCGGGCCAGAGCGACACCACCAGCCAGAACGCCACCAAGACCAGGGAACCCCAGCTCACGCTCGAGGATGCCCGGGCCATCGCGGAGTCCCAGCAGGCCCCCGACGTGCTGGGGGTGGCCCCCGTCGTCAGTCCATCCTCGGTCACCGCCACCTACCAAGGGGCCTCCCACACGGTCGGCACCTTCACCGGCACGACCCCTGCCTACCTGGCCATCGACAACAGCACGGTGCAGGACGGCCACTCGTTCACCGACACCGACTACACGTCACACAGTCGCGTGGCGCTCGTCGGTACCACGGTCGCCCAGGACCTCGTCGGCTCAGACATCAAGAGCATCGTGGGCAAGACCGTCGCCTTCAACGGCCTGACGTTCAAGGTGATCGGCGTGCTGAGCGAGAAGGGCAGCACCGGACCACAGGACCAGGACGACCGCGTCATCGCACCTGCCACCTCGGTCCAGGACACCCTCGCCGGCTATGGCGCGCTCAGCTCCATCTCGGTCAAGGCCACCAGCGCCGACACGGTCGACGCCGCCACCACCGAGGTCGAAGCCGTGCTCGACGGCCAACACGGCGTCACCTCAGCAGACCGTGACTACTCCGTCAACAACGCCGCCTCGATCCTGTCCGCCGCCACGTCGTCGAACCGGACGTTCACCGTTCTCCTCGGTGCCGTGGCAGCCATCTCACTGCTGGTCGGCGGCATCGGCGTCATGAACATCATGCTGGTCACCGTCACCGAACGCACCCGAGAGATCGGCATCCGCAAGGCCATCGGAGCAGGGAAACCCGACATCATCGGCCAGTTCCTCGCCGAAGCCGTGCTCCTGTCGCTGTTCGGAGGGGTCGTAGGAGTCGCCATCGGCCTGGTGGCCTCCCAGTTCACCATCGTGGGCGTGCAGCCGGTGGTCGCGCCGTACTCGGTCTTCCTGGCCTTCGGAGTCGCCATCCTGATCGGCCTCTTCTTCGGCCTCTACCCCGCCAACCGGGCAGCCTCCCTCCGCCCCATCGACGCGCTCCGCTACGAGTAGAGGAGGAAACCCTTGTCCCACACCTCAGACGCCGCCACCGACCCCTTCATCGACGAGGAGTGGCTCGCCAGCAAGAACCCTCGGTCACGCTGGCGCGTCGCCCTCTTGACCGCCCTCGCAGTTTCCGTCGTCTTCCTCGCCGGAGCCCAGGCCCAGAAGCACTTCGGCCCTTCGTCCAGCACCGCCTCGTCCGGCGCCCCGGGTTTCCCTGGAGGCCAAGGAGTCCCTGCCGGATTCCCCGCACTGGGCGGCGCAGGGAGCACCCAACCCTCGTCCGGGGCGTCGGACACCGGGCGACAATCCGCCTCCCTGATCGGGACCGTCACCGGTGTCACAGGCAGCACCCTCCAGGTCAAGGACTTCGGAGGCACCACCCACACCGTCACGGTCGGCCCCCACACCAGCATCACCAGGCCGGCAACGCTTCGCGCCAGCGACATCAAGCCAGGCTCGACCGTCGCCATCACGCAACCGGCCGGCTCTTCGAAACGCCACCCTGCCACCAGCATCACCGTCCGCTGATCCCACACAGGAGAACCCCACCCATGAAGACCAGACGCTCCACCCTGGCCACCGCAGCCTTGCTGACGACCGTGGCCCTCTCGATCACCGGCTGCGGCGGCGGCTCGAGCAGCAACGCCGCTGGTAGCCAGACCCCTCCGGCAGCCCCGGCCGGCGTCGACCCGGCCCAGATGAAGGCCATCCGCCAATGCCTCAAAGCTGCCGGACTGAACCAGGCCATCCCCAAGGGAGCACCCAGCGGGATGCCCACCGACCTGCCAAGCGACCTGCCGAGCAACCCGCCCTCCGGGGTCCCGACCGACATCCCGTCGAACTTCTCCGGAGGCCCAGGCGGCCAGTTGAACAACCCCAAGATCCAAGCAGCCCTCAAGGCCTGCGGTATCCAGCTACCGACGCCCCAAGGTGGATAGTCACCTCGGCGTCCTGAGTGAGCTTGCCGTGCATGCACGTGACACGCCCCGATGTCGTGCGAGGGCGTGACAGGGGTGGGTGAACCGCCCCGGAACGTCTCCGGACTCGCCGGGGCGGTTCAAAGGTGACCTTCGTGTGCCGCCCAGTCGATTGCGCAGCGGCGGCAGTGTGCATCCACACGTCGTCGCGTGTTGGCGATGGGGTCATCGGTTGGTCATGCGACCGCCCAAGGCTCGGGTTGTGTCCCCGACCCTTGGAAGGAACCCGATGAAGCGTGTCTTCTGGGCCTTGCCCGTTGCCGTCGTAGCAGCTAGTGCTGCGAGCGTCGCGGCTGCCCATTCCCCCAGCGCTCCGACGCTGACAGGCGTGTCAGCCGCCAACACGAAGTCGCCCGGCTTCGCGCCTGCGACCCGGCTTTCCCCGGAGCTGTCGCAGACGGTGGTGGCTCAGGGCGCAACGAAGCTGGAGAACCCTTCGGCGCAGATCGGCTACTACGGCTACGACAGCGACCAGGTGAACACGGCCGGTGAACCGCTCATGGTGCCCCTGCCCAGCGCTCCGACGGTCGAGGCGCACAAGACCGAGCCGGACAAGAACACCTACCTGGTCTTCAAGAAGGGTCTGCACGGCGCGGACCCGAACTACGACTACGGCACTCACTTCCTTTTCCAGGGCCACGAGAGCGGCACGCCGGGCTACGTCACCAGGGTCAACCTCGACGCGGACGCCGCCCACCGGGTGACCCTGATGACGACCGTGCCCAGTGGTGACATCGACGGCAGCACCTGGGACCCGTGGGCACAGCGGCTTCTGCTCACCACGGAGAACGCAAGCGCGCCGACGTACGCCGCCACCGCCGACTACCCCTCCACCGTCACCGACATCTCCGGCGCAGTGGGCCGGGGTGGCTACGAAGGCGTCCAGAACGACTCCGCCGGCAACATCTGGCTCGTCGAGGACATCGGGGGAGCGAAGAAGGTGAATACCTCGGGTGCCACCACGGCGGCGAAGATCCCCAACAGCTTCGTGTACCGCTACGTGCCGGCCACGCCTGGCGACCTCCAGAACGGCCGACTGCAGGTGCTCCGGGTGAGCAACGCCAGCGGCCAGCCCATCACCCAGGCGAGCCAGACCGCGCTGAACAGCCCCGACCAGCTGGCTCTGCACACCTACGGCGCGAACTTCGACACCCGGTGGGTGACCATCCACGACACTGCCACTGACGGGAATGCCTCGTTCAACGCCAACGCGCTCGCCCTGGCCGATGGGGGTACGCCGTTCAAGCGACCCGAGAACGGACAGTTCCGC
>Ga0302263_10000159_pt1 | contig 27944 bp, 33 predicted proteins | sample II_Fen_N1_4_FD_194564 | JGI IMG/M metagenome (GOLD analysis project Ga0302263, IMG submission 194564) | Peat permafrost microbial communities from Stordalen Mire near Abisko, Sweden - II_Fen_N1_4 | ecosystem: Environmental > Terrestrial > Soil > Wetlands > Permafrost | place: Sweden: Abisko... | reverse complement strand
CGGGCCGGAGGGCCGCGACGCCCAGGTGGAGTCGTTCGTCCGGCACATCGACCTGGCGAAGCGACTGGACAAGACCCTCGTGATCCACGACCGCGACGCTCACGACGAGATCCTCGACGTCCTCGATGCCGAGGGGGCGCCCGAGCGCTGGGTGATGCACTGCTTCTCCGGCAACCCGCGCTTCGCCCGTGCCTGCCTGGATCGCGGCGCGTTCCTCAGCTTCGCCGGGACGGTGACCTTCAAGAACGCCCAGCCCGTGCGCGACGCTCTGGCGATCACACCGCTGGACCGGGTACTCGTCGAGACGGACGCGCCGTTCCTCACGCCGACGCCCTACCGCGGTCGCCCCAACGCGTCGTACCTCGTCCCGGTCACCGTCCGGGCCATGGCCGAGGTCCGCGGCGACGACCTGACGGCGCTCTGCGCGGCCATCGACGCCACCACGGACCGCGCCTTCGGCGGCGCCTGGTAGGAGCGTTTTCTAGCGGGTTTCGGACAACGAGACGCTGCTCACGTTGACTCACCTACGGTGTCCGAGGAGTTGGGAGACCGCGGAGACGTCCGTATGGTCTTGTGACTGTTGGCCGGGATCGGGTGATTTCGACCGGCGCCGTGGCTGCGCACGTGTGTGTGGCTCCCTTGTATGGATGCCGTCCCCCGGCCTCTGTGAAGGCGTGCGAGAGCGCGAGGTGCCGTCCCGAGGCCCGGGGAGTACGACGTCTGGAGAGTTGTGCGCCAGAAGCTCGCACGCATCAGCAAGAGCAAGGCAGCGCTGGTCGGTGCCGCGGCGGTCGCCGCCGCAGCAGTGATCGGCACCACGGTGGGCTACGCGTCCATGGGCACGTCCGTGACCCTCAACGTGGACGGCCACATCGAGCACGTGACCGCGACCGGTGACACGGTCGGAGCGGTCCTCTCGGACCAGGGCATCACGCTGCAGAGCCACGACGAGGTCGCGCCCTCCGTCGACCAGCCCGTCTCCGACGGCACCACGATCGCAGTGCGTTACGGCAAGCCGCTGCAGCTGAACGTCGACGGCACCACGTCGACGTACTGGGTGACCGCCACCGACGTGCGCGGAGCCCTGAACGAGATCAACCGCAGCTTCGACCGGGCGCACCTGTCCGTGAGCCGCGGCGCGGGCATCACCCGCGACGGTCTGCGGATCACCGTGGCCACTCCGAAGTCGCTCACGTTCGTGATCGGCGGCAAGCACCCGGTCCACCAGACCGTCCCGGCGGTGACGGTCGCACAGGCGCTGAAGGCGCTGGGCGTGACCCTCGGCAAGCACGACATCGTCCGCCCCGGCCTCCACCACGAGATCGGCGACGGCGACAAGCTCGTGCTGACCCGGGTCCGGATCGTGCACAAGCAGGTGTCCGGGGAGGCGGTCGGCTACAGCACGGTGACGCGCGACGACTCCTCGATGCTGCAGGGCCGCAGCACGGTGGTCCGCGCCGGTCATGACGGGTCGCGCAACGTGACCTACCGGATCGTCTTCCGCAACGGCCACCTGGTGGCCCGCACGGTGCTCAGCCAGCAGGTGCTCCGCGCCCCGGTCGCCCAGATCGAGCGCGTCGGTACCAAGAGCGTGGCGACGACCAACTTCGCCGGCGGCAACACCGTCTGGGACCGCCTCGCGCAATGCGAGTCGGGCGGCAACTGGGCCACGAACACCGGCAACGGCTACTACGGCGGGCTGCAGTTCTCGCTCGGCACCTGGCAGGCGAACGGCGGCTCCGGTCTGCCGAGCAACGCCTCTCGGGGGACCCAGATCGCTATCGCGACCAAGATCCGCAACGCCAGTGGTGGCTACGGCGCCTGGCCGGCCTGTGCGGCCTCGCTGGGGCTGCCGCGCTGACCCGCCCATGATCCCGGCGGTGGTGCGCCCGAGGCCGATCCCCCCAGACGGCCACGATCTGTGCGCCCGCTGCCGCGGCGCCAGCCTGACACCCCCCTAGGCTGGCGTGCATGACGTCCGCCGGCCCGAGACTGCTCGGGCCGGCGGACGTTCGTGCTCTCGCCGCGGAGCTCGACGTACGCCCGACCAAGCAGCGCGGGCAGAACTTCGTGATCGACGCCAACACCGTCCGCCGCATCGTCCGGGCTGCCGGCGTGGGCGCCGACGACGTGGTCGTGGAGGTGGGGCCGGGACTCGGGTCGCTGACCCTGGCCCTCCTCGGCGAGGTGTCGCGGGTCGTGGCCGTCGAGATCGACCCCGTGCTCGCCGGTGCGCTGCCAGCGACGTTGGCGACGTACGCCGGAGAGCTGGCGGGCCGGTGCGAGGTGGTGGTCGCCGACGCCATGCGCATCGACGCGATCCCCGGACCGCCACCGACTGCGCTCGTCGCCAACCTGCCCTACAACGTGTCCGTACCCGTCCTGCTGCACCTGTTGAGCCTGCTGCCGAGCCTCGAGCGCGGGTTGGTGATGGTGCAGGCCGAGGTCGCCGACCGGCTGGCGGCGGCACCCGGGTCCAAGGTCTACGGCGTCCCGAGCGTCAAGGCCGCCTGGTACGCCGACGTACGGCGCGCGGGCACGGTGGGACGCACCGTGTTCTGGCCGGCTCCCAACGTCGACTCCGGCCTGGTCGCCTGGAGCCGCCGTGAGCCACCGGCCACGACCGCGACGCGTGAGCAGGTCTTCGCGGTGGTCGACGCGGCGTTCGCCCATCGCCGCAAGGTGCTGCGCGGCGCCCTCCGTGACCTCGCCGGCTCGAGCGAGGCCGCCAGCGAGGCGCTGACCGCGGCCGGGGTCGACCCGATGGCCCGTGGCGAGTCGCTGACGGTCGAGCAGTTCGCCAAGATCGCGGAGGCATTGCCATGAGCGTCGCCCTCCGCAGGAGCCTCACTGTGCGCGCGGCCGCGAAGATCAACCTCCTGCTCGGGGTCGGCGCTCCGCGTCCCGACGGCTTCCACACGTTGGTGACCGTCTACCAGGCGGTCAGCCTCTACGACGACCTCACCGTGACCGCGGCGGACGACCTGACCGTCGAGACCGACGTCGCGTCGTACATCGACGAGAGCCAGCTACCGCCCGCCGGGCACAACATCGTCGACCGGGTGGCGGCCCGGCTGGCGGCGCTGCACGGCCGCGGCGTGGGTGCGCAGGTCCGTGTCGACAAGTCCATCCCCATCGCTGGGGGGCTGGCCGGTGGCTCGGCGGACGGGGCTGCGGCACTGGTCGCCCTCGACCGGGTGCACGACCTCGGCACCTCCGACCACGACCTCCTCACGCTGGCCGCGGACCTCGGCAGCGACGTGCCGTTCGCGCTGCACGGCGGCACGGCGCTCGGTGAGGGCCACGGCGAGCTCGTCACCCCCCTCACCGACGAGGGCTCCTGGTGGTGGGTGGTCGTGCCGTCCGACGAGGGGATGTCGACGCCCGCCGTCTACCGCCACTACGACGAGGTGCGGCCCCATGCGCCGTTGGTGCCTGACCCGCCCGACGAGATCCTGGCGGCACTGGCGAGTGGTGACCCGCGCCGGCTCGCGCCGGCCCTGCACAACGACCTCGAGCAGGCCGCGTTCGACCTGCGTCCCGACCTCGCTGCGCTGATCGTCGAGGGCGGCGACGCGGGCGCCCTGCGCGGGCTGTTGTCGGGGTCCGGACCGACCTGCGTGTTCCTCTGCGAGTCCGCCGACCATGCGCGCTCGGTCGCCGCGACCCTGTCCGCCGGCGGTGACCGGCGCGTCGTACTCGTGGCGCACGGGCCGGTCGCCGGAGCGCACGTGGTGACCGCGTGAGCAACCTGGTCAACCTGGAGCGGGTCTCCAAGGCGTACGGCGTACGGCCCTTGCTGACCGACGTCTCGCTCGGGGTCTCCGTGGGGGAACGCGTCGGTGTGGTCGGCCGCAACGGCGACGGCAAGACGACGCTGCTGCAGGTGCTCACCGGGCAGGAGCCGCCGGACAGCGGGCGGGCGACCATGGCGCGCGGCGTCGCGATCGGCTACCTCCACCAGGGTGACACCCTCGACGACACGCACTCGGTCCGCGACGCCGTACTGGCCGGCAAGCCGGACCATGCGTGGGCCGCGGAGCCGCGGACCCGCGAGATCGTCACCGAGCTGCTGGCGGGGATCGAGCTCGACCGGGCCGTCATCGGTCTCTCGGGCGGCGAGCGGCGACGTTGTGCCCTGGCCGAGCTGCTGCTGCACGGGCACGACCTCGTCGTCCTGGACGAGCCGACCAACCACCTCGACGTCGAGGCGGTCGCCTGGCTGGCCGAGCACCTCGTCTCGCTGCCGTCGGCGCTCGTCGTCGTCACCCACGACCGCTGGTTCCTCGACGCGGTCTGCCAGCAGACCTGGGAGGTCCACGACGGGGTGGTCGACAGCTACGAGGGCGGGTACGCCGCCTTCGTGCTCGCCAAAGCGGAGCGGCAGCGGCAGGCCGCCGCCTCGGAGGTACGACGACGCAACCTGGTCCGCAAGGAGCTCGCGTGGCTGCGACGGGGGGCACCGGCCCGGACCTCCAAACCCAAGTTCCGGCTCGACGCCGCCTCGGCGCTGATCGATGACGAGCCGCCGCCGCGGGACCCGCTGGAGCTCCAGCGGTTCGCCACCCAGCGCCTCGGCAAGGACGTCATCGACGTCGAGGACGTCGACCTGCAGCGTGGCGACCGGGTACTCCTGTCGCACGCCACCTGGCGGCTCGGGCCGGGCGACCGGGTGGGCATCGTGGGGGTCAACGGCGCCGGGAAGTCCTCGGTGCTCGCGCTGCTCGACGGCTCACTGGTGCCGAGTGCCGGCCGCGTGAAGCTCGGGCGCACGGTGGCGCTGCAGCACCTCACGCAGGCGCTCGACGACCTCGACCCCCGAGCGCGCGTGCTCGACACGGTCGAGTCGGTCCGGCGTGTGACCAGGACCGCCACCGGTGAGATCACGGCGTCGTCGTTGCTCGAGCGGTTCGGCTTCACCGGCGACCGTCTGACCGCCCGGCTGGGCGACCTGTCGGGTGGCGAGCGGCGCCGCTTCCAGCTGCTCCGGCTGCTGCTCACCGAGCCCAACGTGCTGCTGCTCGACGAGCCGACCAACGACCTCGACATCGAGACCCTGACCGTGCTCGAGGACTTCCTCGACGACTGGCCGGGCACCCTCGTCGTGGTCTCGCACGACCGGTACTTCCTCGAGCGGGTCACCGACGTCACCTACGGCCTCCTCGACGACGGCCAGATCTCGATGCTCCCCGGTGGCGTCGACGACTACCTCACCCGCCGCCGAGCCGTCACTTCGTCACCGCCAGAAGCGCTGACCCGGCAGAAGTTGACGCCCCAGAGCGCTGACCCGGCAGTTGTCGACGACGAAGCACCCTCGGCGAGGCCCCGGGCGGGTAGCTCCGAGGAACGCGCCGCGCGCAAGACGCTCGCCCGGGTGGAAAAACAGCTGGAGCAGGTCACCGCGCGCGAGGCCGAGCTCAACGCCGAGGTGCTCGCCCATGCCGCCGACCACGAACGCCTGACCGAGCTGTCCCGGGCACTGAGCGAGGTCGCGACCGAGCGGGAGTCGCTGGAGCTCGAGTGGCTCGAGGCCGCCGAGATCGTGGACTGACGCCGCTCGCACGTCGTACGCCGTCAACTTCTGCCGGGTCAGCGCTCTGGGGGGTGAACGTCTGCCGGGTCAGCGAAGGGGGCGAGGAGGGCGCGGAGGAGGGAGGCCAGCCTGGTGCGGTCGCGTTCGGGGAGCCGGTCGAGCAGGGCGCGCTCGGCCTCCAGGAGGGCGGAGAAGGCGGCATCGACGGTCGTCTTGCCCTCGGCGGTGAGCCGGACGATCACGCCGCGTCGGTCGTCGGGGTCGGGGTACCGCTCCACCAGCCCGCGCGCACTCAGCCGGTCGACCCGGTTGGTCATGGTGCCGCTGGTCACCAGCGTCTCGCGGAGCAGGCGGCCGGGGGACAGCTCGTACGGCGCGCCGGTCCGGCGCAGCGCGGCCAGGACGTCGAACTCCCACTGCTCGATCCCGTGCGTGGCGAAGGCGTCGCGACGGGCCAGCTCGAGGCGGCGAGCCAGGCGCGTGATCCGGCTGAAGACGCCGACCGGCGCCAGGTCGAGGTCGTCGCGCTCGCGGCCCCAGGCCTCGAGCAGCTCGTCCACCTCGTCCCGCATGTCGTCCAGTCTAGGTGCAGTCGAGAATCTTGACATCAAGAGGACTTCTCCGGAGACTGAGAGTATCTTGACATCAAGACACCTGGAGGACCCCGTGCCACACACCTGGGACCCCGAGCGGTACCTGACGTACGCCGACGAGCGCGGTCGCCCGTTCGTCGAGCTGGTCGCGCGCGTGGACGCCGCCGCCCCGACGGCGGTGGTCGACCTCGGGTGTGGACCGGGCAGCCTGACCACCCTGCTGCGCGCGCGGTGGCCCGAGGCGGAGATCCAGGGCCTGGACTCCAGCCCGGAGATGATCGCGAAGGCGCGCGCCGCCGACCCGTCCATCGGGTTCGCCGTGGCCGACCTGCGGGACTGGGTCCGGGCCGCCGATCCGGTCGACGTGCTGGTCTCCAACGCGACCCTCCAGTGGGTGCCGGGGCACCTCGACCTCCTGCAGGCCCTCGTCGGCAGGGTCCGGCCGGGTGGCTGGCTGGCCTTCCAGGTGCCCGGCAACTTCGACGAGCCCAGCCACACGATCCGTACCGAGCTCGCCGCCGAGGCGCCGTACGTCGAGCACACCCGCGGCGTGGCCGTGCCGAGCAGTCATGACCCCGCCGTCTACCTCGAGACCCTCGCCGCCCTCGGCTGCCGGGTCGACGCCTGGGAGACGACGTACCTGCACGTGCTGACCGGCCCCGACCCGGTCTTCACCTGGGTGTCGGGCACCGGCGCCCGGCCGACCCTCCAGGCCCTGCCCGACGACCTCCGGCCGGGTTTCGAGGAGGAGTTCAAGCGGCGTCTCCGGGACGCTTACCCCGAGCGCGACGGCCGCGTCGTGCTCCCCTTCCGGCGGGTGTTCGTCGTCGCGCAGGTCGGCGGATCATGATCGCGCTCCATCACGTCCAGGTCGCGTGCCCGCGGGGCGGCGAGGACGACGCCCGCCGGTTCTACGCCGACGGGCTGGGCCTGACCGAGGTCGAGAAACCCGCCACCCTCCACGGCCGCGGCGGCGCCTGGTTCCGCTCGTACGACGCGCTGGGCGCGGTCGCGGCGGAGCTCCACGTCGGCGTCGAGGAGCCGTTCGTGCCCGCACGCAAGGCCCATCCCGCGTTCGTGGTGGACGACCTCGAGGGTGTCTCCGACTCGGTCAGCGCGGCCGGTGGCGAGGTCGACTGGCGCGAGCGCGACACGTTCGACGGCTACCAGCGGTTCCACGTCCGGGACCCGCACGGCAATCGGGTCGAGGTGCTCCAGCCGCTGTGACGGGTGCGCTCAGCGACCGATGAGGCGGGAGAGCCAGCTTCCGCCGGCCGCCGCCCGCTCCTCCTTGGTGTGTCCGCCGCCGCACCAGAGGCTGTCGGGCACGCTCGCCCTCACCTGCGCCACGTGCTGGCCGCAACCGGCCCAGGTGGTGCCGCCGCAGACGCGGCAGCGGACGGGGTGGCACATCAGCAGCTCCTGGTCGGAATACGGCGGGGGGTATCGCTGTTGGGCAGACTAACACCCCCAGGGGTATGGTTCACACTCGAGCGAAAGGGGACGCGATGTCCACTCTCACCCTGACCGAGGACTCCTTCGAGCAGGCCGTGCTGCAGGACGGCATCGTCCTGGTCGACTTCTGGGCGTCTTGGTGCGGTCCGTGCCGGATGTTCGCACCGATCTACGAGCAGGCTTCCGAGACCCATCCCGACATCGCGTTCGGGAGCGTCGACACCGAGGCCGAGCAGGCTCTGGCCGGAGCGCTCCAGATCAGCTCGATCCCGACCCTGATGGCCTTCCGCGACGGCATCCTGGTCTTCCGCCAGGCGGGCGCGCTGCCCGAGCCGGCGCTCGCGCAGCTGATCGACGCGGTCCGCGGGCTCGACATGGAGGCCGTACGCCGTGAGGTCGAGGACGCCGAAGCCACCGAGAAGAGCTCGTGATGGAGCTCCCCGCGGACGAGATGGCACCGGTGATCAACCGGATCAAGCGCGCGCGTGGCCAGCTCGACGGCATCGTCCGGATGCTCGAGGAGGGCCGCTCCTGCGAGGAGATCGTCACCCAGCTCGCGGCGGTCTCGAAGGCCCTCGACCGAGCCGGCTTCGCGGTGATCGCCTCGGGTCTGCGCCAGTGCGTCACGGGCGACCCCGGCAGCGGCGAGCAGCTCGACGTGAAGCGCATGGAGAAGCTGTTCATGTCGCTGGCCTGACCGGGTACGTTACCGACTGGTAACTTCAAGGCATGACCGATGTCCTCAGCCTGTGGCGATGGGCCGGCCGGGTCCCGGCCGGTGGCCGGGCGTTCTCGTTCCTCGTCGCCCGCCGCGCGCCGTACTTCCGCACGATCAAGCCCCGCTTCACCGTGATCGAGCCCCACCATGTCGAGCTGGTGATCCCCGACCGGCGACGGGTGCACAACCATCTCGGCACCGTGCACGCGATCGCGCTGTGCAACGGGCTCGAGGCGGCCATGGGCGCCCTGGCCGAGGCGAGCATCCCGCGGGGCAAGCGCTGGATCCCGAAGGGGATGCAGGTCTCCTACACCGCGAAGGCGACCTCCGACATCACCTGCATCGCCGAGACCGACCCGCTGGTCTGGTCCGGTGACGACCCGGACGTCCCGGTGAGCGTGCGCGGCGTCCGCGACGACGGCACCGTCGTCGTCGAGGGCGTGATCTCGCTCTGGGTGACGCCTCGGCCGACCTAGGCCCGGCAGAAGATCGGATTGGTGAGCGCCACCATCGGCAGGAAGGACTGGTCGCCCATCGGGTCCAGGACCGGCCCGCTGGCCCGTCGTACCTCCACCCGGACGAACGCCTCGGTGACGTCGACGTCATGCTCCAGCGTGATGGCGCCTCCGACGTCGGTGGCGGCAGCGAGCACACCCCCGGTCCCGATCAGCTGGGCGACGGTGCCGGGTACGCCAGTCACGTTCAGGCTGCAGGCCAGCTTCTCGCCGTCGGCGAGGACGACCGTGTCGCCCGACTCGCCGGTGTGGGCGGTGGTGACGGTGCCGTGTCCCTTGAAGGTCAGGTGGACGTCGGAGGACTCGGCGATCCAGCAGTGCCCACCCTGCACGGCAGCCACGATCGCCGCGCTCGACAGGGTGTCGAGCCGGTACACGGTCTGCGGGAGCCCGACCTGCTGCCCCTCGTGATGTGAGTCGGAGTTGCCCACCGCCGGCGTGTACGCACCGGCGACGAGCCGGTCGTGCCAGGCCGCTAGCGTCTTCTTGTTCCAGAGGTCCCAGGGCCCGTTCCACACTTCGACCGCGTCCATCCCGGGGTACGTCGAGCCGAAGTCCCAGCGCGTGCCCGGCACGGGCACGGACGGGTGCGCGGCGATCGCGACGCCGCCCCGGCTGCGCGTGAGGTCGGTGAACTGGCCCAGCTCGTTGTCAGCTGCCCGGTAGCGCCAGTCGACCCAGGTGCCGGGCGTCGTCCCCGTCGCCAGCCAGTGGCCGTTACGGGTCGTCACCTCCTCACCGCTCACGACCAGGAACCCGTCGGGCACATGGTGGCCGAAGATCCGGGTGGCGGCGTTGGTGTTGTGGTCGGAGGTCCCGAGGAAGTCCAGGCCGTGGGCCTGCGCCTGCTCGACGAGCTGGGCGGGCGTCCACTGCCCGTCGGAGTGGACGGAGTGGGTGTGCAGGTCGCCGCGGTACCAGCGGGCGGTGGTCCCGGGGACGGACGTCGGGGCGTGGAGCGGCCGGAACGCCGGCTCGAGAGGCTTGCCGTGCTCGAGGGTGACGGTGACGTGCCACGGCGTACCGGGCGACGTGATCAGGAACGGCCCGAGGATGACGTGCCACCGCCCGGGGGTGATCGGGCCGGCGAGGTAGCCCGGAGTGGCCCACCGGTGGGTGAGCCGCACGTGGCGCCGCGCCCCGCCCGACCAGCCGCGGAACCCGTCGGCGTTCCCGAGGCCCTTGCCCGACGGGTCGAAGATCCCGAGGTCGACGACATTGGTGCTGAAGCCCAGACCGGTGTCGTGCGGCTTGAAGTCGTAGCGCACCTCGATCGCCTGGACGCCGTGGGGCACCCGGAACGGGAGGTAGTGCCAGTCCGGTGTCTTCGGGTCGGTGAACCGGCCCTCGAAGTGGATGCGCGTCTTGGTGCCGGCGGCTGCCGCGGGTACGTCGATCAGGCCGGCGCTCGTCACGATCCCGGCCCCCAGCCCTGCGCCGCCGAGCAGCAGGGAGCGCCGGTGCAGGCCGTGCGGTGTGGTGTCCTCGGTCATGGTGGATACACCTTAGAACCGGGTCCACCCGTACCCTGGGTCGGTCATGAGCAGCCCAGTCGTCGACCCCGTCCGTACCTACGAGGTCCGCACCTACGGGTGCCAGATGAACGTGCACGACTCCGAGCGCCTGACCGGGCTGCTGGAGGAGGCGGGCTACGTCGCAGCCCCCGATGACGAGCCGGCCGACGTCGTCGTCTTCAACACCTGCGCAGTGCGGGAGAACGCCGACAACAAGCTCTACGGCAACCTCGGCCATCTCGCGCCGGTCAAGGCCCAGCGGCCGGGGATGCAGATCGCGGTCGGTGGCTGCCTGGCGCAGAAGGACCGCGCCACGATCATCAAGAAGGCGCCGTGGGTGGACGTCGTGTTCGGTACCCACAACATCGGCTCCCTGCCGGCTCTGCTCGAACGCGCGCGTGTCCAGGCGGAGGCTCAGGTCGAGATCCTCGAGTCGCTCGAGGTCTTCCCGTCCACGCTGCCGACGCGGCGCGAGTCGGCGTACGCCGCGTGGGTCTCGGTGTCGGTGGGGTGCAACAACACCTGCACGTTCTGCATCGTCCCGAGCCTGCGTGGCACGGAGAAGGACCGCCGGCCAGGCGACATCCTGGGTGAGATCCGCGCGCTGGTCGACGAGGGCGTCAGCGAGGTCACCCTGCTGGGGCAGAACGTCAACGCGTACGGCGTGGAGTTCGGCGACCGGCAGGCCTTCTCGAAGCTGCTGCGTGCCTGCGGCGAGGTCGAGGGGCTGGAGCGGGTGCGCTTCACCTCGCCCCACCCGGCGGAGTTCAGCAACGACGTGATCGACGCGATGGCCGAGACGCCGAACGTGATGCACCAGCTGCACATGCCGCTGCAGTCCGGCTCAGACCGGGTGCTGCGTGCGATGCGGCGGTCCTACCGGCGCGAGAGGTACGTCGGCATCATCGATCGGGTCCGCGCCGCCATGCCCGACGCCGCGATCAGTACCGACATCATCGTCGGCTTCCCGGGCGAGACCGAGGACGACTTCGTACAGACCCTCGAGGTCGTGCGCGAGGCTCGGTTCGCGGCCGCGTTCACGTTCCAGTACTCCATCCGCCCCGGCACCCCCGCCGCGACGATGCCCGACCAGGTGCCGCCTGCGGTGGTGCGGGAGCGCTACGAGCGTCTGGTCGACGTCGTCAACGAGATCTCGTGGGCGGAGAACCAGGCACTGGTCGGCTCGTGCGTCGAGCTCCTCGTCGCCGAGGGCGAGGGCCGCAAGGACGCCGCGACGCTGCGCCTGACCGGCCGCGCCCGCGACAACCGGCTCGTCCACTTCGCGCCGCCGGACGAGTCCCCCGAGGGGATCCGGCCGGGCGACGTCGTCGAGGTCGCGATCACGTACGCCGCCCCGCACCACCTCGTCGCCGACGGTCCGGTCCTGGCCCATCGTCGTACCCGCTCCGGCGACGCCTGGGAGGCCCGCACCGCCACCCCGGCCCCGTCCACCGCTGTGGGCCTCGGCATGCCCGGCCTGGGGGCGCCCGCCCCGCTCGAGCCGACCGTGTGCGGCTGAGCTCGGAGGGAGGAAACGCGGAACAAATAGTGGACACGCCCGAGATCATGAGCGATCGTTCCGCGTTTTCTCCCGCGCGAGCACCCCGGCCGACCCAGGAGTGCCGGCGCGTCGACGGTGGTCAGTCGCTGCGGGGGTCCTTCGACGGGTAGTCGGCCTTCGGCTCGATCCCCATCCCACCCGCGGCGCGCTCGGGCTCGGCGTCGTGGGGGTGGGAGTCCTTCAGCTCGGTCACCTGCGCGTGGCCGCCCTCGGGCGGGGTCTCGTCGCTCACGCCGGGCTCTCCTTCTCGGGCTCGCTGGCTCCGTCGCTGGAGGCACCCTCGTCGGTGTCCTCGCCCTCGGCGACGGGCGCCGGGACCACCAGGTCGGGGTGGAGGGACGAGGCGAGGTCCGGGACCACCGGGTCGGCCTCGTAGGGCTCGTCGACGACCGCGTCGACGCCACCGGGTGCCGGCTCGCCGGGCTCGATCTCTGGTCTGGGCTGCTCGCCCACCTCGGTCGCCATCCGGTGTCTCCCTCCCTGCAGTGCTCCGACGGCGCCGCCCTGGAACCCGTCAGGTCCGGTCGAACCCGAAGGTCGTGTACCCCTCGAGTCCCGTACCCAGCCGGTCGAGGACTACGCGTTCGTGTGGCACCACCGGGTCGGGTAGTGCCGAGAGGGGGAACCAGCCGAGCGCGGCGCACTTGGCCGGTTCGATGATCCGCGGCTCACCGCTCCACGCGCGGGCGGTGAAGAAGAAGTCGATGCGCTCGTCGATGGGGTCGGCATGCTGGGTGCGCTGCATGGAGGTCACGAACTCCAGCACCAGCCCGTCCACGCCGATCTCCTCCCGCGCCTCGCGGTGCGCGGCGTCGTACGCCGTCTCGCCGCGCTCGACGTGCCCGGCCGCGGCGGCGGCCCAGTGGTCGTCCATGTATCCGGTGTTCCGGCGTCGCTGCAGCAGCACCTCGTCCCCGTCGGGGCCCGGGCGCAGCAGGAAGACGTACGCCGCAGGGACGACGCGGAACCGGTCGGTCATGCAGTGGACTCAGCGGGAGGTGTCGCCGTCGCCGGTCTTCTCCTCGGCGAAGTCCTGTGCCTTGTCGATCTGGTCGGCGTACTTCCCGCCGGTCTTGTCGTCGACGAGGTCGCCGGCCTTCTCGATCGCGGCGTCGACCTGCTGGTCGTGCTCACCCACCAGCTTCTCGGCGTCGTCCAGGAATCCCATGTCACTCCTCGGGTCGTAGACCCCTCGAGCGGGGGCCCTCCGCACAACCTAGTACCGGCCGAGGAGCTCGAGCACCAGCCGCAGGACGTAGAAGAAGGCCGGCATGCAGAAGACCACGAGCATCACCCAGGCCACGATCCGGTGCTTGAGCCGCCTGGAGTCGAGCTTGCCGGCGAAGTCGAGCAGCGCGCCATCGGGCACGTGGTGGGTCAGCCCCATGCGCTGGGCGTCCGCCGGCATCCGGTTGCCGGGGAACCAGTACGGCGGGGCGTCGTCGTCGGGACCGTAGTCCTCGTCGAACTCGTCCTCGCGCAGGTCGGGCATGCGCCCAGAGTAGGCCTCGCGTGGTCGGCCGCTGCCAGACTGGCGCCATGCCCCCAGAGTCGGCTAGCCCGCCGATCGTCGCCGTCGTCGGCGCGACCGCCGCGGGCAAGACCGGACTGTCCCTCGACCTCGCCGAGCGCCTCGACGGGGAGATCGTCAACACCGACGCGATGGCGGTCTATCGAGGGATGGACATCGGCACCGCCAAGCCGCCCGTCGACGAACGACGTGGCATCACCCATCACCTGCTGGACCTGCTCGACGTCACCGAGCCGCTCACGGTCGCGGAGTTCCAGGGCCGGGCCCGTACGGCGATCGCCGACGTGCGCAGCCGCGGCCGGGCGCCGGTGCTCGTCGGCGGGTCCGCCCTCTACACCCGGGCGGTGCTCGACCGCTTCGAGTTCCCCGGCACCGATCCCGAGGTACGCCGGGGGCTGGAGGACGAGCTGGCCGCCGCGGGGCCGACGGAGCTCCATCGCCGCCTGGCGGCGGCAGACCCCGAGGCGGCCGCCCGGATCCTGCCCGACAACGGCCGCCGGATCGTGCGGGCGCTCGAGGTCGTCGCGATCACCGGCCGGCCGTTCAGCGCCTCCCTGCCCGAGCACGAGTACGCGGACCCGCGCACCGTCCAGATCGGGGTCGACATCGACCGGCCTACGCTCGACCCGAGGATCGAGAAGCGGGTCCGCGCGATGTTCGACGCGGGCTTCGTCGGCGAGGTACGCCGCCTCCTCGACGCCGGTCTCGCGGACGGCCGCACTGCGCGCACCGCGATCGGCTACCGCGAGGTGACGGCGTACCTCGCGGGCGAGACGACCCTGGACGAGGCGATCGAGGCGACCACCACCGCGACCCGTCGCTTCTCCCGGCGCCAGGACAGCTGGTTCCGCAAGGACCCGCGCGTGGTGTGGGTGCCCTGGGACGCGCCGGACCGGGTCGACCGGGCGCTGGAGGCGGTCGCAGCCCGCGGCTGAGTACGGGACCGCCGGCGCGGCCGCCGTACTCAGCGAGACCCTGCTCGCGACCGTGATGGGGCCTGCGACACTGGGATGGTGAGCTACTCGTTCCTCAAGGGCCACGGCACGGAGAACGACTTCGTGCTGCTGCCCGACCACGACGGCTCGGTCCACGGTGACCTGTCCGCCGAACGGGTGCGGGCGCTCTGCGACCGGCGCGCCGGGATCGGCGCCGACGGCGTGCTCCGGGTGATCCGCACGTCCGCGCTCGACTCCGAGATCGAATGGGGCACCTCGGCGGTCGAGCCCGTCGAGACCTCGCTGCGGACCGAGTGGTTCATGGACTACCGCAACTCCGACGGGTCGTTCTCGGAGATGTGCGGCAACGGCATCCGGGTGTTCGCCCGGCACCTGGTCGAGGAGGGGCTGGTGCCCGCGGACGAGCCCGTACGGATCGGTACCGGTGCGGGTGTGAAGACCGTGACCTGGACCGGCGACGTCTGGACCGTCGACATGGGCGTCGCCCAGGTCCTCGGCGAGACCAAGGTCGGGCTCGAGGGTCGCTCCTGGCCGGCGGTCCACGTCGACCTAGGCAACCCGCACGCCGTGGCGATGGTCGACGACCTGGCCGAGGTCGGCTCGTTGGTGGAGGAGCCGGCGTACGACGAGGCGCTCTTCCAGGAGGGCGTCAACGTCGAGTTCGTCGTACGCCGCGGGCTCGACCACCTCGCGATGCGCGTGCACGAACGCGGCTCGGGCGAGACACGGTCGTGCGGCACCGGGGCGTGCGCGGCGGCTGTCGCGGCGGCAGCCGGCGAGGGACCGGGTCGCTGGCGGGTCGACGTACCAGGGGGCGAGCTCGAGGTCTCGAGAGACGAGGCCGGGCATGTGTTCCTGACCGGGCCTGCGCTGATCGTGGCCAGGGGTACGACGGACCTCTGAGCGGGTGTCCTAGGCTCCCGCGCATGGACATCACCGGATCCTCAGCCGTCGTCACCGGGGCCGCGTCGGGCATCGGAGCGGCCGTCGCACGGCGGCTCGCCGCCGCCGGTGCGACGGTCGTGATCGCCGACGTGCAGGATGAGAAGGGCCAGGCTCTCGCCGACGAGCTGGGCGGCGCGTTCGCTCATGTGGACGTCACCGACACCGCCCAGATCACAGCCGCGGTCGATGCCGCGGGCGAGCTCGGCCCGCTCCGGGTGCTGGTCAACTCCGCCGGGATCGGCCCGGCCGCGCGCACGGTCGGCCGTGACGGCACCTACGACTCGGCGCACGACCTGGACCTCTACAAGAGGGTGATCGGGATCAACCTGATCGGCACCTTCGACGCGATCCGGATCGCCGGCACCGCGATGTCGCGGCTCGAGCCGCTGGCGTCGGGTGAGCGCGGTGCGATCGTCAACATGGCGAGCGTCGCGGCGTTCGACGGTCAGATCGGGCAGGCGGCGTACTCCTCGTCCAAGGGCGGCATCGTCGGGCTGACCCTCCCGGTGGCCCGCGACCTCGCCGCGATCGCGGTCCGGGTCAACACCGTCGCGCCGGGGCTCATCGACACCCCGATCTACGGCGAGGGCGAGGAGGCCGAGGAGTTCAAGGCGCGGTTGGGGGAGTCGGTGCTGTTCCCGAAGCGGCTCGGCGATCCCGACGAGCTGGCCTCGATGGTCCTGGAGTGCCTCACCAACTCCTACATGAACGGTGCCGTCGTCCGCGTCGACGGCGGCATCCGGATGCCCCCGAAGTAGGCCCCTCGTAGCGATACCCGGGCTCGGGGGGCCTAGCGTCGGGATACCCGGCTAGCCGGGGATCCCGTCACTTCTCAGCCGTTGCAACACCCGAGAAGTGAGGGGAGTGACCCGGCCGTGGGGCGGGTGTGGCCAGAGGTACGTCGTGCCAGGACGAGCCTCAGGCGCGGACCCGGGCACTGGTGGGGTCGTACATGGGCCGGAGCGACACGCTGGCGTCGTACCGATCGCCCGCGATGTCGACCTCCCACTCTGCGTCCTCCAGCCAGTCCTTGGTGACGGGCTGGTCGGAGGTCACGAAAGCGAGACCGACGGCCGCGCCCAGCGTCCAGCCGTACGACGCGGCCCGGACGTAGCCGACGACCACGCCGTCCCGCAGCACCGGCTCGGCGTGGTAGAGCAGCGGCTCGGGGTCACTGAGCTTGATCTGCACCAGCCGCTGCGTCGACGGGAACGACGCCTTCCGCTCCAGCAACGCCGACCTGCCGCGGAAGTCCGTGTCCCACGCGACCGCGAAGCCGAGGCCCACGTCGAGCGGGCAGTCGGTGTTGTCGATGTCGTGGCCGAAGTCGCGGTATGCCTTCTCCATCCGCAGCGACGCCAAAGCCTTCAGGCCCACGGGCTGCGCCGGCCCGGTGGCCATCGCGTCATACAGCTCGAGGGCGCGTGCAGCGGGGACGTAGAGCTCGTAGCCGAGCTCGCCGAGGTAGGTGATCCGGGCACAGATCACCGGGACGCCGGCGACCTCGATCTCACGGACGCCGCGGAACGGCCAGGCCTCGGTCGACAGCTCGGCGTCGGTCAGCGTCGCGAGCGCGTCGCGCGACAGCGGCCCCTGGAGGTTCAGCTGCCCGAAGTCGCGGGTGACGTCGTTCACGACCACCGCACGGTCGCGCGCGGCCCGCGAGAGCAGCCCGCGGACGTGCCCGTGCGCGGTGTCGGAGGCGACGACGAGGAACCGGTTTTCGGACAGCTTCGAGACCGTGAGGTCAGCCTCGATCCGGCCGTCGTCGTTGAGCCACTGCGTGTAGGTGATCCACCCGGGGTCGCCGTTCACGTCGCCGGCGGACAGGTGGTCGAGCATCGCGCCCGCCTCGCTGCCGGACACGGCGAACTTCGCCATGAACGACATGTCCATCAGCCCGACGCCCTCGCGGACCGTGCGGTGCTCCTCGGCCCACTGCTCGAACCACGGCGCGTGGCCCCAGGTCGGCTCGGCGACCGCGGTCTCGCCCGGGCCGGCGAACCAGTCGGCACCCTCCCAGCCCGACACCTCGCGCATCAGCCCGCCGTTGGCGACAAGCCGGTCGTGCACGGGGGAGAGCAGCCGGTCACGGGCGGTGCGCAGCTGCTTGCCCGGGGTGTGCGCGGCGTAGACCGTGCCGAGGATCTCGGTCGTGCGGTCCCGTCGGTACGCCGGCTCGAGCTGGTCGGCGCGGAAGCGGGCGACATCCCACGCGGTGACGTCGACGTCCGGCAGCCCGGCGATGATCCAGTGCGCGAGCACCCGGCCGAGACCTCCGGCGGACAGGACGCCGACGGAGTTCATGCCGGCGGCCACGAAGTAGTTCCGGAGGTCCGGTGCCTCGCCGACGGCCGGCATCAGGTCGGGTGTGAACGACTCGGGGCCGCAGAAGAACGTCCGCACGCCGGCCTCGAGCGTGACCGGTACGCGGGCCATCGCGGTCTCGAGGAACGGCGCCATCCGGTCCCAGTCGGGCTTCAGCGTGGTGAACGACGCGGTCGCCGGGATGCCGTCGACGGCCCACGCGGCTGCGCGCGGCTCGAAGAGCCCGACCATCATCCCGCCGCCCTCCTCGCGGTAGTAGCCGTGCGCGGCTGGATCCTCGAAGATCGGCCCGTTCGGGTCGATGCCCTCGATCGTGTCGGTGATCAGGTAGTAGTGCTCCGCCGCCTGGTTGGGCACCACGACGCCGCTCTTCACGGCCAGCTCGCGGGCCCACATGCCCGTGCAGTTCACGACGTACTCGCACTCGATCTCGGCGATCTCCTCGCTGGTCGAGGAGGGCGCCCTGGCACCCGACTCGTAACCGGGCCCGACGCGTACGCCGGTCACGGCACCGTCGCGAGTGAGCACGTCGATCACGCGCACCCCCTCGACGAGCCGGACGCCGAGGTTCTTCGCGCCACGGGCCAGTGACTGCGTCAGGTCGACCGGGTTGACCCGGCCGTCGCCGGGGACGTGGAAGCCGGCCAGCAGGTCGTCGGTCTTCGCCCAGGGGAAGAGATCGGACATCTCGCGCGGCGAGATCTCGTTCACCTCGAGCCCGAGGTGGCGTTGGAACGCCGCCACGCGGCGGTACTCGTGCAGCCGGTCGTCGTCCGCTGCCGCCTCGATCAACCCGACTGGCCGGAACCCGGTGGACACGCCCGTCTCGGCCTCGAGCCGCGCGTAGAGGTCGCGGGAGTACAGACGGATGCCGGTGCTGGTCTCGGAGGTGGAGCCGAAGCAGGTCATCAGCCCGGCCGCGTGCCACGTCGTACCGCTGGTGAGTCGGTCGCGCTCGAGGACCACGACGTCGGTCCAACCTTCGTGGGCGAGGTGGTAGGCAACGGAGCACCCGATCACGCCGCCACCCACGACCACGACCCGGGCCTGCTGGGGCAGCTCGGGGAGAGTCACCGGCACAACCTAGCGCCGCTGGTGCAGCGTCCGAGTCCGGGAGCGGTCCGAGGCGGAAAACGCGGAACAATTCGGCGGCGCGCCCGGCCGGCCGGACGCATTGTTCCGCGTTTTCCGTGTGGCCGGCCCCCACCGACGTACGCCGTGGGCAAACAGGTTCGCGTGCGCCACGCCGCCGACCTACCCTGGACGCATATGACGAACGCACGTGACGACTTCTCCCTCGCCACCGAGCTCGACGAGACCGTCGGCTGGGACGAGGACGCGATCGAGGACCTCGACGACGACGCCGACGACTGGGAGTCGGGGTACGCCGACGACGACCCCGAGCTCACCTCCGGTGAGCAGGACCTCGCCGAGCGATACGCCCTTCGCCGGGTCCAGGGCCTGTCGACCGAGCTCGAGGACATCTCCGAGGTCGAGTACCGCCAGCTCCGGCTGGAACGCGTCATCCTGGTCGGCGTCTGGACCGACGGCTCCGTCGAGGACGCCGAGAACTCCATGGCCGAGCTCGCCGCTCTCGCCGCGACCGCCGGCTCCGAGGTGCTCGACGCGATCTACCAGCGCCGCAACAAGCCCGACCCCGCGACCTACATCGGCCGTGGCAAGGTCGACGGGCTCCGCGAGATCGTGCGGGCCACCGGCGCCGACACCGTGATCATGGACGGTGAGCTCGCCCCCAGCCAGCTGCGCAACCTCGAGGACAAGGTGAAGGTCAAGGTCGTCGACCGGACCGCGCTGATCCTCGACATCTTCGCTCAGCACGCCAAGAGCAAGGAGGGTCAGGCGCAGGTCGAGCTGGCCCAGCTCAACTACCTCAAGCAGCGGCTCCGTGGTTGGGGCGGCAACCTCTCGCGCCAGGCCGGTGGCCGGGCAGCCGGTGGCGAGGGCATCGGTGGTCGTGGTCCCGGTGAGACGAAGCTCGAGACCGACCGCCGCCGGATCAACACCAAGATCGCCAAGCTACGTCGCGAGCTCGCCCACATGAAGGGCACGCGCGACACCAAGCGCCAGGAGCGACGCCGGCACCACATCCCGAGCGTCGCGATCGCGGGCTACACCAACGCCGGCAAGTCCAGCCTGCTCAACCGCCTCACCGGCGCCGGGGTGCTGGTCGAGGACGCGCTCTTCGCCACCCTCGACCCCACGACCCGTCGTACGGCGACCAGCGACGGGCGCGTCTACACGATGAGCGACACCGTCGGCTTCGTCCGCCACCTGCCCCACCAGCTGGTCGAGGCGTTCCGGTCCACGCTCGAGGAGGTCGCCGACTCCGACCTGATCCTCCACGTCGTCGACGGGTCGCACGTCGACCCCGAGGGCCAGATCGCGGCCGTGCGCGAGGTGTTCGGCGAGATCGGCGCCGACAAGGTGCCCGAGATCGTCGTCGTCAACAAGGCCGATGCCGCCGACCCGATGGTGATCGCCCGGCTCAGGCAGCGAGAGCCCCATCTGGTCGTGGTCAGTGCCAAGACCGGCGAGGGCATCCCCGAGGCGCTCGAGCTCCTGGAGTCCGACCTGCCGCGACCCGGCGTCGAGTTCGAGGCGCTGGTGCCCTACGCGCGTGGCGACCTGCTCGACCGGCTCCACCAGCACGGCGAGATCGCGTCCCTCGAGCACACCGGCGACGGCACGGTCGTCCGCGGCCGTGCGCACGCCGACCTGGCGGGCGAGCTCGCGGCGTACCCCGTCTGAGCAGGCGACCGCCCGGCCACCATGCGATGGCCGGGCGGTGCTGGGCGAGGGGTGAACGTCTGCTGGGTCAGCGCACGACGTAGTGCACGACGACGTCGGTGCCGTCGCCGGGTACGTCGTCGTCACCCTGGCAGTTGTCCTCGGTGTCGTCGTTGGCGTCGTCGATGCCGTCGCCGTCGGTGTCCTCCTGGCCGTCCTCGGTGCCGTCGTTGTCGGTGTCGCTGTCGGTCGGGTCGGTGGCGGTGCAGCCGTCGTGGACCTCGTCGCCGTCCTCGACGCCGTCGTCGTCGGTGTCACTGCTGTGGGGGAGCGTGCCGTGGCGGAACTCGCCGATGTTCTTCAGCCCGTCGTGGTCCGGGTCGCCCTTGGCGTTGGCGTGGTGCGGGTTCAGGTGGTGCGCGACCTCCCAGCGGTTCGGCATCCCGTCGCCGTCGGAGTCCCGGGCGCCGGAGGCGTGGACGCTCGAGGGCGAGGCGAGGGTGAGCAGGCCGGCAGCGGCGAGTGACGCCACGACGGCACTGCCGCGGCGGGCGGTGGTGGTCAGGTCCATGAGTTGTCTCCGGGGGTGCGAGCCGTGCGGGGTGCTCGGCGATGCCCTCAGAGTAGGAGCGCTTCACCTCCTCGCGCAGCGGTTCGACGGGCAGAGTCACCCACCCAATGGTCGTAGTACCTCTGCCCCTCGGGAGGTGTCTGCGGCACCCGCGCCGGTCAGGTCTCGACCAAGCGGAGCGCCAGGCGTGGGCACATCCGCACGGCCTCGCGGGCCAGCCCCAGGAGCTCGTCGGTGACCTCGCCGTGCACGACCGGGTAGCCCCACTCGTCGAGCTCGAGCACCTCCGGCAGCAGCTCGTGGCACAGGCCGCGAGCCTTGCACGCCGGCCAGTCCACCCGCAGCCTGCGGTTCACGAGGCCACGCTCCGCAGCCGGCGTACGGCGCGGGGCTTCGTCCACGAGCAGTAGCCGGCGCCGTGCCGGTCGACCTCGTGGGGGTACGCCGCCAGCAGCGACCGCACGAGTCGCACCGTCCCGTCGGGATGCGCGCACGCGCCGCGGCCGACGACCATGGCGGAGAGCTGTTCGACGCGTGCCGTGCCTCCGCCGTCGTCGAGCGCAGCCAGGGCGGAAGCCAGGGCGGGCAGCCCGTTCAGGCACGGACCGCACCTGCGGGCGCTCTGCCCCGCGAGGTAGGCCACGATCCGCTGGGTCCAGACGACCGGGCAGTCGTCGACGGCCAGGACCAACCCGGCGCCCAGGGCGCAGCCGGCCTCGCGCATCCCCGCTACCGACACCGTGAGCCGCCGCGCGGTCTCCGGCGTGGTCCAGGTGCCGTGGAAGCCGCCGACCAGGACGGCCGCGTCCTCCTGCGGGAGCACGGAGCGCAGCGGCGTTCCGTACTCCACCTCGCGCACGGCCACCCGGGCGCCCGGCAGGCGCAGCGTGAGCAGCGTCGTACCCGGCTCGTCGTCGGTGCCGAGCCCGGTGGGCGGGCCGGTGTGCAGCAGGTGCCCGACGTGCGCCCAGGTCTCGGCGTTCGACAGCAGGGTGGGGCGGGCACGATGCCCGGCCACCGCCTCGGGGGTCCAGGCGGTGACCGGGAGGTTGGGACGCCCGGCCATCAGCTCGAGCACGGCCCGGGCCTGTCCGGCGACGAACCGCGGTGACGCGACATGCCTGACGAGGCGGACCCGTCGGTCGCGGCGCTCGTCCATCGCCGTCTCCATCGCCGCCGTGGTCAGCGGCCGGTCGCCCGGGAGTACGACGTGCACCTGCCGCGCGCGGAGAGCACGCGCCGTGGCCACCGCTCCGTCGAGCACGAGGTGCGGACGGGTGCGTGCCAACGCACTGTCCTTGCTGCTCGCCGGCTCGCCCTCGCTGAGGTTCACCACGACGACGGGGCGCCGGGAGCCTTCGGCCGCGGTCCGTAGCTTGATCGCGAAGGGGAACGCTGCTCCGCCGCGGCCGCGCAGCCCGACGTCGTCGACCGCCTCCACGAGGTCGTCGAGGGCGAGCCGGGGGAGGTCGCCGAACTGCGTGCGGTGCGCGGCGAGGGACGGCCCGGAGGCCAGACCGGCCAGCAGGGCCGGGCCCTCGTGGACGTCGGGGTCCTCACGGACCTCGATCGGGGATGTGTTCATCGTGCCTCTTCCAGTGCGTGACGTGCGGTGGCGCCGACCAGTCGTACCAGGGCGAGACCGGCCACGAGGGCGACCGACGCGTAGACCGCGCTCCGCTCCCAGCCGGGCTGGCGGAGGTCCGTACCGATGCCGAGCCCGTGCGCGACTGCGACGCCCCAGGCGGCGTAGGACAGGAGGTGCACGAGCCGCCAGCTGCGGTGCCGCATCCGTGCGCGCACGAGCGACGTGACGATCACGAGCACCAGCAGGTCGAAGGCGACGGTGCCGAAGCCGAGCCACAGCGGCAGGTACGTCGAGCCGATCCAGGGCACGACCACCTGCCACCAGCGGATGTCGACGTAGGTGTCGACGACGGCTGTGGTCACGTGCAGCACGAGGAGCACGATCGACCACAGGGCGAGGTTGCGGTGCAGGACCTGCCCGACGAACCGCGGGAGCAGGCGTCCCCCGCGGGCCGTGGACAGCACGCCGAGGACCGCGGTGAGCGTGAGCAGGGCCAGGACCACGAGGCCGGTACTGCGGTTGAGGTACCACAGCGTGGGGCCGTGCAGGAGTCCGTTCATGCGGCCCGCGCCTCGTCCGCCGGCCAGCCGCACGTCTGGAGCACGGAGTTGTCGCGGGCGACCAGCCGTGCGGAGACGTCGTGGTGGGAGAGCCAGGCCGGGGCGTCGTGGCCGAGCACGATCGCCGCCGTGCTGGCGGTGTTGGCTGCGACGGCCGTCGTGCCCAGGCAGGTCACGAGGGGCCAGGTCTCCGGCACAGGCGCTCCGGTGCGCGGGTCCAACAGGTGGTGGTACGCCGTCCCGCCGCGGGTCCAGCGGCGGACGCGCGTGCTCGACGTGGCCACGCCGCCCCGCTCGAGCCAGACCGTCTCCCCGGGCTCGCCCGGGCGTTCGGAGACCGCGACGGGCCAGGGATCGCCGTCGGGGCGGGAGACCGCCAGGTCGCCGCCGACGCTGATGATCGCCGAGGAGCCCAGCTCGCCGGACAGCGTGGCGACGACGAGATCCGCGGCGAACGCCTTGCCGGTGGCGCCGAGGTCGAGCGCGGTTCCGGCCGGCACCCGGATCGCATCGTCGCCGAGCCCGATCCGCTCCCACGAGCCGGGGTGGGGGGCCGCTGGCGCCGAGACGCGGCCGCTGTCGACCAGGCTGCCGAAGTCGCGGTCGTAGCCCCAGGACACGAGCTGGCGGCCCAGCAGCGGGTGGACCAGGCCGCTCGTCACCCGGGCCGCGTCGACGGCAACGGTCACGGCTGCGACCAGCAGCGGGTCGACCTCGACCCAGTGCCCGGCGGACGCGTTGGCCCGGACCAGGTCCGAGTCGTCGCGGAAGCGGCTGCAGGTCCGGTCGACCTCGGCCAGGACAGCCTCGGTGAGGCGGCGCGCGTCGGGGAGCTCGGCGGGGTCGCGGGTCGCGACGAACACATAGGTGCCGAGGGCGCGGAAGGTCTCAGCCATGGTGGGAACCGGAGGTCGGCGCGGGCGGCGGCGGAGGAGGGGGCGGCGGAGCGTGGTAGACGGGGGGCTGGTTCGCGGCCGGGGGAGGCGCCGCAGGCGACGACGACGACACGGTGCCGCCGCCCACGATGACCGGAGCCGTCGCCGACTTCACATACTGGGTGCTGACGACCGTCCGGTGCGGCCGCGGGCGGAGGATCACGCGGCGGGGCAACGACGCGGACTTCGCGGCGGCGACCGCGGCGTCGTACTTCGCCCTGGCGCGGGCCGCTTTCGCCGCGGCGACGGCCTGGGCGGCGTCGTCCCGGGCCTGCTTCGACTGCTGCTCGCGGGCGGCCGTGCCGGCGAACCAGCCGACCGCGGTCAGGCTGACCGCGCTGACGAGGGCGGTGAGGGTGGAGACGCCGAGACGGAAGCGATCCCGGTTACGAGGGGTAGGGGTCATGGGACCAGGGTGGGTGAGCCGCCACCAAGGGGGTCTCATCCCTCCTTCAAGTTCTGGTCATGGAGCCGGCCGGACACCTTGAGGAGGACTTGACCCGATGGCGAGGCGCGGTTGAGCCCGGTGGCGGCACGGTAGGGCCATGAAGCTCTTCGCCGTCCTCCTGGGCGCTCTCGCCCTCATCGCCGGCTTCACCGGCGGAATGCGTGCCTACTCCGCGTCCAGCGACGCCACGCCCGTGTCGGCGCCGAAGGTCGCCGTCCCTCACTACCCGCCCGCCCAGGTGGTCCGTCCGGGCCCGGTGCTGAAGTGGGCGCCCTGCCGCAAGCCCGCCGTCCGTGAGGGCAAGGCCTGCGTGACCCACGTGACCCGCACGGTGGCCCTGCCGCCGCCGCCCACGTCCGCCCCGCCGGCCACGCCGGCCACCACGACGGCTGTCCGAGCCCCCCGGCCCACCCAGGGCCCGAGCCATGCGACCGCCTCACACCCGAGCGAGGACAGCGGGCACCACGACGGCGGCGGTGACGACGGCGGCGGTGGCGACGACTGACCGCTCAGGTGACCAGCGGAAGCGCCACCTCGACCCTCGCCCCGCCGGTGGCCGTGGTCCCGGTGACCAGGTGGCCTCCGCAGTCCTGAGCCGTACGCCGCGCGATGTCGAGGCCGAGCCCGGTATGCCCGGGGCCAGGCTTCCGCTCCGCCGACCAGCCGGGGCCGTCGTCGGACACGTTGAGCACGCAGGTGCCCCCACCGGCGTGCAGGGCGACCGTGAAGCCCGTGCCGTCCGGCGTATGGGCGAAGACGTTGTCGATGAGGACGTCGAGGAGGTCGGCCAGGTCGCTCGCGGACACCGGGACCAGCAGCGGTCTCCGCGCGACGTCGACGCGGAGGGCACGGCCGTCGTCCTCCGCGAGCACCGACCAGAAGGCCACCCGGCCGGCGATCGTGGCGGCCGCGTCGCAGCGGGGCGCCAGGGTGCTCTGTACGGGCCGCCGGGCCTCCTTGACGATCTGGTCGACGGTCAGCTGCAACACGGTGATGTGGTCCTGGAGGCGTTGCGCCACCGCGGGGTCCGAGACCGACTCGGCATCCAGCCGCAGCGCCGTGACCGGCGTACGCAGGCGGTGGGAGAGGTCGCCGACGGCGGCTCGCTCCGCGGCGAGCAGCTCGCCGGTGCGTTCGGCGAGACCGTTGAGGGCCTGGGCGAGCTCGACCGTCTCCGGTGTGCCACCGACCTCGGCGCGGGCCGACAGGTCTCCCTCGCGCAGCTGGTGCGCGGTCTGGGCCACGCCACGCAACGGCTCGCTGATCCGACGTCCCAGCTGGCGCGCGATCACCCAGCCGAGCGCGATCAGCACGAGACCGAGGGTGATGATCCCGATCCAGGCCGGCATCACGCCCCGTTGCAGGTCGGCGCCGGTGACGCTGGCGCGCACCACGGTCGTCCCGTGCTCGCCGGCCACCGGCAGCAGCACGGCGCCACTGTCGTCATGGGTGACGCGGAGCCCTTCGCCGGTGAGGGCCTCCCGGACGTCGGGGTCCTGGCTCAGGTCGTCGGTGGTCCCGAGGCTCCTGCCGCCCGGCGTGAGCACCGAGACCTGCGGCACGATGCTGCGGTTGAGGTCGGTGAGGTAGCCGTTGAGCTCGGCGGTGCTCGCCACGCTGGTCACGACGAGCGCGACGTTGCGGGCCGCCTGGTCGGCCGCGCTCATCGCACGGTCGGCCGCCAGCGTGCGCACCAGCAGGCACAGGGGGATCACGAAGGCCATCACGATGGCGGACGTGGTCGCGAGGACCAGCCATGAGATCCGGCTCCGCATCAGCCGGCGTCCGGGTCCACCAGCCGTACCCCGACACCACGGACGCTGACCAGGTAGCGCGGCTCGGCGGCCGTCTCACCGAGCTTGCGCCGCAGCCACGACAGGTGCACGTCGACGGTCCGGTCGGAGCCGCCGTACGCCTGCCGCCACACCTCGGCGAGCAGCTCACGCTTGGTGACGACCTCGCCGGGCCGTTGCGCGAGCGCGACGAGCAGGTCGAACTCCTTGCGAGCCAGCTCGAGCGGCTTCCCGGCCAGGGTGACGATGCGCGAGCGCTCGTCGATGACGAGATCACCGATGCGGATCGGCTCGTACGACGTGGGGACGCCGCCGCGGCGCAGGACGGCCCGGACCCGGGCTGCGACCTGGTCGGCCCCGAACGGCTTCACGACGTAGTCGTCGGCCCCACCGTCCAGCGCCTTGACGATGGTCGCGTCGTCGTCGCGCGCGGTGATCACGATGATCGGCACCGCGCTGGCGGCCCGGATCATCGGGATCATGGTCAGGCCGTCCACGTCGGGCAGTCCCAGGTCGAGCATCACCACGTCGGGGCGGTCGTTGATCACGACCTCGAGCCCGGGCAACCCGCTCGACGCCACCGCCACCGCATGCCCGCGCTCGGTCATCGCGCGCTGCACGGCGGAGCGGATCGCCGGGTCGTCCTCGATGACGAGGATGCTGCTCATGGTGGAGAAGGTATCCGCCGAACCTGTCGGTACGGCCTCGATCGGCTGTGCGTCGGCGAGATGATGCGCACATGAGCCGGTTCCGTGCCGCTTTCCTCGGCGCCCTGCTGTGGTGCGGCGTGGTCGCGATGGTGGCGACCCTGGTCTGGGCGGTGATCTCGCGCGCCGGCCAGGGCGTCGTACCCGTGACGCAGCCGCAGGCCGACGTGACCGGCTCGCTTCCGGTGCCGGGGAACGAGAACCGCCCGGCCCAGCACACCAGCCCCGGCGTCACCCTGTCGCCCCGTCCGTCGCGATCGACGTCTCCGCCGACCAGCAGTACGACGACGCCCGTCACGCCGCCGACCGGCCCGCCGTCGACGCCCCCACCCGCCGTACCCACCGTGCAGCGCCGGTCGTGGAGCGGCGCCGCGGGTCACGTGGTCGCCGAGTGTCGAGGCGGGTCCGCCGAGCTGGTGGCGGCGTTCCCCAATGCAGGGTGGCGGTATGCGATCGGGTCGCGCGGCCCTGCGGTGGTGCAGGTCCAGTTCTCGCGGGTCGGCGAGGACCGGTCCGTGACCGTCGCCGCGCGGTGCGTTGCCGGCGTCCCCCGCTTCTCCGCGCCCCGGGGCGGGGGAGGCGACGACTGACGCTCGATCCGGGCGCCGGGCGGCGACCCGGATGCTGTCCACGGCCGCGGATAGGGTGCAGCGGTGCCCGCGCCCCCCGCCCCGAAGCGTCCTCCCGTCCGCGAGGTGCTCGCGGCCGCGGTGGAGGCGCTCGGCGGCCAGGAGCGGCCCGGCCAGATCGCGATGGCCGAGTCGGTCGGCGACGCGCTGCGCGACCAGCGCCACCTCGTCGTCCAGGCCGGGACCGGCACCGGCAAGTCCCTGGCCTACCTCGTGCCCGCGCTGCTCCACGACCGGCGGGTCGTGGTCGCGACCGCCACCCTGGCGCTGCAGCACCAGCTCGTCGAGCGCGACATCCCCCGCCTCGTCTCGGCCG
>Ga0302263_10000158_pt1 | contig 27994 bp, 26 predicted proteins | sample II_Fen_N1_4_FD_194564 | JGI IMG/M metagenome (GOLD analysis project Ga0302263, IMG submission 194564) | Peat permafrost microbial communities from Stordalen Mire near Abisko, Sweden - II_Fen_N1_4 | ecosystem: Environmental > Terrestrial > Soil > Wetlands > Permafrost | place: Sweden: Abisko... | reverse complement strand
AGCGCGGCGCGGCGTCAATGTCTTCCCGCGATCATGGCATCTCGGCGTCGGCTCGCGATCCCGGCGACAGGCCCGGCCGCGCGAGGCCGTGCGACCGCGACCTGTGAACAAGTACCAGTCCCGGGGTGACCTGGTTCCTCGCACCGGGAACCCTGCGATCGCACAGTGCTCCCATCAGCACCGCGCAGGCGGAAGCGAGGAAGGAGTCCCAGGATGCAGCCGACGCTCAACCAGCAGCTCGCCCAGGTCCACCAGGCCGAACTGCTCGCCGAGGCCGCCTCGAACCGTCTCGCCGCCGAGGCCGGACGCAAGGCCGGGCGGACGGGCCGGGCCAGGGGGACCTGGCGATTCGTCGCCGCGTTCGCAGGGCTCCTGGGCGACAAGGTCCGCTGGCCGCTGGTCGGCCGGGCCGACGGGGCGGCGAAGGCCACCGGTGCGGGCGCTCCAGCGCCGGGCACCATGCCCTCCGCCTCCGTCACCCGCATGTAGCTCTGCCCTCGATCCTTCCGCACGCACGCAGAGCGCACCCGTCGCGCCCCGGGATGCCCAGGAGGGACCCGGGGCGTTTCCGTGTCCGCCGGACCCTGTTCTCCGGGTCGGGGGCGGGCCGGGCTCAGCTGACCCGCCGCCGCAGGCCCTCGACATCGAGCACGACCAGCTGGCGGCGCTCGGAGGCGATCAGTCCTCGCGCCTCCAGCTGCGCCAGCGCCTTGTTCACCGCCTCGCGCGATGAGCCCACCCAACCGGCGAGCTCCCGCTGCGACAGGACCAGGCCGATCCGGATGCCGCCCCCCTCGGCCGGCTCACCCGACTCGGCCGCCAGCTCCAGGATCCTGTGCGCCACCCGGCCGACGACGTCGAGCGCGACGAACTCGGCCCACTTGCGGTCCGCGTCGCGCAGCCGCCCGATGATCGAGCGGAGAAGCGTCAGGGCGAGCCCGGGCTCATCCTCGAGCACCTCGATGAACCGCGCCGCGGACACGATCAGCGCCTCGCCCTCCTCGACGACCGTGACCGTCGCAGAATGGTCCTGGCCGTCGATCGCCGACAGCTCGCCCAGCACTGTGCCGGCGCCACGGAACCCGAGCACGGTCTCCTGGCCCTCGCCCGAGAACGTCGAGGCCTTCACCCGCCCGGAGAGCAGGAGCACGACGCGGCCGGATGCGTCGCCCTCGTTGAACAGGATCGCGCCCGGCTTCAACCTCTGGCGCCGGCCCTCGCGGAAGGCGCCCGCGAGTGGACCACCGGGGAGACCCGGCTCAGCGGGACGCGTCTCGGGGGGATCGACGGCCATGTCGGCAGCATAACGGCCGGCTGACAGCCCGGCCGAGCCTTCGTCTGCGGGTGGGCGCCGTCACGACGCGGGCAGGATCTCCGCGGCCAGGCCCTCAACGGCGTGCTGCCCCTCAACGGCGTGCTGCCCGTCCGCAGCCGGTCCCGGCCCGACGGCGGTCAGCCGCGGCTCAATACCGTTGCGGAGCGCGAGCGCGGTGGCAACGAACCCGTGGAACAGCGGGTGCGGGCGTTCCGGGCGGGACTTGAACTCAGGGTGGAACTGGCTGGCCACGAACCACGGGTGGTCGCGCAGCTCGACGATCTCCACGAGCCGCCCGTCCGGCGAGACGCCCGACAGCAGCATCCCTGCGCCTTCGAGGGTCTGCCGGTAGCGGTTGTTGACCTCGAACCGGTGGCGGTGGCGCTCGTAGATGACCTCGGTGCCGTACACAGCGCGCGCCTTCGAGCCCGCCAGCAGCCGGGCCGGGTAGAGGCCGAGCCGCATGGTGCCGCCCTTGTCCTCCAGGTCCCGCTGGTCCGGCATGAAGTCGATGACTGGGTTCGCGGTGAACACGTCGAACTCGGTGGAGTTGGCGTCCTTCGTCCCCAGGACCTCGCGCGCGAACTCGATCACCGCGCACTGGAGGCCCAGGCACAGGCCGAGGTACGGCAGGCCGCGCTCGCGGGCCCAGCGGGCGGCGAGCACCTTGCCCTCGATCCCGCGGTGGCCGAACCCGCCGGGGACCAGCACGCCTGCCGCCCCACCGAGCTCCGTCTCCAGGTTCTCGGGCGTCAGCGTCTCCGAGTTGACCCAGCGGACCTTCGCGTCCACGCCGTTCGCCCACGCCGCGTGGCGGAGCGCCTCGGTGACGGACAGATAGGCGTCCGGCAGCTCGATGTACTTGCCGACGAGCGCGATCTCCAGCGCCGGCTTGGGGGCCTTGATCCGCTCGACCAGCGCCCGCCAGCCGTCCAGGTCCGGCACGCCGTCCGGATCGCCGAGGCCCAGCTCCCGCACGACGCGGCGACCGAACCCGAAGGCCTCGAACTGCAGCGGGACCTCGTAGATCGTGGAGGCGGTTGGCGCCGGGATCACCGCCTCGACGTCCACGTCCGTGAACAGGGCGATCTTCTCGCGGATCTCGTCCGGCACCTCGCTGTCCGAGCGCAGCACGATCACGTCCGGCTGGATGCCGATGCCGCGCAGCTCCTTGACGGAGTGCTGGGTGGGCTTCGTCTTGAGCTCGCCGGTGGCGGCCAGGGCGGGCAGCAGCGTCACGTGGACGTACAGGACGTTGTGGCGCCCCACGTCCTTGCGCATCTGGCGGATGGCCTCGAGGAACGGGAGGCTCTCGATGTCGCCCACCGTGCCGCCGACCTCGACGATGACGACGTCCGGGTCCCCGTCCCGCGAGACGCGGGTGATGCGCTCCTTGATCTCGTTGGTGATGTGCGGGATGACCTGGACGGTGCCGCCGAGGTAGTCCCCGCGCCGCTCCTTGGCGATGACCGCCGAGTAGATGCGGCCGGTCGTGACGTTGGAGCCCTGGGTCAGGTTCTCGTCGATGAACCGCTCGTAGTGGCCAAGGTCCAGGTCCGTCTCGGCGCCGTCGTCCGTGACGAACACCTCGCCGTGCTGGTACGGCGACATCGTCCCCGGGTCCACGTTGATGTACGGGTCGAGCTTGAGGATGGAGACCTTGAGGCCTCGCGCCTTGAGCAGGCGGCCCACGCTGGCGGCGGTGATGCCTTTGCCGAGCGAGGAGGTGACTCCTCCGGTCACAAAGACATACTTCGCCATGGGTGCTCGTCCTCCGGGGTTTTTCCAATGCTACCGAATCGGGACCCCCCGGACAAGGCGCCGGGGGTTGCGAATGGGTGCCGGCGGGGCGGTCGCGGGTCGCTCCGCCGGCTGCCGGGGGGTCAGGGATGCGGTCGCGGCTCCGGGTGCGCGCCGTAGCCGGCTGCGTCGATGCTCGTGACCTTGCCCGTGGCCGGATCGACCCAGCCGAGATGGGGCCTGGCACCGCCCTCCCTGACGCTCACCCAGATCCGGGCGCCGCTCGGATCCCAGCGCGGCTCGGCGATCCGGAGGGCGCTGCCCGGTTTCGCGTTGGTGAGCTGGCGGACGCCGCTGCCATCCGCGGCCATCGTGAACAGGTTCGACACGAGGCTCGGGTCATGCATGTTGCCCACGTCGTAGGTGTTGTAGACGATGCGACCGTCGGCTCCCCAGTCCGGGTAGGTGGCAAACTCGGTCATCGCCGTGAGGCGGGTCGCCTTGGCGCTTCCGTCGGCCGGTACCGTCGCGACGAGAGAGCCGTCGAGGAACTGGTTCGTGGGATCCCAGTGGAGGACGGAGAAGGCGAGTGTCCTGCCGTCGGGCGACCAGCTGATGGGGTCGTCGAGGAACTCGGGCCACGTGAGATCAGCGAGCGTGGTGAGGCGCATCGACGCCGTGTCGAGCACGGCCAGATGTGCGTGTTTGTCGTCGGCCGGGTAGCAGACGAGCGCCATCTTCGATCCGTCGGGTGACCAGGACGGGTAGAAGACGCTCGCGCAACCGTCACCGCGGCCGTCGTAGAACTTCGCGGCACCCGTCTCGTCGCCGTTGGCCGCCCAGATCGTCCCGTCGGTCGAGTCGTCTCTGACCACGAACGCGATGCGCTTGCCGTCCGGTGACCAGGCCGCTGCGCGGAGATCGCCCGGGACGTCGGCCAGGATCTGGTGTTCGCCGGTGCCGTCGGGGCGTACGAGCCGGACGTCCTGTCCACTGCCGTCCGCCGTTCGTCGACCGAACAGGAGCCAGGGCTCGCCGGCCGTGATGGGGAGCGCGGAGGCGGCGGCCGTCAATGATGCACCGGGTGCGGACGGCATGGCGGCGGACGGCGCCGCGGTGGTGGTTGTGGACGGCGCCGCGGTGGTGGTTGTGGACGGCGACGCGGTGGCGGCCGTAGACGGAGACGCGGTGGCGACGAGCGAAGCGGCCGTCGAGGCGGTCGGGTTCGACACCGCGGCAGCTCCGGATGAGCACGCAACAACGAGCACCGCCGCGATGGCGGGCAGCACGAACCAGGATCGGGACATCGGTATCTCCTTGGGAGAGGGACGCGACCGGGTCAGGTCTGGGGAGCGGCAGCTCCGTGATGGACGGCCTGGTCGCCGCCATGGACACCGAGGGCGACCGCGGCGCGGGTCAAGGAGCCATCGGCAACGTGTCCAGGAAGTGGACGGTCGACAACACCGCCTGCTCGTCGGCCGTCGCCACGCCATTACCCAGCCACTGGATCAGGTAGAGGTCGGCGCCCACTTCCACGAGGTAGATGCTGTCAGGGTCTCCGAGCGACAGGAACCAGACCCGGCTGGACGCGGGCGTCTTCGGCGTCCACTCGATCACCTTGCCGGCGGTGCAATCGGCCGTCGGAGCGGTCGTGACCGCGAGGTGGATCGCGGGGTGGCCGTCGACCTGCAGCTGCGTCCGGTCGACAGAGATGAATCCGGGAAGCTTCGCGATGTAGTCGGCGAAGGCCGAGGCTCCCGGCTGCAACGGGAGCTTGCCGCCCCCCGAGGCGGAGCATGGGTCGGTCAGGCCGACCGGATTCTTCACCACGGTGAAGATGCGACCAGAGCTGTTGCCGGTCAGGAAGGCGGAATCGGGGAAGATGTCTGCGCCGTACTGTTCGACGGGCAGGGTCACGCTGATCATCGGGTCGAAAGCGTCCAGGACGCCACGACTGCCGTCGCTCTGGCCTGCCAGCGACCGGACCCAGGCACGCGCAAGCACGCTGCTGCGGGCAGCGCACGCATCGCTGATGGCCGCGAGGGTCATCGTCAGACCATCGGGAGTCAGCGTGGCTCGGTAGTGCCCTGTGTCGCCGGCCTTGCAGCCTGACCCGGCACTCGTCGCGACGAACGAGATATCCGACGGAGCGCCCGCCACTTGGCTTCGCAGGAGCAGCGGCTGGTTGGCCGAGGCGGCGATCCACGACGAGTCGCCGGCGCCAGAGAACTCGAGTCGAATCCGCGGGTCGGTCTGGCCAAGCGCCGGCACCGGGGGCGCGTTCGCAAGCCACTGGCCACGGAGCGCGATCGGGGCACCCTTGGCGGACGCAACCGGGCTTGGCTCGCCGGTCGGCGGGGATGTGTCTGTGGGCAGTGGGCCAGTCGTCGTCAACGGCACCCCGTTCGCCGGCGGGACGGGCGTGGTCCGTTGCCCCCCGACGGTGAGGAGGAATGCTGCTCCGAGAAGGATTGCGCCGGCCGCAGCCAGGGCGGCGACGAGTGGCAGCCACCCCCGGACGGTGAGCGTTCGCGGGAATCCAAGGATCGGACGGCGGACCTGCTCGGTGTGGTCCACCGCGTCGAGGATGGCATCGAGCGCGTGATCCGGCGCGTGATCGGGCATCTCGTCGAGCCACGCTGCGGTAATCCGCTGGAAGTCGCGATCGGTGCTCATGCCATCCGTCCTTCGGGAGCGATCGGCGCCGCATCGGCATCGAGTGCCGTGCGCAGGATCCGGGTCGCGTAGTGGAGCCGCGAGCGGGCCGTGCCGGCCGGGATGCCGAGCGTTTCGGCAATCTCGGTCAGCTGGAGCCCCACGTGGTGGTGCAGGACAAACACGGCCCGCTGTTCGAGGGTGAGCCGCCGGAACGCCCGGTCGAGGGCGTCACGGTCGGAAACGCTCACGATGTCGTCAGGGCCGGCAGGTCCCTCAAGCGGCAACACGCGTACGTTGACGGCCCACGTCGTGCGACGGCGCGACTCCTCGTAGCAGGCGTGGACGACAAGCTTGCGGACCCAGGCCTCAAACCGGTCCGGGTCGCGCAGGGTCGGCAGCTGGCGCCACGCGGTGATGAGCGCCGTCTGGAGGGCGTCCTCGGCGAGATGCCCATCTCGCAGGATCCGCACCGCTACCGCGTACATCCGGTCGCCCGTCTGCCCGACCAGCACCCCGAACGCCTCGCGGTCGCCGCGCATCGCCTGTTCGACGATGTCTCGCACCCGTCCCTCCCGTCGTGACCGCGCCAGGGGGCGGCGCGTTCACCCCCTATGAGTGGACGACGCCTGTCAAACGTTCATCGCCGTGCAATCTGGGTCCGCGTCTAGCGTCGGTGGAACAGCATCGCCAGGTATGGCAGCCCCGCGACGAGCGCGCCGGCGACGAGTGAGATTGCGACCGAGACCACCCGGGTACCGTCGAATTGCTCTCCGGTGCGAGCCCGGCGAGCGACTGCGTCGGCGTCGACTGGACGGACGCGAACGCCGGCGTAGGCAAGCAGGCGGTACGCGACCTCGCGTTCGACGACGCCGGGGTCCGTCCCCAGAGGCTGCGGACCGGCCACCGCGGCCGTCGCCCGTTCCAGCCGCGCCGCCACGGAGGACCGGGAACGCCGTTTCGCGCGGGCCAGCTCGTCTAGCGAGAGTCCTGCGATGTGGCGCAGCGCCAGGAGGGCGCGGTCCCCCGGGTCCAGCCGGTCCATCACCACGTCGAGGGCGAGTCCTGCCTCTGCCCGTTCGTCCGGCCGGCCGGCCGGTCCGGCCGTCCCATCTGCGCTGTCACACATCGCCACCATCACCGCCTCGGTCGCGACGAGCGAGCACAGCCACGGGCCGAGGGCGTCCGGCGGCCGCCTGCGCCCCAACCCGTCCCACGCGAGGGGCCAGGCCGCTTCGGTGGCCCGGACCGCGGAGTCGAGGTCGCCCGTGATGACGAAGGCGACCCGGGTCATCTCCTCGTTGTGGAGCCGGACGATCCGCGCGAAGGCGGCCAGGTCGCCCCCTGCGGCACGGTGAACCAGCTCCTCGGCGGAAGCATCGGCGGCCTCGGGACGCGAGCCGGTCATGGATTATGTTCGTACGGGTGGCAAGCTCCGGATTGGCGGCAGCGAGAGTCGGAACCCCAAGAACGTCGACCCGGTACGTCGATCGTGAGCCTGATCGTAGGGTCGGCTAGGTTCAACTCGGGTACGTCTGGGTTCGCCGCGAGCCACATGCCGCGGACCGCGTCGGGTGCGGGCTGCGCGTCCGCGGTCGGAGCCGGAGTCGCGGGCGTCTCAATCGCCTGGTTCGGGCGCGGCCGCAGGTCAGCGCCGGCGGTTCCACCGACGACCCGGGTCGGGGCTTGTCCAACCGCGGCGGCGGTGTAGATCGCGCCACAGTTCGCATCAGGCTGAATTCGCTGACATCCAACCTCGGCGAGGATCCGGGATCCGTCTGTGGACCATCGAGCGCGCGCAGGCGCCTCGCCGTCCCCCAGGGCAGGACCTGCAAACACCGGCGTGGGCGCAGAGCCGTCGACGGGGATGCTGTACGGCGCCGGGACCCCGTCCCGCGCGAGCGTCGCGACGATCGATCTGCCGTCGGGGCTCCATGAGAGCCACGTGTCAGACGCGACCCCGGTGGCAACCACCTTTGGGGCGCCGCCAGCAACGAGGGCCACGAACAGGGTGCCGTCGAGGCTGTCCGGAGCCATCTCCACGAACGCGATGGTCGATCCCAGGGGGCTCACGGCAAGGGCACTCACGACCGGCAACGCGGAGGCACCCAGCGGGACGAGTGGCGCGATCCGGCTGCCGAGGCCGTCACCGGGATGGGATGGGTCGAACGCATAGATGCCGTCGTCGCCGTTCTGCCTGGCCGAGTAGACGAGGACCGGGACCTCGCCGGCGTCCGAGCTTGTGGTCGTCCACGTGCGACCCGCCGTCCGCTCCAAAAGCAGCGCACCGCTGCGGTCGACGACGGATGTCGGAGCGATCATGCCGTTCGGCTCCGGAGCGGTTGTATCGGTATCCCCGCTGCTCGTCACGGCGAGGTACTCCTGTTCGCCGGGGCCGGCCGCCAGCCACTCATGGCCGCCGGGGTCGTTCTCATCGACGAGCGTGACACGGCCCGTGATCTCACCGTCGGCCCGCACCATGAGCAACTCGTAGCGCGGCAGCCCTCCCGGGTCACCTGACGATGGGCGCCGATGAAGCACGGCGATCGTGTCGCCTCTCGGCGACCAGTGGGGGTCCCTATACGCTCCGTCGGTCCGAATGGGCTTCGAGTTGGACCCGTCCGGGTTCGCGATGAACAGGCCCGCCTCGGTCGCGTAGACGAGCGCGCCCGGCGCGACCTGGTCCGGCGTGAGCAGGCGAGAGCCCACCACCGCAGCGACGGCCGCCCCGGCGAGCAGCAGTCCCACGACCAGCGCGAGGCGGAACGCGGCCGGCAGCGCGAGGATGCCGGGACGCCCCTGGGCAGGCCACGCGCCGGGGCCCGCGAGCCAGGCTCGTACGCCCCTCCGCTGTGACACCCGCCGCGCGGTGCCGAGCGCTTCGTCGAGCGCCTCGGTGGACATCTCGAGCGGGATATCGGACTGCAGCCAACCCTCGACGAGGCGGTCGAAGTCGTAGGTGGCTCTCATGCCGTCTGTCCTCCGCGGACCGCCGTGCGCTCGGCGGCATCGAGCGAGGCACGCATCGCCTTCATTGCATGGTGCAGGCGGGAGCCGACGGTGCCATACGGGATGTCCAGGATGTCGGCGATCTCGCCGAGGGGCAGGCCCACCAGGTGGTGGAGGACGACGACCGTCCGGTGGTCCTGGGAGAGGGCATCGAAGGCATGGCCGAGCTGGTCGCGGACGGCGACGTGGCCGACGTCGTCACGGGAGGTGGCGATGGTGTCAGAGAGGTCCACGACGCGGATGCCGAGACGCCGTTCCCGCCGGCCGTGACTGCGACACGCCCGAACGACCAGGCGGTACGTCCAAGCATCGAAGCGCTCCGGGTCCCGCAGGCTCGGAAGGTCCTGCCACATGGCGACCAGTGCCTGCTGGACCGCGTCCTCGGCGGCGTCGGTGTCGCGCAGGATCCGGCTGGCGACCAAGAACAGGCGCCGGGACGCGCCACGAGCGAGCTGCTCGTACGCGTCCCGGTCCCCCCGTTGGGCCTGTTCCACGAGTGCCTTGACCATTCGGTGTCCCGCCGTGCCGGCCCCCGAAGCGGGGGCCTCACACTACCAGTGGCCGGAAATGGCGAAACATTTCAATGTCCTGCAGGCTCACCCCAGCCGCGGGCGATCCCGCGCAGGTACTCGCTGTCGAGACGGTCGACGACGGTCGGCGAGGCGCCGACGGCCGTGCTGGACTGCACCGTCCAGCCCCGGGCGATCCCGCGCAGGTACTCGCTGTCGAGACGGTCGACGACGGTCGGCGAGGCGCCGACGGCCGTGCTGGACTGGCCGGCCGCAGCCGCCGCTCCCGCCTGCTCCGCTGCCGCTCCTGAACGGATGTCGATGCGGATGCCAATGGCGAGGGCGACCGCAAGGACGAGCATGGCTGCCGCGACGACGGCCAAGGCGCCGGCGAGTGCGGCCGACAGGGGAAACGGGGCGCGCTGGACGCCGGTACTGAACTCGGACATTGCGTGGTCTCCTTGTGCTGGCGGGGAACGGCGGACCTGTCGACTTCGGGGTCGGCGGGCCGCCGCCGGCTGGAGGAGACACCGACCGTCCGCCCTCGCCCTCCTCCGGTTCGGGGGGCGTGGACGCGGTGCCCATACCTGCATGGGGCCAGCTGACCGCCAGCCTTTCAAATCTGCTCCGTCCCAGGCGAGAACCGTTCGCCTCGATGGCATGCGCGGGTCGCTCCGGAGTCGGTCGGCGCGCGAAGCCGGTCGCAGGGCCTCGTCTCCGGCCCGCAAGGGATGGACGCGCCGTGCGAGGATCCGATGCGAAGGAGGTCCCGATGGAGTTCACCGACGTCGTCATGAAGCGCCGGGCGGTTCGCCGGTTCGAAGATGGAGGCGTCGACCGGGAGGTCATCGAGCGCATTGCGCGGCTCGCGCAGCGCACGCCGTCGGCGGGGTTCAGCCAGGGGCAGCGGCTGGTCGTGGTGACGGACCCGGCGCGCCGGCGCGAGGTGGCGCGGATCTGCGGCGAGGAAACGTATGAGCGCGACTTCGGCCCCTGGATCAGCGAGTGTGCCGCCCAGTTCATCCCCTGCGTCAGCGAGGCCGTCTACCACCGCCGCTACCAGGAACCGGACAAGGTCGGGGACGACGGCTCCGAGATCGAGTGGCCGGTGCCGTTCTGGTGGGTGGATGTCGGCGCCACGATGCAGAACATCATGCTGGCGGCGGTGAACGAGGGGCTGGGTTGCGGGTTCGTTGGCCCGGACATCGAGGCCCTGCGGGCGTGCCTCGGGATCCCGGAGGAGTACACGCCGATCGGGGTGATGCCGGTGGGGCGGGCCCTGCCGGACGTCCGATCGCCGTCCCTGAAGCGTGGCTGGGTGCCGTTCGACGAGTTCGCACGCTGGGACGGCTGGGGCTGAGGCCAGCACCCGGATCGTGATCGGCCCGTGCGCGCTCAGCTGGCGGGCAGCCTCGCGCGCACGCCCACGGGCAGCACCGTTCGGCGCCGCGTGAGGGTCAGCCCAAGAATGATCACCGCGCCGCCGACGACCTGGGCGGGCCGGATCGGTTCGGAGAGGAACAGCGCGCCCAGGATCACCGCGCCCACCGGGACCAGGAGCTGGTTGACGGACGCCCTCGTCGGCCCGATGTAGCGGATCGCGTTGAACACGAGCACGTTCGCCGTGCCGGCCGCGAGCGTCCCCGAGTAGAGCACGGCGGCGACCGCCGGCAGGGTGACGGCGGCCGGGGGTGACGTCACCGCCTCCCAGATCCCGAGCGGCACCAGGAGCAGCGTCCCGCCGAGCACGGACCAGGCCGTCGCCTGGAGCGGGTCGATGCGCCGCAGCATCCGTGTCCCGACGACCGTGTAGACCGCCCACAGGATGGCCGCCAGGAGCGTCAGAGCGTCGCCAACCAGCGAGGCCCCCAGCGACAGCTCGTGGCCGCCGGCGATGACGAGGGCGACCCCGGCGAACGCGATCAGCGCGCCGGCGAGCTTCGGTGGCGTCAGCCGGTCCATCCCGACCGCACCGGCCAGCAGTGCCACGAACACGGGAGAGGCCGCCACGATGAGGGCCGAGTCGCCCGCGGTGATCTGCGTCAGGCCGATCGTCCAGAGGACCTGGTAGCAGCCGAACCCCAGCATGCCGAGGGCGATCAGCCGAACGGTGAGCCCTGTGGGCCGGCGGATGGCTCCCATGCGCCAGCGGATCAGCAGGAACATCGTGATCGTGGCGACGACGTACCGGGTGGCGGTGAACGTCAGCGGGCCGAGCTCGCCGATCGCCGCCTTGACCACCACGAAGTTGGCGGACCAGATCAGGACGGTGAGCATGACCCCGGCTTCCGCCAGGCGCCGGTCACGGGCAGACGCGCCCGCCAGGGAGGGAAGCGCGCCCGGGCCCCGAGGCCCGGATGACGGCCCGGCGGCGGACACGGAGACGCCCGCCGGGCTGGCGGGCGTCGGACGCGCGTTCGAGGGTTCGGCGGGTTCGGGGTCCGCCGGGGATGGCGCGGAGATCAGGCGCCTTCCTGCTCGAGCTCCAGCGCCTCTTCGTCGTCCTCCTCGGTCAGCTTCAACCAGACGAAGAGCCCGGCCAGGACGACCAGGGGGATGACGATCAGTGCGCCCAGGGTGACCCCGAGCGCGACGGCTACGGTCCGCAGCGCCTTCATGGGCTTGGGCCTCCTTGCTACGACGATTCGGCTGTGATTGTGCCCCCTGTGGGACGACCTGTCACGCCTTGCCGGTGATGTTGGGCGCCCGGAACTTCGGGGCCTGGGTCACGAGGTCGATGACGTCGTCCCTGGTGAATTCGGCGATCTGGTGATGGGAGCCCGCCTGGCCCGCCAGGAGGAGCCGGATCACGTACGCCCCATCCTGCTCGAACAGGAAGACGTCCTTCGGCCGCTGCTCGTCCATCCAGCGCCCGATGACGCGGAGCGCGTGCTCGTAGGCACCGGCCGCGTTGCCCTCCACGGGCGCAGGCGCGGGTCCGTCCCCGCGTCGCGCGGCCGCCTCCTCCATGAACTTCGCGATGTCGTCGTCGAGGAAGCTCAGGGTCTCCTTGGACACGGTCCCGACAGAGTCCGACCAGGTGCCCGAGGCCGCGCCGACCGCCACCAGCCCCTGGACCACGAAACCGTCCGGCACCTCCAGCAGGAGGATGTCCCGCATCCCCCTGGCGTCCAGGAACACGCCGATCGACCGGAAGACCTCCTCGAAGTCCTGTCGCGGGCTGCCGTCGTAGATCCGCATCGCTGCTCCTCGCTCCGCGCCCACCACCGGGCGACGACTGGGCCGCTGCGAGCCGGTGGTCCGGTCGAGCAGGCCTCGGTCCCTGGCGCGTCGTTCGCTGGACCGAAGTTCACGGTCTCCGCGAGTGTAATCAGCGCCCCGGCCACAGACAAGGCGAGCGCGATGGGCGGAGCCCGCCGGCCACCGGATCCGGTGACAGCTGTCCACACGCGACCCCCGTGCCACCCCCGGGTCTCAGGCGCCGAGGCTCAGGCCCCGAGCGCCGCCGCCAACTCGCCGGCCACACGCGCGTTGTTGAGGATCAGCGACGTGTTGGCCACCACCGACGCGCCACCGGTGATGTCGGCGACACGCGCCAGGAGCCATGGCGTCACCGCCGGGCCCGTGATCCCAGCCTGGTCCGCCTCGTGGATCGCCTGGGCGATGGCGTCGCGCGCCACGTCGTCGGGCAGCGCGTCGGCTTCGGGAACGGGCGCACAGACGAGGATGCCGGAGCCCAGGCCCAGCGACAGGTGGGCGCGGACCACGGCGGCCGCCGCCGCGACGTCCGGCACCGACTGGGGCGCCGGGATGCCGCTGCCACGCGAGTAGAACCCGGGCAGCTCCTCGGTTCCCACGGCCAGCACCGGGACGCCCTGCGTCTCCAGGTATTCGAGGGTGAGCGGCACGTCCAGGATCGCCTTCGGCCCGGCACACACGACCGTCACCGGTGTCCGCGCGAGCTCGCCGAGATCGGCGGAGATGTCGAAGCTAGGTCGCTCACCGCCCAGCGCACCGCGGTGAACGCCGCCGATGCCACCGGTCGCGAAGACCCGGATGCCGGCGGCGTGCGCCGCGATCATCGTCGCCGAGACCGTGGTTGCACCCCACCCGCCCCAGGCGATGGCGGCACCGAGGCTGGGCCGCGCGACCTTCCGCACCGACCAGCGGGGTGCCGTCGCCAGCTCCTCCAGCTGGTCGCCCGACAGGCCGACCAGGAGACGGCCGGCGTGGAGGGCGACCGTCGCCGGCACGCCACCGGTGGACCGGACGGCAAGCTCCGACGCCGTGGCGACCTCGATGTTGCGCGGGTAGGCGAACCCGTGGGTGATGAGCGTCGACTCGAGCGCGACGACGGGGCGGCCGTCACGCAGGGCCGCGGCGACCTCCTGGGTGATGGTGATGCGGTCTGGGCTGAGCATGGCCAGAGGGTACGTCCGCGGTCCGCGGTGCGCATCCGGCGATGACGCGGTGCGCCGGCAGGGCTAGGCTGCAGAGATGGCAGATCGACGTAGCCGGGCACGGCGGCTCCCCACCCCAGAGACACTCCGCAGGCAGGTGGTCCTCGAGGAGCACGACCTCGCGCCGGACGGCTCGTTCGCCATCGTGTCGCGGCGCGTCGTCAAGGGCGAGCACTACACGTCCAGCCTGTGGCTGGTCCCGGTTGCCGCGGGCGTGCGCGGCGGCCCCCGCGCGCCGCGACGCCTCACCCACGGTCACGTGCGCGACACGCGGCCCGCCATCTCCCCGGACGGCCGCCGCGTGGCGTTCAGCCGCGAGATCCCCCGCGACGAGGACGCCCCGGCCTCGCTCCAGGTCCTCGACCTCGACGGCGGCGAGCCGCTGACCCTGCCCATCGGCCGGCTCGCCGTGCGTGAGCTCGCCTGGTCGCCGGACGGCCGGCGGATCGCGTTCACGGCCAGGACGGACCCGCAGCGGTTCATCGTCGGGCCGGTTCCGAAGACCGGCGAGCCACGCGCGCGTCACGTGACGACGCTCGACTGGCGCTGGGACGAGACCGGCTACATCGACAGGGTGCGTCAGGTGCACGTGGTGTCGGCCAACGGACGCGGCCGGGCACGCCGTGTCACGAGCCTCGCGGGCGGCATCTCGGACATCTCCTGGCGCCCGGACGGCAAGGCCATCGCGTTCACGGCGGATCCACGGGACCACGCCGACCGCCACCCGCGGTCCTCGATCTGGGAGGTGCCCCTCGCGGGCGGCGATCCCCGTGAGGTCCTGGCCCTCGCCGGGCCCGTTGCACGGCCGGCGTACTCACCGGACGGGCGCTGGATCGCCGGGGTCGGGGTGGACGACCCGGACTTCTTCGACGAAATCTCCCCCACCCTGTACGTGGGCCCGGCGGACGCATCCGCGAGAGCGGTCGCGCTGGCCCCGGACCTGGACCGGCCTGTGGGCAACTGGGCGGACTCGGACCTGACGGGCTGGATGACGAACAGCCACCCGGGACCCGCGTGGGATGGCGTTGATGCCGTGGTCGCCCTCGTGACCGACCGCGGCCGGACCCACCCGTGGCGCTTCCCGATCGACCCCACGAGCGGCCGGCCGGCCGGGGACCCCATGCCCCTGGGAATGGGGGACGTCATGGCCAGCACCGTGGCGGCGGGCGGCGGGCGGGTCACCGTGACGGCAACCGTCGGCGGGCGCCCGCCGGAGCTGTGCCTGGCCGGAGCCGACGGCGAGATGCGCCCGCTGACGGCGATGGGCTCCTCCTGGATCGACGGCCTCGCCTGGCCGGAGATGCGCCTCGTGGAGTCCCCGGGAGCGGGCGGCCCGATCGAGACCTGGATCGCGTCGCCGGCCGGCGTTCCCGACGGGCCGCTGCCCACGGTCGTGGACGTTCACGGGGGCCCGCTCGGAGCGTGGTCGCCGGCACCGAGCCTCGAGGTCGTCCTGCTGTGCGCCCGTGGCTACCGGGTGGTCCTGCCGAACATCCGCGGCTCCGCCTCGTACGGCCGCGACTGGATCGCTCCGCAGCTGGGCGAGTGGGGCGGCCCGGACGCGGCGGACGTGCACGCGGCCCTGGACCACGTCGCCGCCCTCGGCCTCGCGGATCCGGACCGGCTGGGCGCGCTCGGCCTCTCGTACGGCGGCTTCATGGTCAACTGGCTGGTCGGGACGACGGACCGCTTCCGCGCCGCCGTCTCCGAGAACGGAGTGACGAACCAGGTCTCGGCCTGGGCGCACAGCGACAGCGGCCCCGAGTACTGCCGTGCCGCCCGCATGGGCGACCCCACGACCCCCGAGGGTGTCGAGAAGCTCTGGCGCCAGTCACCGCTGCGCAACGTCGCCAGCGTCCGAACCCCGCTGCTCATCCTCCAGTCGGAGGCCGACCGGCGCTGCCCCGCCGCGGACAACGAGCAGCTCTTCGTCGCCCTGCGCTGGCTGGGACGGGAGGTCGAGTACGTCCTCTACCCCGAGGAGTTCCACGTGATCCAGGCGACCGGCCGTATCGACCGCCGCATCGACCGGATGACCCGGATCCTGGACTGGTTCGACCGCTTCCTGCGAGCGTAGGCGCGCCGCCGGGCGCTGACGGGCGAAGGCCGAGCCGCGGGTCCGGTGGACCGCACCGCGGCTCAGGCGAAGCTGATCTCGGCCGGCGGATGCGACAGGTGGCGACGGGCCAGCCGGTTGCCCGCGGCCGCGCCGCGCTTGAGAGCCGCAGGCTGTGAGAGGCCGCGCCGGCGCGCCCCGATCCAGGCGGCCAGGAAGCCGGCGTTGAACGCGTCGCCTGCCCCCGTGGTGTCCGCCGTTTTGATCGGCGTCGTGGCGACCTCGAAGCGGACGTTGTCGCCGTCGCCGCGCACGAGGACGGTCGCCCCCTTGCGGCCGCGCTTGACCACGGCGATCGGCGCCAGCTCCAGCAGGCCATCCTCGCGCTTCGTGCCCATGAGGGCCTTGGCCTCGTCGCGCGTGGCGAACAGCAGGTCCGGGGCGGCCTCGCGGATCAGCGCCAGCGCCGCGCGGCGGCCCTTGGCCAGGAGCGGCCCACTGGACGCGAGGTCGACCGTCACGAGGGCGCCCGCTTCGCGGGCGAGGCGGATGGCGACCATGCCGGCCCGGCCGAGGGGCTGGTCCAGCAGCGAGTAGGCGGGCAGGTGGACGACCTCCGCGCCGGCGAACCAGGCCGCCCGCAGGTCCTCCGGCCGGAGCCGCAGCGCGGCGCCGCGGTCCGTGACGAAGGAGCGCTCGCCACCCTCCTCGACGAACACGCCGATCCGCCCGGTGCGGACACCAGCGACGCGAACGGCCCGGACGGTCACGCCATCCGCGGCCAGCGCGGCGACGAGTGCGCGTCCGGCGGTGTCGCGGCCGATCGAGCAGACGAGCGTGCTCCGCGAGCCGGTCCGCCCCAGCCACCGGGCCGTGGAGGCGGCCGATCCACCCTGCCGGAGGAGCACCCTCCCGGTGATATCCGTGCCACGCCGGAGGTCCCGGTCGGCGGCCAGGACGACATCCATCACGAGATCGCCGACCACCACGATGCGCGGCCGATGCGCGGCCGGCCGGCGAGGCGGGCGGCCCACGGGGAGGGGGCGCGGGTCCGGAGGGGTGGCCATGGGCCGAGGATACGCTGCGCGCCGCGGTATGGGCCGGTGCCCGATGTCGGCGACCCGGGCGAGCGTCCGGATGAACCACGTGCGATCCCGCTCGCGTGGCGGACGGAGCCGTGAGCGGGACGAGCCCCCGGCCGCCATCGGTTCGCCGGGCGAGCGCGACGATGAACGGCCCATCGGGAGGCCACCCAGGCGATCGGCCAGGGCCAACCGCGCGGGGACGAGCGGCCGGGGCCGAGCCGAGAGTCGGTGGCCGAGGGGCGGTATCGGGGAGACCGGGGTGGAGCCGAGAGTCGGCGGCCGAACGGCCAGAGGCGACTGGCGATGGCCGAGGGGCCATGGACGCGCCGCGGTACGATGGTCGCTCGCGGCCGGACCCGCCGCGCCGTGCGCGCCGCCACGAGGACGCGCCGGACCCGCCCCGTGTCCCGCGCACCGGAGACAGCGATGACCAGCCCCTCGGACCGCCTCGACCTCCTCGCGGTCAACACGATCCGCACCCTCTCGATCGACGGCGTCCAGCAGGCGAACTCCGGGCACCCGGGCGCTCCGATGGGCGCGGCTGCCATGGCCTATGCCCTCTGGACGCGCCACATGCGCCACGCCCCGACGCAGCCCGCGTGGCCGGACCGCGACCGGTTCGTGCTGTCGGCCGGGCACGCGTCGATGCTGCTCTACTCCCTGCTCCACCTCACCGGGTACGCGGTCTCGCTGGACGACCTGAAGTCGTTCCGCCAGTGGGGATCCATGACCCCCGGCCACCCGGAATACGGCATGACGCCGGGCGTCGAGGCCACGACGGGCCCGCTGGGCCAGGGCGTCGCGAATGCGGTCGGCATGGCCATCGCCGAGCGCCGGCTGGCGGACGAGTTCAACCGGCCGGGCCACGACGTGATCGACCACCGCACGTACGTGATCTGCTCGGACGGCGACCTCCAGGAGGGCATCACCGCCGAGGCGAGCTCCCTCGCCGGGCACCTGCGGCTCGGCAAGCTCATCGCCCTGTACGACGACAACAGGATCCAGCTGGACGGACCCACCGCCTGGGCCTTCACGGAGGACGTGCTGGCCCGCTACGCCGCCTATGGCTGGCACGTCCAGCGCATCGATGACGGCAACGACGTCGCGGCGATCTCGGCCGCCATCGAGGCCGCGAAGGCGGACGAGCGCCCGTCGATCATCGCCGTCCACACCCACATCGGCTTCGGCAGCCCGAACAAGCAGGACTCGCAGAAGTCCCACGGCGCCCCGCTGGGCCCGGACGAGGTCCGCCTCACCAAGGAGGCCTACGGCTGGGACCCCGACAGGACGTTCTTCGTGCCGGACGAGGCCGGCGAGCTGTTCCGCCGCGCCGTCCCCGCGGGCGAGGCGCTCGTGGCCGACTGGAACGCGCGCGTCGACGCCTACGGGGAGGACTACCCAGCGGAGGCCGCGGAGCTGGTCCGGCGCGTCTCGGGCGACCTCCCCGCCGGCTGGGACCAGGCGCTCCCGGCCTACGAGACGGGCACCGAGGTCGCGACCCGGAACGCCAGCCAGGATGCGATCCAGGCCCTGGCCGCGGCGCTGCCGGAGCTGTTCGGCGGGTCCGCGGACCTGTCCGAGTCCAACCTGACCGACGTCAAGGCCCGGGGGCACGACAACTTCGAGGCCGGGCATGCGGGTCGCAACATCCGCTTCGGCGTGCGCGAGCACGCGATGGGCGGCATCGCCAACGGCATCGCCTACCACGGCGGGTTCCTGCCGTACTGCGCCACGTTCCTCACCTTCAGCGACTACATGCGCGGCTCCGTCCGCCTGGCCGCCCTGTCCGGGCTGCACGTGACGTACGTGTGGACCCACGACTCCGTGGGCCTGGGCGAGGATGGCCCGACCCACCAGCCGGTGGAGCACTACGCGGCGCTGCGCGCGATCCCGAACCTCTGGTTCCTCCGTCCCGGCGACGGGAACGAGGCGATCGCGGCATGGGCGCTCGCGGCCGAGCGGTCCTCGCTCACGGATTCGGCACCCGGCCCCGTGGCGCTGGCGTTGACGCGCCAGAAGCTGCCGACGCTGCCGGGCACGAAGGAGGGCGCCCGCGATGGCGTCAGGCGGGGCGGGTACGTGCTCAGGGAGGCGGCGGGCGGCGCACCGCGCCTCATCCTCGTCGGCACTGGGTCGGAGCTGGCCCTGTGCGCCGCGGCGGCCGACGTGTTGGAGGCCGATGGCATCCCGACCCGCGTCGTGAGCCTCCCGTGCTGGGAGCGCTTCGAGGCCCAGGATGCGGCGTACCGCGAGGGCGTCCTGCCGGCGTCCGTGCGCAAGCGAGTGACCGTCGAGGCCGGCGTCTCCCTGGGCTGGGAGCGATGGGCCGGCGACGAGGGCGCGATCCTGGGGCTGGACCGGTTCGGGGCGAGCGCGCCCGCCGGCACGATCATGAAGGCGTTCGGGTTCACGGTCGACAACGTGGCAGACGTCGCGCGCCGCGTGGTCCGTGACGGGCTGCACGGGCGCGTGGGCGTGTCCGACCAGTCCATCGGCCACCCGCACGGTCACGGCGGCTGAGGAGGCGGCAATGCGCGTGGCGTTCGCGGCGGACCATGCCGGGGCCGCCTTCAAGGACGAGCTGCTGGCGAAGCTTGCGTCGCTGTTTCCCGGGCAGCACGAGCTGCTGGACCTGGGCGGCGACGGCTCCGACCCGCAGGACGACTACCCGGACTTCTCGTGGCTGGTCGGCCAGGCCATCCAGTCCGGGCACGCGGACCGCGGGATCCTGATCTGCGGCTCCGGGGTGGGGGCGTCCATCGCGGTCAACAAGATGCGTGGCGTCCGGGCGGCCGTGTGCCACGACACGTACTCGGCGCACCAGGGCGTGGAGCACGACGACATGAACGTGCTGGTGCTCGGGGCGCGGGTGATCGGGATCGAGCCCGCGGCGGAGTGTTCGGTGGCATTCCTCGGGGCGCGCTTCTCCGGCGAGCCGCGCCACCGGCGGCGCCTGGACAAGGTGCTGGCGATCGAGTCGGCATCGATGGGCGAGGACCGGTGACGGACCCGGCGGAGGGCTCGGGCGAGGACGCCGCCCTCGAGTGGGTCGCGCCCGAGGAGCTGGAGGACCCGGTCGAGACGGCGCTGGTCGCCGCGAACGCCCGGTACGCGCATGCGCTCCGGGCCTCGGACGCCGATGCGCTCGTCGCGCTGTTCTTGCCGGACGGCGGGATCATCGACATGGACGGCCCGGACGCGCTCGGTCACGCCGGCCTGCGCGAGATGGTGGAGTACGCCCGGGGTCGCTTCCGCGACGTCAGCTTCGACATCGACGTCGAGTGGACCAAGGTGGACGGCCTGGACCCGGACGTCGCCTACGCCTCGGGGACGTGGCGGATGGGCTTCATCGACGGCACCGGCCGGCGGGTCGACGAACGCGTCCGCATTCGTGGCCGCTTCGCCGAGACGTGGCACCGCGGCCCCGGCGACACCTGGCGGCTCTACCGGGACCTCACGCTCTCCCGCGAGCCCGACGCGTAGCTCCCGCGTCCGGCGCGGGCGCGGGCGCGGGCGCTCGGGCCTATGCTCTACCGGACGCCCCACCGGACAGTCTCGTGGCCAATCCCGGTCGCCAGCGGAGATCAGCCCAATGCGCATCGGCTTCATCGGCCTCGGCCGAATGGGCGCGAACATGGTTCGCCGCCTCCTCCAGGACGACCACCAGATCGTCGCGTACAACCGGACGCCCGAGAAGACCCGGGAGATCGAGAAGGAGGGCGCCGAGGCAGCGTTCTCCATCGCGGAGCTGGTCGCGAAGCTCGAGAGGCCACGTGCGGTCTGGGTGATGGTCCCGGCCGGCGATGCGACCGAGGCACAGATCGAGGAGCTGTTGGAGCACCTCGAGCCCGGCGACACCATCATCGACGGCGGCAACACCAACTTCCACGACGACGTCCGGCGGCAGAAGGCCCTCGCCGGGAAGGGAATCGGCTACGTGGACGCCGGCACCAGCGGCGGCATCTGGGGCCTCCAGGTGGGCTACGCCCTGATGGTCGGCGGCGAAGACGGCTACGTGACGCCACTCGAGCCCATCTTCCATTCCCTCGCCCCCGAAGGCGGCTACCTCCACGTCGGCGGTCCGGGCGCCGGGCACTACGTGAAGATGGTCCACAACGGCATCGAGTACGGCCTGATGCAGGCCTATGCCGAGGGCTTCGAGATCATGCATGCCAGCGACTACCCGCTGGATCTCGGCGCGATCTCCGAGATGTGGATGCACGGCTCGGTCGTCCGGTCGTGGCTGCTGGAGCTGATGGTCCGCGCGTTCGAGGCGAACGGCCAGGACCTCGACCATCTCAAGGGCTGGGTCGCGGACTCCGGCGAGGGTCGCTGGACGGTGCAGGAGGCGATCGACAAGGACGTCCCCGCGCCGGTCATCACGCTCTCCCTCCTGGCGCGGTTCCGCTCGCGCCAGGACGATTCCTACGGTGCCAAGGTGCTCGCCGCGCTCCGCAACGAGTTCGGTGGCCACGCGGTGAAGACGGAGTAGACGTGACCACGCGTCGCGCAGCCGCCGTCAAGGGGCCCGCCGTACCAGGCACCCCGGCGGTCCCCAGCCCGGCCCCCGCCGCCCCGGTCCCCGCTGCTGCCCCGGCACCGCCTGGACGGAAGGACGCCCCGCGGACCATGCGGGACCTCCGCCTGGCCACCGAGCACCGGAAGCGCGCCGCCACGTCCAGGTCCCTGGACAACCCGCTGCGCGAGGGACTCCGCCTGGAGCGCGTCCCGGACCCGGCGGCCTTCGTGCTGTTCGGCGCCACCGGTGACCTCGCTCATCGCAAGGTCGTACCGGCGCTGTTCCAGCTCTGGCGGACCCACCTGCTCCCCCACGAGTTCACGCTCCTGGCCGTCGGCCGCCGTGCCTACTCGGACGACGACTTCCGCAGGGAGCTGAAGCAGGCGGTCGACGTGTTCTCCCGCGTCCAGCCGGTGGACCAGGAGACGTGGGACGACCTCGCCTCGCGGATCTTCTACCACCAGGGCGACTTCGCGGACCCGGCCGCCTACGCGTCGCTTGCGGAGCGCCTGGACGGCATGGACGAGGAGCGCAGCACCCGCGGCAACCGGATCTTCTACCTCGCGACGCAGCCCTCGCAGTTCGCGGAGATCGTCGCCCAGCTGGGACGGGTGGGACTGGACCACGAGCACCACGACGGCGGCTGGCGGAGGGTCGTCATCGAGAAGCCGTTCGGGCGCGACCTGGAGTCCGCCATACGCCTCAACCGTGAGGTCGGCAAGGTCTTCCGGGAGCGGCAGGTCTACCGCATCGACCACTACCTGGGCAAGGAGACCGTCCGGAACCTCCTGGTGTTCCGGTTCGGCAACGGCATCTTCGAGCCGATCTGGAACCGCCGCCACATCGACCACGTGCAGATCACGGTGGCGGAATCGATCGGCATCGAGAACCGCGGCGCGTTCTACGAGGAGACCGGGGCCAGCCGCGACTTCCTGCAGAACCACCTGCTGCAGCTGCTCAGCCTGGTGGCGATGGAGCCCCCCGCCACCTTCGAGGCCGACGCGCTGCGCGACGAGAAGGTCAAGGTCATCCGGGCCATCGGCAGGCTGACACCGGAGCAGACCCGGCGCGATGTCGTCCGGGGGCAGTACGGCCCGGGCTGGGTCTCGGCCAAGCCCGTCCCCGGGTACCGCGCGGAGCCCGCCGTGGACCCGGCGTCCGAGACGGAGACCTTCATCGCGGCCCGCCTCACCATCGACGACTGGCGCTGGTCCGGCGTCCCGTTCTACCTGCGGATGGGCAAGCGGCTGCCGAAGCGGGCGACGGAGATCGCGATCCAGTTCAAGGAGGTCCCGCACCAGCTGTTCCGGGACAGCGCCACGGACCCGGAGCCCAACCTGCTGGCGATGCGGATCCAGCCCGACGAGGGGATCATGCTGCGCTTCGGGGCCAAGGTCCCGGGCCTCGGCATCGACGTCCGGAACGTGACCATGGACTTCACGTACGGCTCGGCATTCCAGACGGACAGCCCCGACGCCTACGAGACGCTGATCCTCGACGCGCTCCTCGGCGACGCCTCGCTGTTCACGCGCGCCGACGAGGTCGAGGAGGCCTGGTCCATCGTGGACCCCATCATCGGAGCCTGGGCAGAGCAGGGCGTGCCCGACTTCCCGAACTACGAGGCGGGCACCTGGGGCCCCGAGGCGGCCGAGGACCTGCTCGCCCGTGAGGGCCGACGGTGGCGGAGGATCTAGGCCGCCTCGCCGGGGCGCCGGAGGATCCAGGCCGCCTCGCCGGGGTGGCGGAGCCCGGCGAGATCATCGCCGTCGGGACGAGGGCGAGCGGTGCCGGGCGGATCGAGCCGATCGAGGCCCCTCAGCCCGGCGAGCCGATGCTGCGCTGGCTGTCGCGCGCCCGCACGATCGATGAGATCGAGCAGGAGCTCGGCCGGATCTGGGCCCAGCCCAACCTGATGGTCGACGTCGACGGCGAGCGGCGCGGCCGCCAGGTCGCCGCGCGCACCAGCGTGATGAACCTGGTGGTGATCGCCCAGCAGCCCGAGGTTGGCGAGCGTGCAGCCGAGACGATCAGCCGCCTCACCGGCCGCCATCCCAGCCGGACGATGATCGTTCTCTCCGCGGACCCGGACGGCCCGCCCTGGCTGGACGCGCGGATCGAGGCCCATTGCGTCCTGCCGCGAGCCGACGCGCCCGAGACCTGCTCGGAGCTGATCTACCTGACCGCCGGTGGCGAGACCGGGCGGCACCTGACCGCGCTCGTCGCGCCGCTGCTCATCCACGACCTCCCGGTCACCGCCTGGTGGCCCGGCGAGCCGATGCTGGACTCGGAGCCGACGGACGACGTGCTGGAGATCACCGACCGCCTTGTGGTGGACGGCTCGGGCTGGTCGGGCGACGGCCTCGCGCGCCTCCGTCAGCTCGCCCGCCTCTACGATCTCCACGAGCGCATCGCGATCCGGGACTTCGCGCTCGTCCGCCAGTCCCGCTGGCGCGAGGCGATCGCAACCGTCTTCGACCTGCCCGAGTTCCTGCCCTACCTCGCGCACGTGCGCCGGATCGCGGTGACGTACGGGACGCACGATGAGACGGGCGCACCCGGCACGACGAACGTCGTCAAACCGCTGTACCACGCGGCGTGGCTGGCGTCCCGGCTGGGGATGCGGGTCGTGACGCCGCTGGCGCCGGTCGAGGCGAAGGGGCCGGCGAAGGGGCGCGGCGGCGCACAGGGCGGGCGGCTCCGTCCGGGGGAGCGGGCGCCGCTCCACCGCGGCCTGGCGGCCCGCCTCCGGGCCGGAACCGCGGACGTGAGCGTGGTCATCCGGCCGGTCGCCTCGCCCATGCCCCCCGGCACGACCCTCCGGGTGGAGCTGCTCGCCGAGCGGCGCGGATCCGAGCTGCGCGCCGACGTGACGGCCGAGGCCGAGAACGTCCACGTGCACACCTGGCTCGACGGCATCGAGGCGCTGGACCGCACGTTCAAGGCGCCGCGCCGCAGCGAGGTGGACCTCTTGGGCGAGGCACTCGAGTTCGGTGGCCGGGACCCGGTTGCCGCCGAGACCATCAGGATGGCAGCAAGGCTCGTGGCGCCGGTCGTCCAGGGTCGCGCTCACGCACCAGGCACCGATGGGTCGTCCGCTACCGGTGCGGATCCCGATTGAACACCAGAGGAGCGCCCCGCCGATGACCGCCGATCGACCCCGCCGCCTGCCCATCGTGCGCGTCCTGCCGACCGCCGACGCCGTGGCCGAGGCCGCTGCCGCGGAGACCGTTGCTGCCCTGGCCGCCGCGATCGCGGAGCGTGGCGTCGCGCACTGGTCCACCACCGGCGGGTCGGCGGCACCGGGGATCTACCGGCACCTCCGGGTCCCGCCGCTGCGCGATCTCGTGGACTGGTCGCGGGTCCACGTCTGGTGGGGCGACGACCGCTTCGTGCCGGCTGACGACCCGCTGTCCAACGTGCTGCCGCTTGAGGAGCTGCTGCTCGCTGCCGAAGGCGACGGCGACGATCTCGGCGGGGTGCGGATCCCGCCCGGGCATCTGCACCCGGTGCCCGTCGCAGACGCCATCGCGGCCGGCGAGGGACCGGCCGAGGCGGCGGCGGCCTACGAGACCTCGCTCCTCCTCGAGGGGCCGGCGCGGGACGACGACGGCACGCCGGCCTTCGACGTCGTGATCCTGGGGGTGGGACCGGACGGCCACGTGCTGTCGGTCTTCCCATGGTCGCCGGCCTGGGACGCAGGGGCACTGGTCGTGGCGATCCCGGCCCCGGCGCACGTCGAGCCCCGGGTGGAGCGCGTCACGATGCACCCGGACGTCGTGGCGGCCGCGCGGTGCGTGCTGGTTGTGTCGACCGGGCCCTCGAAGGCTGCGGTCCTGGGTCGGGCATGGCGCGGCGACGACGCCCGCGAGCTGCCGGTGCGCATGACGATGGCGACGAACTCGACCTGGATCCTGGACGACGCCGCGGCGGCCGAGCTGCCGCGTCCCTGAGCCCCGGGTCCGACCAACTGCGGTCAGCCCGCCCGGAGCGCGTCGGTCGGGGGCACGTTCGCGGCCCTGATCGCGGGATACAGCCCGGCGATTGACCCGACGAGCACCGTGGCCGCCATGCCGATTGCCACGGCGGGCAGCGAGATGACGACCGGCCAGCCCTGGCTCGTGGCGTAGGCGGCGCCGATCGCCATCCCGACCGTGACGCCCAGCACGCCGCCGATCGCCGCCAGCAGCAGCGCCTCGCCGAAGAACTGCCCTGCGATCGCACCCCGCGTGGCGCCCAGTGCCCGCCGCAGGCCGATCTCCGGCCGGCGTTCCAACACGGTCATCAGCATCACGTTGGCGATGCCGAGGGCCGCCACCCCGAGCGCCACGGCCGCCAGGCCCAGGAACAGGGTGGTGAACGTGGTCGCCGCCGCGGCCCGCGCCTCGATCGCGTCCGAGGGACGCTGGACGTTGACGGCCTCGGGGTTCTCCGGGTTGGCGGTGGCCCCAAGGACGGCCCGCACCTCGTCGACCCTCGCCGGGTCCGTCCGGACATAGACCGTGGACGGCGCGATGTCCGCCTCGAGCCACTGTTTCGCTGCGTCACGGCCGATGAGCGCCGCCCGGTCAAGCTCCGGGGCGAGCGGCAGCGAATCCAGGATGCCGACGACCGTGAACCAGCGGCCGGCGATCCAGACCTGCACCGGAGCGTCGAGATCGACGATGCCCAGGCGGGTCGCGGCGACCGACCCCAGCACGACGGTCGGGTACCGCTCGAGCGCCGCGTCCAGGAACCGGCCCGTCCGGAGCGTGCCGCCCAGCGTCTCCAGGAGCGAGCTGTCCACGGCCTGGACGGACAGGCCGCCCGTCTCGCCGCGACTCACCAGGTCGGTGCGGCGGACCGACGTCTGCAGGGTCGTCGCCGCGCTCGCCGCCTGGACCGGGCGGATCCGCCGGATCATGCCGATGGCGTCGTCGGGCAGCGCCGTGTCCTGGCCCATGAACGACTGGCCCGGGGAGACGGTGAGCATGTTGGTGCCCAACCGGTCGAGGACGGCCAGGAGCGACGCCCGGCTGCTGTCCGAGATGGCGAGGACGGCGACCATCGCCGCGATCCCGATGGCGATGCCCACCGCGGTGAGCGAGGACCGCAGCTTGCGGGACGCCAGGCCACGCCCGGCGATCCGCGCGATCCCGACCGGCCCCGGGCCGCGCGGTCCGGGAATGGACCCTCCGCGAGACCGCCCGGTGGACAGACCGTCGGCCGTCACGCCGGGATCCCGGCAGTCCGCCCGTCGGCGGTGATCCGCCCGTCGTGCAGCTCGACGCGGCGGGGCAGCGATGCCGCGAGGTCACGGTCGTGCGTGATCACGGCAATCGTGGCGCCGTCGGTCGCGTTGAGGTCCCGCATCAGGTCCAGGAGGGCAGCGCCGGTGACCGAATCCAGGTTCCCCGTGGGCTCGTCCGCGAGGATGATCGACGGCCGCCCGACGAGCGCACGGGCGATGGCCACGCGCTGGCGCTCGCCGCCGGAGAGCTGGCCCGGCCGGTGGCGTGCCCGGCCGGCCAGGCCGACGCGATCCAGCGCGGCCTTGGCCGCCAGCCGCCGGTCCTTCTCCGGGACGCCGCGGTAGAGGAGGCCGTCGGCGACGTTGTCGAGCGCCGACTCGCCATCGAGCAGGTGGAAGTGCTGGAAGACGAAGCCGATCCGCCAGGCCCGCAGGGCAGACAGGCGGCGGTCCGACAGCCGGTCGACGCGCGCGCCGGCCACGAGGACCTCGCCCGCCGTCGCCCGGTCCAGCGTGCCGATGACGTTGAGGAGCGTCGTCTTGCCGGAGCCCGACGGACCCACGATCGCGAGGAGCTCGCCGGCCTCGATGTCCAGGTCGACGTCGATGAGCGCGTCCACCGGCGGCTCACCCTGGTAGCGCCGGCCGACGCCGCGAAGCTCGATGACCCGCTCGAGGGCCGGCACGGGTTCCGGGAACGCCTCGGCCGCCACGCCGGCATCGCGACCCGGGGCCGTCATCGCGGCACCACCACGAGGTCACCGGCCGCCAGGCCGTCGCCCGTCACCTGGACGAGGCCGTCCTCGAACAGCCCGGTCGCCACGCCGACGTAGCGGTGGCTCCCGTCCGCGGCCGTAACCTCAACTGCGTAGCCGCCTTCGAGCAGGGCGAGGAGCGCGTTGACCGGCACGGCGAGCACGTCGTCCCGCTGCTCCGTCACGACATGCACCGTCACCGGCGCGGCGTCGAGGTCCGGAAGGGTAGCCCCCGCGTCGATGTCGATGGTCACGGGGACGGTGGTCGGGGCGCCGTTCTCGCCGGCGGTGGCGACGCGTCCGACCGAGCGGACGTGACCGGGCACCGTGGCGCCGCCCGGCAGCTCGACGGTGACGGGCTGGCCGGGCTTCACCAGCGACTGGCGGCTGGCCGACAGGTCCAGCGTCACGACCCGGCGGTCGGTGGTCGCGCCCAGGATGGGCGTGCCCGGCCCGGCCATCGACCCGAGCGCCGCCTGCTGCGTCGCGACGCGGACGGCCCCCGGAAGGAACGCCAGGTCGGAGCCGTCGAGCGTTCCGTCACGCGTGCGGCCCGTCGCCTTCTGCCAGCGCTTGACCGCCTCCGTGGTCTTCGCGTCCCAGTGGCGGTTGACCTTCATGGCCTTGGGCGCGTACCCGAGCGCCTTGAGGTTCTGCTCCAGCTGGAGGACGTCGGCCCCGTCGGACAGCCCGGGGCCGAGCG
>Ga0302263_10000155_pt1 | contig 28407 bp, 25 predicted proteins | sample II_Fen_N1_4_FD_194564 | JGI IMG/M metagenome (GOLD analysis project Ga0302263, IMG submission 194564) | Peat permafrost microbial communities from Stordalen Mire near Abisko, Sweden - II_Fen_N1_4 | ecosystem: Environmental > Terrestrial > Soil > Wetlands > Permafrost | place: Sweden: Abisko... | reverse complement strand
GCCAGCCTGCACGGCCTGAAGTACCTCGGTGGTTCGCCCGCCGAGTTCCGCGACCGCAAGCGGTTCGCCATCAAGCTCGTCTGCCGCACGGGTCACTGAACCCTCGGCCGAACCCTCGGCCGAACCCTCGGCCGAACCTCGGGTCCCCCCGCGCGGACCAGCGCTCGCCGCGCGCGCTCAGGGACACGCGCCGGCGGACGCGACCCAGGCCGTGAAGGCGGCCACGAACGCGGCGTGATCGAGCGGAGGCAGGGTCCTCCGCGCTCCGGGATCCCACCCCCATAGCACGAGCGGATCGTGGGTCACATGCTCGAGCAGCGCCGCGAGGTTCTTGCCGTGGGTCTGCGCCGGATCGCGGAGCTGCTCGCACAGCGCGGTCGGTGACTTGCCCTGAAACACCATCGGTTGATCGGCAGGTGGGAGCCCCCAGCCCGGGGCGCCTGGCGGACCACCCGCGACGCCGACCGACTCGGAGTTGCGCAGCTGATGACACGTCGTGCACGGCACGCCGGCCGCGACGGTTCTTCGCGAGATGTTCTGCGCGTGCGGCTTGCCCTGGTCGCCCTGCATCGGACGATCGCCGGCCGGGTGACAGTTCACGCAGCGCGGCGATTGCAGAACCGTCGCGACGGCGAGGAAGCCTCGCTTGCCGGCCTCGAGCCTGGCGGCGGCGGCCGGCGCCTGCGCCTGCGCGATGCCCGGGGCCCGCGCGACGAGGCAACACACGACTGCGCAGCAGATCGCGTAGCGCGTGACGCGGAGCTCGCGGCGCCAACCCGCACCGGCGTCGGATGGATCGCGCGCGATCACGCGGCACCTCGCTCGTTCCAGGCGCGCTGCAGCGGCATCCGGCGCAGCCGTACGCCGGTCAGGCGGAAGATCGCGCTGGCCACCGCGGGCGCGATCGGCGGCAGTCCCGGCTCGCCCACGCCCGTCGGCGGCGCGTCGCTGGCCAGGATCTGGACAACGATCTCCGGCGCCTCGTGCATGCGCAGCACCGGGAACCCGTCGAAGTTGCGCTGCTGGACGACCCCGTCGACCAGCGTGATCTCCTGATCGAGCGCGGCCGACAGCCCGAACAGGATCGAGCTCTCCATCTGGGCCTTGACGATGTCGGGGTTCACCGCGAGCCCGCAATCGACCACGCAGTACACGCGGCGGACCACGATGCGATCGTCGACCAGCGCGACCTCGGCGACCTCGGCGACCTCGGTCTCGAAGGCGAAGTGCCGCGCGAGCCCGCGGCCGATGCCATCGACCGGCGGACGCGACCAGCCGGACAGCGCCTCCAGCGCGTCGAGCACGCGGGTCTGCTTGGAGTTCGCTGGCAAAAGCGCCCGCCGCAGCGCGAACGGGTCCTGGTGAGCGGCGGCCGCGAGCTCGTCGATCAGCCCCTCCATCACGAAGCCGGTCACCGAGTTGCCCACCGAGCGCCAGAACCCGACCGGGAGCTTGGTCTGGACCGGCTCGGTCGTGAACGCGAAGTTACCGAATCGGTACGGCGAGTTGATGACGCCCTCGGTCGTGGTGGGGTCGCCGAACGAGTTCGTCGAGAACACCGCGAGCGCGGCGCCGGTGACCTTGTCGCCGATCGGCGCGGGCAGCACCGACAACACCTGGCCGAGCATGGTCTCGCTCGACATCAGGATCGACTGCGCGATCGACCGGACGCGCGCGCCCGTGACCTGGTTGCCCCGCACGGCGCCCTCGACCTTCGCGGTGTAGACCGGCCGATACCAGGCCTGCGTCATGTCGCTCTCGCGCGTCCACAGCAGCTTGACCGGGCGCTTCACGCGGCGCGCGATCTGCGCGGCCTGTGCGCACACGTCGCCGACCGCGCGGCGGCCGAAACCTCCACCGCACAGCGTGACGTGCACGGTGACGTCGTCCACCTCGACCCCGAGCGCGTGGGCGACGAACGCCTGCGTGAGGGTCGGGCTCTGGGTCGGTGCCCAGATCGTGACCTTGTCGCCGGTCACGCTCGCGGTCGCGTTCTGCGGCTCGAGCGTGGCGTGCGCGAGATACGGTGCCTCGTAGAGGCCGCCGATCTTGACCTCGGCGTGCGCGAGCGCCTGCGCCACGTCGCCGTACTCCTGGGCAACCTGGCCCTTGAACTCGTGCTCGCGCATCGCGGCCTGCAGCCGCGCGGTGTCGAGGCCGGCGACCTGGCCGTGATCCCAGACGACCTCGACCTCGGCCGCCGCCGCGCGGGCTTGCCAGAACTTGTCGGCCACGATCGCCACGCCCCAGTCGAACGCCAGGACGTCGATCACGCCGGGCCGCCGCCGCGCGGCGTCGGCGCGCACCGACAGGGGCTTGGCCCCGAACACCGGGCCGTGGATCGCGTACGCGTTGCACATGCCCGCCACGGCGACGTCGATGCCGAACTGCGCGCTGCCATCGACCTTGCTGCGGGCGTCGATCCGGCGGTCCGCGCGGCCGATCAGCGTGAACTCCGCGGCGGTCTTGAGCCGCGGCGACTCCGGCACGGCCATCCGCGCGGCTCGCCGCGTGAGCTCGCCGAACGCGAGCCTGGTGTCCGGCTCGCCGGTGATCCGCACCACGTGACCATCGACCGCGCGCAGCGCGCTCGCCGGCACCTGCCACTGCGCGGCCGCCGCCGCGATCAACATCTCGCGCGCCGATGCCGCGGCCCGGCGGAGCGGCACGAACGCCTCCATCATCGAGGTCGATCCCCCGGTGAGCTGCAGGTTCATCTTGCGCATCGCGCGGTTCGCGCCCGCGAACTCGACGTCGATGTGGTCGATCGGCACGCCCAGCTCGTCGGCGACCAGCGTCGCGTAGCCGGTCGAGACCCCCTGTCCGATCTCGGCCTTGTTGACGATCAGCGCGACGCGTCCGGTCTCGAGCACCGTGATGTACAGGTTGGCGACCAGCGCGCCGGTCGCGTCGGCGTGCTGGATGCGCGTGGCCCGGCCACTGCCACCGCACGCGGCGAGCGCGAGCGCGCCACCGCCCGCGAGCACGCCGTGCAAGAACCCCCGGCGCGAGACCCGGATCACCTGGCGCCTCCCCGCGCGAGCAGCTCGGCCGCGCGATGCACCGCCTTGCGAATCCGTGGGTACGTGCCGCACCGGCACAGGTTCGCGCTCATCGCATCGTCGATCTCCGCGTCCGAGGGTCGCGGCCTGGCGCGCAAGAGGACGACCGCGGTCATGATCTGACCGGCCTGGCAGTACCCGCACTGCGGGACGTTCTCCTCGATCCAGGCCTGCTGGACCGGGTGCAGCACGCCGCCGCTCGCCAGGCCTTCGATCGTCACGATCGACCTGCCGGCGACGTCGCCGCACGGCGTGACGCACGAACGCCTCGGTGCTGCGTCGACGTGCACGGTGCAAGCCCCGCACAGCGCCTTGCCGCAGCCGAACTTGGTGCCGGTGAGCCCGACCTCCTCACGCAGGACCCAGAGCAGCGGGGTCTCTGCCGGCACCGCGACCTCGACCGCGCGATCGTTGACCAGGAGCTTCATCAGTGACCTCCGGAGGTTCCCAGCGGGAGCTTGAGCGTCAGCCCGACCTGCACGACGTGGTCGTCGTGCGCCGCGCCGGGGAAATACAGGTAGCGAGCATAGACCCCGACGAGGCCCACCCCGACCGTGATCCTCGCCGCCACGCCAGCGTCGGTGTCGCCCCCGGCGAACCGCACGGCCGCCCCGCCGTCGAGGCCCACCAGGTTGCGGCCGAACTCGACGCCGCCGGTGGCGTAGGTGCCTCCCGCGCCCCAGTCGTAGTAGCCATCCGCGTAGACGCCGGCGAAGCTCGCGTCGCGCAGACGCGCCAGCGACAGCTCGCCGCCGACGAACGCCCCGCGATCCGCGACGCCGACGGTGCCGCCGCTTGTCACGCCGCCGAGCACGAGCCACGCCGGCACCGAGCCGATCGTGAACGGCGGATCATCGGCGGCGGCGGTGCGCGGCACGAGCGAGACAGCGAGCCCGGCAGCGACCAGAATGCGGTACATCTATAGACAGCTTTACAAATAAGACCCATCACGTCAAGTCGTCTACCAGGACATGCACGGGCCGCCGGACTGCCCTCGATAGGCCACCGCCGAGGGCGTGACCCTCTACCCGCCGGTGGCTAAGCCGCGCAGCAAGCCGTCCGAGACGCCAGCCCCACCGATGGTAAGCGTGACCTGATGTGCGTAAATATCCACCTATCAGACGGACATCGAGGCATCGCGATTTGCTCGTTGGAGCTCGCACGGCTCGTGGTTACGTCGGTACGCTCCGGTGGTCTCGCAGCGAAGCGAGTCGGAGGCCGTTGATGCGGATCAAGGAGGCCCGGGTGGGACTGGACCTGGAAGCACGGGGCGTGTTGCGGCCACCAATCACGCGTTACCCCGGCGAGGCAGCCGAGTTCCTTGACGGCGACAAGGTACCGTGGGACGTAAAAGGCAGGGCGGCGGCGGCACTCGGCACAGTTGGCAGGCTCCACGTCGGTGCGCCGCGGACCGCGGCTTACGGTTCTATCCAGGGGTGATGGCTGCCGGCGATCACGCGACGTGTGCGGAGGTCGGAGGCAGGCGATGGTTCACGACGCCGCGCGGCCGCACGACGCCGGAGCGACCGCCAATCCGAAACCTCGAGGAAACGGGGGACGCGGACGTCGCGTCGCGTGCAGCTTTATGGTCGTCATAGCCAATCACACGTGATATTCGCGTGGCTCGAGAGGCGTGCCTGTCGCGCCCATCACGCCATCACGCCCATCGCGCCCGTCGCGCCTATCGCGCCTATCAGGCCTGTCAGGAGAGGGAGATCATGGTCCGGATCAGCACACCCACCGTCCTATCCGCGTTGTTGCTCGCCGCGTGCGCGGCCGGCTCGGCGCCCACCCCGCCCGCGCCCGGCGCCTCCTCACCGGGCGGTGCCCGGCCGGCCGCGCCGACCGATCCGACCGCGGTCGCGCTCGGCGTGTCGGTCGTGTCGCGCGATGCGCTCGGCGCGCCGCGCCTGCTGCGCGCGTTCCACCCGCGCGCCGCCACCGCCGGCCTGGCCCCCGAGCTCGCCGCGCGCGAGCACGTCGCCGCGCTCGCGCCGCTGTGGGTCCAGCAGGCGTCAGCGATGGCGCTGGTCGACCGTGGCACGCAGCGGCTGCGCAACGGCGCCGCGGTGGTCCGGCTCGCCCAGCAGGTCGATGGCGTCGTGGTCGAGGACGGCGAGCTCCGCGTCCTCATGCATCCGGATGGCTCGCTCGCGGCGGTCTCGGGCACGCTGTGGCCCGCCGTCGCCCCGCCTGCGTTCGTCGCTTCGCCGAGCGCCGCGCTCGAGCGGGCGCTCGACCAGCTGTTCGGCAGCGCGCGCGCCCGGCCGGCGATCACCCAGGCCGGCGACGACGCCGGCTGGGAGACCCTCGAGGTGGCCGCCGATCCGCAGCTCCGGGTGACCGAGGCGCGCGCGCGTCGCCTGCTCGCCAGCGACGACGGCGGTGCCCGAATCGCGGCGTGGGAGGTCGAGGTGACCGGCGATGGCCCGCCCGATCCGCGGGCCGATCCCAGCATCCCCCGGCCCGCGGCCCGGCGCTATGTCGTCGCCGATGCCTCCGGCAAGATCCTCAGTGATACGAGCCTGACGCAATACGATGCATTCGTGTATCGCGTGTACGCCGAGACCACCGGCAACCGCCGGCCGCTCGATGGCCCGCTCACCGACTTCTCGCCGCACCCCACCGGGTTCCCCGACGGCTCGGCGCCCGCCGGCGTCGTCAGCTCGAACCTGGTCGTGATGGAGGCGTTCAATGGCCCGGTCGACAAATGGCTGCCGGATCACGCCACGACCACGTCGGGCAACAACGTCGAGGCGTTCTCGGATCTCGACGGCAGCGGCACGTTCACGCCGGGCGACGTCCGCCCCGAGGTCCGGGCCGGCCGCACGCTCAACTATCGCTACGACACCACGATCGAGCCGCTCGCCACGCCCGACCAGATCAAGGCCGGCGTCACCAACCTGTTCTACCTCGCGAACTGGATGCACGACTGGTGGTACGACTCCGGCTTCACCGAGGCGACCGGCGATGGCCAGGTCGACAACCTGGGCCGCGGCGGCGTCGGCGGGGACCCGGTGGTCACGCTGGCCCAGGCCGGCGCGCTCAACGGCGCGCGCGACAACGCCTCGATGTCGACGCCGGCCGACGGCAGGTCGCCGCGCATGCGCGTGTTCCTGTTCAGCACGACCACGGTGACCCAGCTGACGACCGCGGCCGGCGCGATCGGAAGCTTTGGCTTCAGCGCGCCGCCTCACACCTTCGACCTGTCGGGCGCCGTCGCCGTCGCCGACGACGGCGTGGCGCCCGGCAACGACGGCTGCCAGCCGATCACCAGCGACGTGGCCGGCAAGATCGCGCTCCTGACGTTCTCCGGCGTGTGCGGTTCGGCCGCCACGGTCAACAACGCCAAGGCGGCCGGCGCGATCGGCGTGATCCTCGCCGACGGCGCGCTCGACGAGCCGCGGGCGTTCGCCGGCAGCGCGGCCGCCAACCTCCCCGGCGTGGCGATCGGCAAGTCCGCCGGCCTCGCGCTGGCGGCGGCGATCGCCGCGGGCCCGGTGGCGGTCACCCTGCACGGCGCGCCGTTCGGCGCCGAGCGCGACGGCGATCTCGATAGCGGGGTCACCGGCCACGAGTGGGGGCACTATCTGCATCACCGGCTCGCGGTGTGCAATCGCGGCCAGCAGTGCGGGGGCATGAGCGAGGGCTGGGGCGATTTCAACGCGCTCCTCCTGCAGCTGCGCGAAGGCGACAACCGCGACAGCACCTACGCCCAGGGCTCGTACGCCGATGCCAACGGCACGCCCAACGCGGCGTACTTCTCGGTCCGGCGGTTCCCGTACAGCATCAACCGCACCAAGAACGACCTCAGCTTCCGCCACATCGGCGACGACAACCCGCTGCCCACGGGGATGCCGACCAGGCCCAACAGCAGCCCCAACAGCGAGGTCCACAACGCCGGCGAGGTCTGGGCGACCATGATGTTCGAGGCGTTCAACATCCTGATCGATGCGCACGGCGTGCCGATCGCGCGCCGCCGCATCACCGATGATGCCGCCGCCGGCCTCCTGCTCACGCCCCCCGAGGCGACGTTCACCGAGGCGCGCGATGCGATCCTGGCCGCGGCGAGCGCGCTCGATCGCGACGACATGCTGCTGCTGGCGGCGGCGTTCGCCGGCCGCGGCGCGGGCAGCTGCGCGGTGGCGCCGAGCAACGCGGTGACCAGCAACGCGGGGGTCGTCGAGAGCGGGACGCTCGCCGGCAAGCTCGAGGCCGGCGCGCTGACCGTCGTCGACGACGGCGCGGCGTCCGATCACGACGGCGTGCTCGATCCCGGCGAGGCCGGAACCTTGCATCTCACGATCGCCAACAGCGGCGTGGTCGCCGCCGAGCAGCTCCGGGTGACGGCCACCACCACGGCGACCGGCGTGCAGCTCGGCGCGCCGCTCGAGCTCGCGCAGCTCGCGCCGTTCTCCTCGATCGACGTGGCGATTCCGGTCCGCCTGCTGGCCTCGGCGCCGCGCGGCGCCAATGTCACGTTCACCGTGCACGTCGCCGCGGACCAGACCTGCGATCGGGCCGGCGTCACCGTCTCGTCGACCGTACCGACCGGCAACGCGGCGGCGGAACCGGTCACCACCGTCGCGCGCGCCCCCAGCGAGACCCGCGTGGTCGCGACCTACGCCGCGCCGGCGACGAGCCTGGCCGCGACCGACGCCGCGGTGTGCATCACCGGCGATACGCCGTAGGCCAGCCACCGGGTGATCGCCTTGCCGCGCGAGCCGGACGGCGAGGCCCGCTGGACGCGCCCACGCCAGGCCCAGCGACGTCCCGGGCGCGTGGCGCCGCAATCTGTGGTGGCCCCAAACCGCCGCAGCTGTTCCCACGCTGCGAGACCTCTCGCGCCACACTGACGCGACGACCCTCGGTCGAGAGGAATCCAGCCATGCCCGACCTTCTCGTTGACGCCCTGGCCAGGCTCGGTCTGACCCTGCCCGCGGTCTCCACCCCTGCCGGTGCGTACACGCCCACGGTGATCACCGGCGATCTGCTGTTCGTCGCCGGCCAGGTCTCGCGCACCGACGAGGTGAGCTATCTCGGGCAGCTCGGCGCCGAGCTGTCGCTCGAGCAGGGCCAGGAGGCCGCGCGGCTGTGCGCGCTCCATGTCCTCGCCCACGTCGCGGCCGCCGTGGCCGGCGACCTCGGTCGGGTCCGGCGCTGCGTGCGGCTCGGCGGCTTCGTCAACGCGGTCCCCGGGTTCCGCGATCATGCCCAGGTGATGAACGGCGCCTCGGAGCTGATGCTGGCGGTGTTCGGCGAGCGCGGCCGCCACGTCCGCACCTCGGTCGGCGCCGGCAGCCTGCCGCGCGGCGCCGCGGTCGAGGTCGAGGCCGTGTTCGAGATCGCGCCATGATCGATCCCGACGACCTGCGGGCCGATACGCCGGGCCTCGACCACGTCGTGCATTTCAATTCGGCCGGCGCGGGCCTGCCGCTGCGGCCGGTGATCGATCGCGTGATCCGCCACCTCGAGTACGAAGCGGTCACCGGCGCGATGGAGGCCCAGCGCGCCGTCGCCGACGAGCTCGAGGCGGTCCATGGCGCGGCCGCCCGGATGCTCGGCTGCGCCTCCGACGAGGTCGCCGTGGTCGACAGCTGCACGCGCGCCTGGCAGCTCGGGTTCGCCGGGTTTCGCTTTGCGCCCGGTGACCGGATCCTCACCGCGCGCTCGGAGTGGGGCAGCAACTACGCCGCGCTGCTGCGCGCCGCCGAGCACACCGGCGCGCGCGTCGAGCTCGTCCCGAGCGACGACCACGGCCGGATCTCGCTGGCCGCGCTCGCGGCCATGCTCGACCCGCGGGTCAAGCTGATCGCGCTGACCTGGCTGCCCGCCAACGGCGGCCTGATCAACCCCGCTGCGGCGGTCGGCAAGCTCGCGCGCGCCGCCGGCGTCCCCTACCTGCTCGATGCCGCCCAGGCGCTCGGCCAGATCCCGAGCAACGTCGGCGAGCTCGGCTGCGATGTCCTGGCCGGCGCCGGCCGGAAGTACCTGCGCGGCCCGCGCGGCTCCGGGCTGCTCTACGTGCGCCGCGAGTTCCGCGAGCAGCTGGTCCCGCCGCCGCCCGACCACGCCTCCACGCCGCGCCAGGCCGACGGCCGGTTCGTCCAGCGGCTCGACGCGCGCCGCTACGAGAACGCCGAGGCCTCGGTGGCGGTGCAGCTCGGCTTCGGCGTCGCGCTCGACTACGCGCTGGCCCTCGGCATCGACGCCTTGCGGGCGCGGATCGACGCCACGGCGAGCTCGCTGCGCGCGCAGCTCGCCGAGATCCCCGGCCTGACGGTGCGCGACCTCGGCGCCGAGCGGTCGGGCCTGGTCGCGTTCACGCTCGACGGCGTGCCCTGCCCCACCGTCCAGGCGGCGCTGGCGGCGCGCCGGATCAACGTCGCGGTCAACGGCCTGCCCTACACGCCGCTCGACATGGCGGCGCGCGGCCTGGACCAGATCGTCCGCGCCTCGGTCCACGCGTACACCCGCGAGCGCGACATCGACACCCTCGTCGGAGCGCTGCGCGAGCTCGCGACCTGAGCCGGCGCCGCCGCGCGCCGCGATATTCCGGGCTATCGCAGCTCGGCGAGCACGGCCTTGCGCATCAGGTCCGGCGGCAGCAGGCCCTGCGCCAGGATCACGTCGTGGAACTTGCGCGCGTCGAACTTGTCGCCAGCCTGGTGCTGGGCGGCGTCGCGCAGCTCGAGCAGCCGGATGTAGCCGTAGAAGTACGCGGTCGCCTGGGCCGGCGAGCGGAACGTGAAGCGATCGACCTCCTCGGTCGCGAACGCCGGCGACAGCCCGACCTCGCGCTGCAGGAACTCCCGCGCCGACTCCGGCGTCCACGTGCCGGGGAGCTGCAGCTCCGGATCGACGAACGCGCGCGCCGCGCGTTGCAGCCGCAGCTGGAGGCTGATCAGCTGGCCATCGAGCGGCATGAACGGCAGCGTGATCGCCTCGGCGTAGAGTCCCCAGCCCTCGACGTTGACGCTGTTGAACGCGAACAGCGCGCGCGCCAGCGACACCCCGGTCTCGATCATGCGCGAGAACTGCAGCTCGTGACCGGGCCGCGCCTCGTGCGCGGTCAGCGTCCACGCCGCGGCGTCGAAGTTGAAGTCGTCGTACTTCTGCGCGGTCTTGCCGGGGACCGAGAGCGGCAGCACGAACTCGCCCTGCTCGCCGGTATTGTTGATCATCCGCGGCGACACCATGTGCGGCGCCGGCTGCTGCGCGTTCTCGGCGGGCGAGCCGATGCGGATGCGCGCCGGCCGATCCGGCAGCGTCACCAGGCGCTGGGTGCGGATGATGCCTTCGATCTCGACGAGCCGCTGGTTGTAGAACCCGAGCACCTGATCGTCGGGGATCTGCGACTTCTTCAGCTCCTTGATCACGTCGCGGTAGTCCGACGACTTCAGGCCGCGCTGCTGGGCGATCTTGCGCGCGACCTGCTGCATCTCGCCCTGGATCTCGGTGAACGCCTGGTGCGCGCGCTGCGCCAGCTCGGCCGGCGCGATGTCGACGCCGACCTGCTCCAGGTTGAACGCGTAGAGCTCGGGCGGCAGCCGGAAGTCCTTGCGCGCCCTGGGCAGCACCTCGCTGCGCACGAACTGGAGATACGCATCGAGCTGCTTGTGCATCTCGGCGAGCACCGGCTCGGCGCCCTCGATCTTGTACTCCTTGAACAGCTTGTCGATCCCGGTGAGCAGCGGCTCCGAGGTCTCGAGATCGTTCTCGACCTCGAGGCGAGCCGGCGCCACGAGGCCGTGCTTCAGGCCCTCGCGCGTCTCGGCCTCGACGAGCTGGACCAGCGGGACCTGGCCGCCCTCCATGCCGAGGTACTTGCGCAGCCGGATCAGCGCGGCCGGCCGGCGATCGGCCGCGACCTGCGGATCGAGCAGCGAGCGCATGCTGCCGAACACGATCTGCGGCACCGTGTGGTACGGCACCGCGAGCTTCTCGCGCAGCTCGCTGCCCTTGATCTGCCGCCGGGCCGCGGCGATCAGGATCTCCAGATCCTGCGCGACCAGCGGATCCTGCTCGGCGGCCCGCCGCTTCTCGAGCTCGGCCTGGACCGCGCGGGTCGCGTCGCGCTGGCGCTGGCGGTGGCCGGGCGTGAAGTCCGAGATCTGGTCATCGAGCCCCGGGATGCCCTGCCGGGCGGCGCCCTCCGGCTGAAACTTGGCCTGCAGCGCGAGCAAGAGCTGCGCGTTCTCGTTGCTGCGCGCGATCCAGCCGCGGTCCTTGGCCGCGGGAGCCGGCGCACCCGCCGGCGCCGCCGAGGCCGCCGTCGGCGCCGGGGCCGGCGCGGAGGAGGGCGCCGGCGGATGCGAGCAGGACAGCGCGAACAGCAGAACGGGGGCGAATGGAGATCGCATGCGGAGCGTAGTGTAGCCACGGGCGCTGCTCGTCAGGAAGCGCCGCAGCCTACCCATCGCCCGGCGCGACGAGCACGATCCACCGCGCTGGCGGTGCGCCCACCAGCGGTTGTTTCGCTCCCGGGGGCGCCGAGCACCACGTCGAGCGCCCGCTGCCGGTCAGCGCGGCGGCTCCCGGACGATGAAATGAAACGTCGCGCCCTCGGTCTGGGTCTCCGAGGCCGCGACCAGCGCCGGATCCATCGCCGCCACCAGGTCCGCGCGCGCCAGCACGAGCTGGCGGCTGCGATGCGCGGCGACCAGCTGCGCCTTGAAGTCGTCGAGCGCCAGCGCCATCCACGACGGCTGCGCGCGCAGCGCCTGCCAGACGCTCGAGATGAACACCTTGCGATCGCCGAACACGCCGTCGCGCGCGCCGTGCGCCGCGCTGCGAACCGCGTCGACCAGCGACGGAGCGGCGGCCTCGAGCGGCGCCGCCGGCGCAAGCCCGCAGGGCTCGGGGCCGCGGCCGGTCAGCCAGCGCCGGACCAGCGCGTCGCGCAGCGCACCGAGCTCGAGGCGCTGGGCCTCGACCGCGCGCGCCGCGATCTGGCGCACCAGCTTGGCCGGCGTGGCGTGCGGAATCGCGAGGTAGGGCGCAAGGAAGTGCGCACGGATCCCGGGCGGGCACGGCTCGATGGGGCCTGGCAGGCCGAGCGCTCGCCACACCACCCGATCGCACAGCGCGGCCATCGCCGGGGGCGGTCCGTCGGACCACGCGGCCAGCGCGCGCGCCGCGATCGCCGCGCTCCAGCCATGGGCCTGCGACAGCCGGCGCAGCGCCTTCGTGTCGTCGAGCCGGACGCCGAGCGCGAGCGCCGGGAACATCCGATCGGTCCACGCCTCCCAGCTCCTCGCGCTGTGGGCGCCGACCCGGCGCAGCAGCTCGTCTCGGATCGCCTCGCGCTCGCCGCCGGTCAGCCGCTGGCCGTCGAGCCGCGCCAGCGCGTCCTCGACCAGCGCGCGCCACTCCGGCTCGGTGCACGTGGTCGGCGCGTACCGCCGCAACAGCCGGGTGACCGCGTCCGCGGTGAGCGGCGCCTTGCCCGCGATCGCCCACCGGGCGAGCACCAGGGTCTCGAGCCGCTCCGGCACGACCTTCGCCGTTGCCGCCATCACCGCCGTCACCGTCGCCCGGCCCGCCGCGCAGCGACGGCCTGACACACCGCCGCCACCGCCGGACGCGGATCGCGCATCACGTCCTCGGCGAGCACGCGAAGCACCAGCAGCCCCTGGGTCTGCAGCAAGAGATCCTTTCTCCGATCGCGGCGATAGGCCTCGCGATCGCCGAAGTGATGAAACCCATCGACCTCGACCGCGATCCGATCCTCGCGCGACAGCAGATCGACCTCGGCGGCGCCGGGGCCAAACCGAACCGACAGCGAGCCATTGAGCTCGAACCGCCCGGCCAGCGCCTGTGTCGCTTCGAACGCCTCGTGGAGCCTCACCTCGGCCGCGCTGCGCGCCTTGCATGACCGGGCGGGGAGCGACCCGGCCGCGGCGGCTCGCGGGCACTCCACGCCGAGCTCGTCGGGGACCGCGACGATGCCCTCGTCGACCATCGCGGCGAGCCGATCGGAGCGACCGGCGCGCCAGGCGCCCAGCGCGTCCGGCGCGCACGCCACGGCGACCGGCGTGACCGGGCTCGCGACGGCGCGCGTCACCGCCTCCGGCAGCGCGACCTCGAGCGCGGCGTCGAGCAGCGTGCCATCGAGCCCGCCGACGCGCAGCCACTGCAGCCACGCCGCCCCGGCGTGCGCACCGCCGACCAGCACGGTGACCCGCGGCGTGCCGTGCCGCCGCACCCACTGGTCACGGGCGAACCGCCTGAGTACGGCCTCAGACATGCCCCCCTCCCCCCGACAATTCCAGCAACCGCGATCGTGCGCCGCGCCGCGACGGCCGATCGACCAGCTCACGAAGGGTGCGCACAACTGCACACGAGCATGCCGCGAGTCGTGCCGCCGATCCATCCCTGCAGGCCCCGCAGGCGGCAAGGCTTGGCCGCCCGCGCGGTCCCGGTACCTGACAATGATTTCAACATCAACCATGGTATTCTGCGTTGCTCCCGACGTCTCGCGCCACAGGCCCATCCGCGCCGGATCACGCCCCGGTGAGAAACCCCACACGGCACGTCGCCGCCGCGCGATAGGATGACCTCGCGCTCGGGCGCAGCAAAGGCAGGTCGTCGGGTGAAAACTGATCGCAAACCGAAGCCACCGCGGGCGCCAGGTCCGCTGTTGCAGATCCTCGAGGGCCGGGCCTGGTTCGAAGCCGGCGCTTCCTTGGCGCTGATGCCGCTGTGGCAGCTGGCGCCGCGCGGCGACGGCCACCCCGTGCTCGTGCTGCCCGGCCTGGTCGCCAGCGACCGCAGCACGGCGATCATGCGCCGGTTCCTGGGCCGGCTGGGCTACGCGGTCAGCCCCTGGGGCCTCGGCATCAACTTCGGCCCCCGGCCCGGCGTGGTCGAAGGCATGCGCCGCAAGATCGAGCAGCTCGCCGAGGCGCACGGCCGCAAGGTCAGCCTCGTCGGCTGGAGCCTCGGCGGGATCTACGCGCGCGAGCTCGCGAAGCAGCTCCCCTCGTCGGTGCGGCTGGTGATCTCGATGGCGTCGCCGTTCACCGGCCACCCGCGCGCGTCCAACGCCGTGCGGCTCTACGAGCTGGTCAGCGGCAACCGGGTCGGCGCGCCGGAGTTCCACGATCCGCTGCGCGCCAGTCCGCCGGTGCCGACCACCTCGATCTGGAGCCGCAGCGATGGCGTGGTGTCGTGGCGCTGCAGCGTCGAGCGGCGGCAGCCGTTCGTCGAGAACATCGAGATCCGGGCCAGCCACCTGGGGATCGGCAACCACCCGCTCGCGCTGTTCGCGACCGCCGATCGACTCGCGCAGCCCGAGCACGCGTGGACGCCGTTCCAGCGCGATGGCTGGAAGAAGCTGCTGTACGGCGACCCGGATCGCCCGCCGGCGACTCGGTAACATCGGCGGATGCAGCTTGCCGACAGAGCATTTCTGGTCACGGGCGGTGGCAGCGGGATCGGCCGCGCGATCGTCCAGCGGCTCGCCGCCGCGGGCGCCCGGGTCTGTATCCTCGACGTCGATGCCCACGCGGGGCGCGACGCGGCGCTCGAGTACGGCGAGCACGTCAAGTTCCTGCGCGGCTCGGTCGCCCGCGAGCCAGCCGTCCGCAAGGCGGTCGCGGACACCGTGCGGTGGGCCGGCCGGCTCGATGGCGTGGTCAACAACGCCGCGATCGCGGCGCCCCACACCCCGCCGATCGAGCGGCTCACCCTCGCCGCGTGGCAGCGCTACCTCGATATCAACCTGACCGGCGCGTTCCTGGTGGCCAAGCACGCGGTGCCGCATCTCCGGCGGGCGCGCGGCGCGATCATCAACCTCGGCTCGACCCGCGCCCTGCAGTCCGAGCCGCACACCGAGGCCTACGCGGCCACCAAGGGCGGCATCGTCGCGTTGACTCACGCGCTGGCGCAGAGCCTCGGCCCCGAGATCCGGGTCAACTGCATCAGCCCGGGATGGATCGCCACGGACGAGGCCGCGCCGCGCGATCGCCGCCACGCGCCCAAGCTATCGCGCGCCGATCACCGCCAGCATCCGGTCGGCCGCGTCGGTCGCCCCGCGGACATCGCGGCGCTGTGCGCGTGGCTGCTCTCGGACGAAGCCGGCTTCGTCACCGGCCAGAACCTGATCTCCGACGGCGGGATGACCCGCAAGATGATCTACTCGTGAGTCCGTGACCTCGCCCATCCATGACGACCACCACGGCGCATGGATCGGCGGCGCCGTCGCTCGGCCGAAGCGCTTGGCACCCACCACGGGCGCCAGGCCGAATGAGCGCTGGCAGCCTCGGCTGGACTACGAGGACTGGCGTACCCGACCGCCGCGCGATACGAGTCACGTCGTCGGACTTGATGGCCACAGGGCCCACAAGCCTTCGCGCTTCCTGCAGCCGCAGCAACCTGTGAGACTGGCCCGGGGGCGTGCCGGCCGCCGGCCTGAAGCTGCGGTGAAAAGACGAGACGCTCATCCCCGCTCGTCTCGCAAGGTCGTCGACCTTGTTAGCGGCCCGGGAGGACCATGCGCCCGCAGCTGAGCGAACGGCCGGGCGATCCCCGCCCTCGGCGCGTGCGCTGCTCTTGATGGCGGGGAAAGCTGCCCAGCCTGGAGCCCGGCGGCATCGCCGCGGCGCGCGCGATCGCGACCACGCAGGCGTTGCCTGCCAGTGGCATGCAGGTCGGCACGCCGTCGGCCCAGCGCGACGCGGCCGCCGCCGGTGAGCGCGCATCAAAACGACGAAGCGTCATCGACGGAGTATCGATCGGAGCCGGCGCAACCATTCAACGGCCGACCATCCCCACCACCGCGTGATGGATTCGGCCCTCCGGTTGGAGCATGTCGTTCAAGATGGTGTAGTGGTTCGCGCCCGAGATCTCCTCGTAGCGCACCGGCAGGGCAGCCACCCGTCGGGCGGTTGCGTAGGCGGCGGTCTGGCGGCGCATCTCCGGCAACTCGGCCGATCCGGCGAACAGCTCCAGCGGCTTCGAGCTCGGGGGCAGGTTGAGCATCGGCGAGTTGCGCCGCGCAGCTGCCTCGTCGATGTGCAGCTTGTCATTGACGTACGACTTCACGAGCGGCGCCAGATCGTACAGCCCGCTGATGGCCACCCCGCCGCGCAGCGACGGCTCGTCGAGCACCGAGGTCGCGAGATGCCCGCCCGAGGACCAGCCGCTCACCACCACCCGCGCCGGATCGCCGCCCAGCCCCGGAAGCTGCGCCGCGAGATAGCGAACGGCAGCGTGCGCGTCGGCGACGATCTCGTCCAGCGTCGCCTCCGGAGCGAGCGGATAGCCGACCATCGCCACGCTGATGCCCTGGACCAGGAAGGTCTCGGCGAGAAACGAGAAGTCGGACCTTGACCGCATCTGCCAGAAGCCCCCATGGAAGAAGATCAAGACCGGCGTGTTCGGGCCCGCGGAGAAGTAGTCGATCCGGTTGCGCTCGCGCGGGCCGTAGGCGAGGTCGAGGTGCTCGGGGTGCTGCGCGCGGACCTGCGCGCTGCGGGCCTGCCACGCCTTGAACATCTGCGCGCCCTCGGGAACCGCGGCAGCGTTGTTGTACGCCTGGTCGAGCGTCGCGCGGTCCATCGACTGCCATGCCTTGGCTTGCTCCGGAGCGGTCGACGAGCAGGCGGCGAACAGCAGGAATCCCAACGTGGCGACGCAGGCACCCGCGCGCAGGTTCTCGATCATCGTGGCCTCCCGGCCAACAGATAGCACGCTCGTGCCACGGAATGTGCCACGTCGCCCGCCGCCCGTCGGCACCGTCCTCCCGCTACTGGCTACGATGGCGACATCTCGAGCGTCATCGCTCCGTCTCCGGCGACCCGGAGCAGCTCGTTCAGCATCGCCCCGTGGTCAGCAAGCTTCGCGGCGACCTTACGGACGTCCTCCTGATACGCGCGTTCGAGGACGTCGCATGAAAGCCGTGGAGCGACATCTGGATATCGCGAACCGCCGACGCGGCCGAGCACGATCGATCTCTCCCAAGACGCTTGGATGGCGGCCGGTGCATGGTCCACCGCACGGCCCCAAGGCGCGATCGCCGTCGCCACCGGAGCGTGACGGGTAAGCGGCTGACGGCAGCGCCATCGGTGCGGTCGACTTGCGGACCCGCCCCACACCCGACACGTCCGAAATCCGGACACGCTGGCCGCTTGCCGGACAGCCGTGACGCCAACGAATGGAGATCTCGTGCCGAGCGAGTGGTCGCGATCTTGCTCCTGCCCGGGAGTGCTCCCGCGTCCGGTATTGCCGCGCCAGTTCTACCTCATCACGCGTCGCTGCACCCAGCGGCAGTTCTTGTTACGGCCGGACGCCGTGACCAACAACGCATTCCTCTACTGCCTGATCGACGCGGCCGTGCGCAGCGAGATCGACGTCCTGCTGCCGTGCGCGATGAGCAACCACTACCACGCGGTGATCTACGACCGGGCCGGGCGGTACCCTGAGTTCATCGAGCACTTTCACAAGCTGCTGGCGCGAAGCCAGAATGCGCTACGCGGGCGCTGGGAGAACTTCTGGTCATCGGAACAGACCTGCGTCGTGCGACTGGCGGACCGCGGGGCGGTGGTCGACAAGCTGGCGTACGCGGCGGCCAACCCGGTGCTCGATCACCTCGTGGAGCGCGTCCACCACTGGCCTGGCGTCAACGGCCTACCCGCACTGCTCTCGGGGCGCCCGCTGCGTGCCACGCGACCGTTGCACTTCTTCCGGCGCGACGGATTGATGCCAGACGTCCTCGAGCTCGAGCTGGCCATTCCGCCTGAACTGGGGCCGCCTGCCGACGTGCGAGCGGAGCTGCGCGATCGGGTCCAAGCTATCGAAGCAGAGCAAGCCGCCGAGCGGCAGCGGACTGGCGGTCGCGTCCTGGGTCGGCGTGCGGTGCTCGAGCAAACATGGCACGGCCATCCTGTGAGCGTTGAGCCACGGCGAGACCTCCGGCCGACGGTGGCCTCGCCGAACAAGTGGGCGCGCGTGGAGGCGCTGATGCGTAACCGCATCTTCCTGGTGGACTACGTCAGCGCGCGGGAGCGCTGGCTCGACGGGATGGTGGCGCACTTCCCGGTAGGGACGTACTGGCTGCGACGATTCGCGTCGGTACCGATCCTGGACGCGTAGGTCCCGGCGGCCAATACGTGGCCCAGTGCCGCAAGCCAATCGCTGCGCGTCGCGGCGTGGCATCGTTGCGCGCCGGAGCGCAATTGGTGCTGGTCGTCGTCGTCCTCCCGGCGCAGCGGGCGTTCTTCGGTGGTCAACACTGTATGGCAGCGCACGCGCAATGGGCGCGATGTTAGGCTGCGCCGCCGGCTCATGGAACAAACCTCGTACCGGTCTCAGAACACGCGCGACCAGCGGCGCAGCGTCCGCGCGAGCTCGTCCCAGCGCCGCAGCGGCTCGGCCGCGAGCCGGCGTAGCTGGGCCTGGATCGACGCGGCGGGCGGCGCGGCGACCGGCATGGCCGGCTCCTGCATGGCGCGCGTCGCGGTGATCCAGCGCGCGATGACCTGGCGGATCATATCCTCGATCGTGACGGCGTGGCCGACCTTGGCCAGCGCGGTGCACGCCGTGGTGAGCGCGGCGTGCTCGTCGGCCGACAGCCGGACCAGCACGCTGTGGACGTGGGTCTGGGCCTCGGCTGCGACCGCGACCGCGGCGGTCTCGTCGCCGGGCACCTTGCGAGCGCGGCGGCCGAGCTTGGGCGCGGTCGACTTGGTCGCGGTGAGCCGCGACGCATCCGGCGGTGGCTTGACGAAGTTATCGGGGAGCTTGGCCATGGCAGTACCTTTCTGGACGCGCGATCGTCACGCTGCGGCGGACACGGCGTCGGGGAGCTGGAGCCGGTGCGCGACCTCGGCGGCGAGCGCGCGGTAGTCGTCGGAGCCGCGGTGGGCGGCGCGATCCTGGCGCTCGAGGGCGAAGATGTCGCGGTGCCACGCGGGGCACACGATGAAGCTGCTGTTGGTGCGAATGCAGGTCTCGAACAGCTGATCGCCGTAGGCCGCGCGCACCTGATCGCGCGCCTGGGTGGTGACGGCGATGCGGCGGTCGTAGCCGACCTGCACGCATCCGAGCACGATCGGCACGCCGAGCTCGGCCTCGGCGATCTCGGCGACCGCGTGGCTCGTGGTCGCGAGGCCCTCGAGCGCCTTGGGGTCGGGCGTGAACGGCATGACGACGTGGGTCGCCGCGACCAGGCTGTTGATCGTGGCCAGTTGCTGCTCGGGCGCGGTGTCGATCACGACGACGTCGTAGCCGCCCAGGCTGCGCAGCGCGCGGCGCAGGATCGTCTCGCGCCCGGTGCGGCCGGAGATCGTGAGTTGTGCCTGCGTGAGATCGGCGGTCGCCGGCGCGAGCCACACGCGATCGCGGTTCGACGGCCGCGCGACCTCGTCGAACGTCGCGGTGCCGAGCAAGAGCTGCGTCGTGGTCGCGGCGCCCTCGGGCAGACCGTCGCACAAAACCGCGGTCGCGCTGGCCTGCGAGTCCATATCGATGACCAGCACGCGGCGGTCGGCCTCGGCGAGCCCCGCCGCGAGGTTGGTCGCGACGGACGATTTCCCGACGCCACCCTTTCGATTCGCAACGGCGATGACATGCATGTCAAGCACTCTCGGAGCACGCGCGATCGGCGGCAAGTTTTTGACGCACGGGTCCATGCAACCGGAAGCCGCAGAACCCTACCCGGCCGATACCTGCCGTGACGAGTTCCAGCGAAACGCCGCTTCTCACCGTGTCACTGCACCGAGGCCGCGTGGCCTCGTCGAGCGCGGCGGCGTACGCCGGGCAAGCGCGCCAGCTACTTCTTCTCGAGGTGCGTGACCAGGCCGTTGTAGGCCGTGGTGACCCGCATCGAGAGCTCGGTCGCCGCCTTCTGCTTCTGCGGATTCCCGGCGTGCATGTCGGGGTGGTACTTGCGCATCATCTGGCGGTACGAGGTCTTGATCTGCGCCATGTCGGCGCCGACCTGGAGATCGAGCACGCGGTACCACTCGAGGAGCTGGGCCTCGGTGCTGCCCGGCCGCGGCGGCCGCGCGCTGCCGGCGCCCGACGAACTCGACGAACTCGACGACCGGGCGGACGACGCGCCGGCGCGCGCCGCCTGGTCCTTCATGCGGCGGAACGCCTCGTCGGAGAACGCGCGTTGCCGGGCCTCGCGCTCGTCGCGCTCGCGATGGACTCGCGCCGCCCGCTCGCGCGCCGCGGTGTCGCGGGCCGCGCGCGCCGCCGGATCTGAGGTGGCGAGCCGGGCGAGCGGGTTGTCCGTGGCCGCGCGCGGCGCCTTGTCGCGCCAGGCCTTGCGCGCCGCCAGCTCGGCCTGTAGCGCGGCGGTCTCGACGTGGCTGAGCGGCTCGTCATCGACGATCACGAGCGAGGTCAGCTTCGAGATCCCCGACTGCGCGCTCTCGAGGATCCGCCGGGTGATGCTCACGCATCAACCGTAGCATGTCGGCCTCGCGCCCAGGTCACGACGCCAGCAGCGAGCCGATCGCGTCGATGAGCTCGGTGCCGAGGAACGGCTTCTTGAGCAGGGTATCGGCCTCGGAGATCCGCGGGTCGGCGCTGAGCGCGTGGCTGTCCCAGCCCGTCATCAGGACGAGCTTGCCGCCGTAGCCGCGCTCGCGCATCGCGCGCGGCATCTCGAGCCCGCTCTGGCCCGGCATGCCGATGTCGCACAGCACGAGATCGAAGCCGTGCGCCGCGACCGCCTCCAGCGCCTGGGCCGGGCCGGTCGCGGTCGCGACCTCGTAGCCGAGCGGCTCGAGGTACTCGCGGATGATGTTGACGACGTCCGGATCGTCGTCGACCGCGAGGATCTTGTCGCGGCGGGGCGCGCGAGGCTCGGCGACCGGGGCGCGGTGCGGCGCCGCGCTGGCCGGTGTGCCGGCCGGCGCGGCGATCAGCGTGACCTCGAACACCGCCCCGCCGCCGGGTGCGTTGCGCGCCTCGATCCGGCCGCCGTACTCCTGGAGCGAGGTGTACGTCGCGGCGAGCCCGAGGCCGAGGTGGGCGCCGGCCTTGGTGGTCGCGAACGGCTGGAACAGCCGGCCGAGCATCGCGGGCGCGATCCCGGGGCCCGAGTCGGCGACGACCAGGCGCACCGAGCCGTTGTCGGGGAAGACCCGCAGCTGCAAGCGGCGGCGATCGGGGTGGACGTCGGCCAGCGCGTCCTGCGCGTTGACGATCAAGTTCAACACGGTCTGGTGGATCACCGCCGGATCGCAGCGCACCGGCGGCACCGCCGCGATCTCGATGTCGACGTCGATCGAGCGGTCGCGCAGCATCGGCCGCGTCATGATGAGGATGTCCTCGACGATCTCGTGCAGCCGGGCGACCTCGGGCTCGGCGGCCGGCGGCCGGGCGACCCGCTGCAGCCGCGCCACCAGCTCGCCGATCGCGCGGTTCGCGCGCTCGATCCGCGGCAGCACGCTGACGGCGTCGGCGGGCGAGCGCTGGCCGACGCCGATCGCGAGCAGCGCGATGCCCGCGAGGTTGTTGAGATCGTGGGCCACCCCGGCGGCGAGCTCGCCGACCGCCTTGATCCGCGCGTCGCTGGCGATCACCGAGTGCGCGCTGCGCAGGCTGTCGTCGAGCCGCGCGACGTGGAGCGCGCGCTCGAGCGCGATGCCCAGGTGATCGGTGAACGCGCGGACCAGGCCGCTCTCCAGCAGCACGTCCGGGATCGCCTGCTTGCCGTGATACGACGACAGCCCGATCGCGCCGATCGGCTCGCCCCGGCTGGTCATCAGCGGGCCGCACGCGAACGGATGCCCCCGCAGGTGTTCGGAGACCAGGCGCGGCAGCGCGAGATCGTCGTCGCCGGATGCCGGGGCGCCGCGCTCGACGATGCGCAGCACCTCCGGGTCCGGAACGTTGATCATCCGGCGGTCGCCAAACGCCTGGCCGATCGGCAGCCGCAGGCCCGACGTCGACCGCAGCGGCGAGGCCTTCGTCGGATCGACGCCGTCGATCAGCTCCTTCAGCGTCGTCAGCCCGCCGGTGGCAGCATCGAACACCGCGAGCCACACGTCACCGAACCCGAGCTGCACGCTCGCGGCGGTCGCGGCCTCGACGACGTCGTCGAGGCGTTCCGCCGCCGCAAGCCGTCCGGTAAGCCCGGCGAGTAGATCGAGGGGCTCCATGCTGGAGGCCCGACTATCGCAGCTAGTTCGGGCAATGTCTGGAAACCGACGTGGGAGCGTTCTCACATTGAGCGGGCAGGCTGGCAATGTGGGCTGGCCCTCCGCGCGACGTCGCGCGACTTGAACGGTCCTAGGGCCGTGGGAGCTGGCCGCGTTTTGCGGCACGTGCCGCGCTCGGTGGCACTGCACCCTTTCGCTGCGGCAGCGGATCGATGCGCGGCAAAAACGCCTGCACGGTGGTGCCGCGCCCCGGTGCCGTATCGACCCAGAGGTGGCCGCCGCCCTGGTGGACGATGCCGAACACGGTCGACAGCCCAAGGCCAGTGCCGCGGCCGCGGGCCTTGGTCGTGAAGAACGGCTCGAACATCCGGTCGCGGGTCGCGGCGTCCATGCCATTGCCAGTATCGCTGATCGACAACCGAACGTAGCGGCCGGCCGGCACCTCGAGCGGCTCGCGCAGATCCCCGGGCTCGAGCGTGACGTTCGCGGTCTCGATCGTGAGCGTGCCGCCCCGGGGCATCGCCTCGCACGCGTTGGTGACCAGGTTGGTGATCACCAGCTCGAGGCTGGTGTGCTCCGACCATACCTGCGCGAGCGCCGGGTCGAGGTGCAGCACCAGCGCGATGCCCTCGCGGATCAGCCGCTGCAGCGCGGTCGCCATCCCGGCGAGCAGCTCGTTCAGATCGACGTCGCGCAGCTCGACGAGCTGCAGCCGGTTGAACATCAACAGCGCGCGGGTGAGCATCGCGCCGCGATTGGCGGCGCTGTGGATCTGCTCGACGTCGTGGTGCAGCTCGCCCGGATCGATCAGCGCGAGCAGCGTGTCGCTGTAGCTCAGCACGACCGAGAGGATGTTGTTGAAGTCGTGCGCGATCTCGCCGGCGAGCCGGCCGAGCGCGTCCATCACCTCGATCTGGTGGCGCTTGGCGTCGCGGCGCCGGTCTGCCGCGATCCCGGCGGCGCGGCGCTCGTCCTCGGCGCGCCGCCGCGCGGCCCGCTGATCGCGCTCGTGCAGCTCGCGATCGACCGCCGGCAACACTCCCGCCATCTGGTCCTTCAACACGAAGTCGCGCGCGCCGGCGCGCATCGCCTCGACCAGGAGCTCCTCGGTCAGCGCCCCCGACACGACGATCACCGGGGTCTCCAGCCCGAGCTCGCGCACCAGCGCGAGGAGCTCGAGCGCGCCGAACCCTGGCAGCTTCCAGTCGGTGAAGATGAGGTCCCACGCGCTCGCGGTGAGCGCCGCGCGCGCCGCGTCGCTCGTGGCGACGACCTGCGCCTCCACCTCGCCGCCGCCGCGGCGCAGCTCGCGCAGCAGCAGCTTCGCATCGGACTCGTAGTCCTCGACGATCAGCGCACGCACAGGCAGTACCCGACGCCCATGACCCACGATAGACCACCGACCGACGCCGAGCCAGCGCGATGCACCGTCGCATCGCCTCCTGACCTCGACTCTCACGGAGGGCTTCCGGTTGGATCAGCGACGCGCGACGCGTTCCCAGTAAAATACCGTGATCGCCACGCAGTGAAACTGGCTGTCGCTCGACTGCGTCACAACGAACTCGGTCACCGTGAGCTGAGGATTTGCCGCGATCCACGCCGTCACGGTTTCTCCGAGCTGTTCGCGCGGCGCGAACATCGTGGCCGAGAAGACCTTCACGCCATTGAACATCAGGTCTGGTCGAACAACGAGATTGGCTGGAACATCGCGCGCCATTTCGCGCCAGCGTACTCCGAGTGCGATCCCGGTGCTGCCCGATCCGCCGGAGAATCGCCGGACATTCGCCGGGAATCGAACGCCCGCGCTGGAATCCGCCACGCGGCCGGATCTCACGGGGTGAGCTCCATCGGCAGGCTGCGCCGGCCGATCCACCTCGACAAGGACACCGGCGCCATTCCCAGCCGCGCCGCGGCGTTGCTCAGATTACGGGATTCCCGCAGCGCGACCAGCCGCAGCGTGGCCTTCTCGATCTCGGGCAGCGACGACGCGGCGTGGACCCGGACCCAGGCGCGGTCGACGAGCGGAAACCCGCCCCGCGGCGTGCCGAGCTGGCGGGTCGCATCCTCGGCGTACTCCGCGATGATGCGGTCGAGCTCGAGCTCGCGGCCGGCCAGGGACGGCACGACGATCGGCGCCGCGAGCAGCGACTCGCAGTCCTCCGGGGTCCGGGCACACACCACGAGCTGGACCCGGGAGCTCGGGTCGCGCAGCGCGGTGACGACCTCGGCGAAATCGCGCGGCAGGCGGCGGCTGCGCACGCACAGTGACCCACCTGCAGCCGCCTGGACCGCGGCCAGGCCGGTTTCGTAGTTCTCGGCCGATCGCACCGTGGCCTTGCCTTGACGGCGCCGCGGATCGCACACCACGAACGGCCGATCGTCGCCGAGCGCGTGGCGATGGATCGAGTTCGCCATCGGCACGAGATCGCCCTCGCCGCACAGCACGAGCGCGACCCGGCGGGCCGCCGCCATGCGGATCGATCGCAGCGCGTGATCGACCGCGTCGGTGCGATCACTGCGCCAGCCCAGCGCGCGGGCGAGGAACGCGCGCAGCGCCACCGAGCGGCCGCTCTCGGCGATCAGCGTGATCCCGCCGATCCCGATCTCGACGCCGGGCTCGAGCACGGCCTCGGTGCGGCGCGCGCCGTCGAGTCGCACGCCGTTCTTGCTACCGAGATCGCGCAGCAACCAGCGCGCCCGATCGCGGACCAGCTGCGCGTGGACGCGCGACACGCGGCCCGACGGATCGTCGAGCTGCACCGCGCAGGTCTCGGCCGCGCCGATCGTGCACTCGTCGGTCGGCGGCGCCGGCAACAAGCGGATCATGTCGGTGCCCCACTGGCGCAGCCGCATCACACCGTCGTCGATCGCCCACTCGTTGATCGCGACGTCGGTCTTGGTCGAAGCTCCGGTCAACATCATAGTTCTCCTGCCCATCCGATGAAGCTGTTGCCACTGCCGATCGCGACGACGGGTGCCGACGACCGGCCCCGCGCGCGCCACATCCAGAGTCCGACGCCGACCGCGGCCAGGCCGACCGCGCCGATCGCGAGCCCCGCCGGCGCCGCGTTGCGATCCGCCCCCGGCAGGTCCGGCGACGCGCCCTGATCGAGCGCGTACAGCGCGCCTCCTGCCAGCACCGCCACGGCCCCGGCGCCGACGAAGAGCCCCGGCACCAGGCGCGATCGCGTGGTCGCCGCGATCGCGTGGTCGAGCGGGGCGGTCACGGCGACGCGGTCGCTCGCGGTGCCATCGGCGAGGTACCGGGCGAGCGCGCGCAGCTGGTGATCGTCGCGCTCGGCCAGGCCGCCGATCGCGTCCGGCGCCGCGATCGCCACGCTCGCGCGGCCCGCCGCCGCGCCGGTCGTATCGTAGAAGCTCGCGGTCACCGCGACGGTGTCGCGCTGGCCGGACGCGCCGCGCTGGCGGGCCAGCCCCACGACGGTGACAAGCTGGCGCCATCGCCGCGCCAGCGCGCCGGCGAGCACCGCCTGGCGCGCGCGGTCGGCCTCGGTCGCGAATAGCAAGCCGACCCAGCGGTCGGTCAACGCGAGCGTCGAATCGACCTCCCAGTCGACATGGAGCTCGGTGCGCTCGTCGGCGCCGACCTCGATCTCGTACTGCCGGCCCGCCGTGGCCGGGACCTGGACGAACACACGGTAGACGCCGGGGATCAGGTCGGCGAGCGCCGCCTTGCCGAGCCCGCGGAGCTGGCCATCGACGAAGATCACCGCCTGCGCGCGATCGACCGTGATCGCCAGCTGGCCTTTGCCCATCGCCTGGACCTGCTTGCCCACCGCCCGGTACAGCTGCTCGGCGTCGGGGCCGTACTCGGCGCGCGTGATCGGCTGGCTGCGGAACGTGCGGAACAGCTCGACCATGGTCGCCAAGGTCTTGGCGGTATCGCCGCGCCTGGCCTGGCTGAGCGCGAGCGCGACCAGGACCTTGAACGTCGCGTCGAGGTTGGAGGTATCGAGCACGAGCAGCGCCGGGTTGCGGTGGATCCGGTCGAGCGCTGCGGTGAGCTGCGCCGCGGCCTCGGCGAACCGGCCGCGCGTGTACGCCGCGAAGCCGGCATCGGCCTGCTGCGCGATCTCGGCGGCGGTGAGCCCGAGATCGAGCGCGCCGGGGCGCGGCGCGCGGCCGCCGATCCGAGCGACCACGGCCTGCGGATCGGCGGCGAACCCGCGGGCGTCGAGCTCGTCGAGCAGGGGCGCCATGATCGCGCCGGCGTCGGCGGGCCGCGCGCCGACGTACGACTCGAGCACGACGATCGGCCGCGGCGCCGCGCGGCCCGGCCCGACGCCGGCTCCGGCCGCGGTGGCAATTGTGGGCGGCGCGGCCACCTGGGCGGCCGCGGCCGCGAGCGCGAGCACACCCCCGCCGACCCTGGAGCGGAGCAGTCGCGGGTGCCTGCCTCGATCCCGTAGCCCCGTCACGTCGCGCCGGCGGCCCGCGGGCCGCGGAACGCCGTCGCGATCGCCCGCGCGCGTGGCGGCCGGATCGACGGCGTCGCGCGGCGCGGCCGCGCGCATCCCCGTCACCAGCTCCTCTCGATGGTGGAGGTCTCGCCCGCCACCACCGTGATCGTCGTGGTCTCGTCCTGCCCGACGTCGTCGTTGGCGATCCGGATGCGATAGTGACCCTCCGGCACCGGCGCGCGAAACGGGGTCTGGCCCCTCGGCTTGCCGTTGAGCCAGATCAGCGCCCACGGCTTCACGATGATCGCGAGCTCGCCGGTCCGGCCGGCCCGCACGATCCGCTCGCGATGCGGCACGGGCAGCGGCGCGGCGGCGGCCGGAGACCGGGCCGGCGCGGAGATCGGGGCGCGCGATGTGGGCGCGGCCTTCACGCCTGGCGCACCGGCACCGGCAGCGACCGCGGCGGGCCGCCCCTCCGCCGCGCGCACGGTCGGCTCCGCCGGCGCCACATCGCCGCGCGCGATCATCACCCCGGCGGCGAGACCGCCGGCCACGACGCCCGCGACCATGGCCACGACGACGCCCCGGCGCGGCCGCACCGGCAGGCCGATCGCCCCGCTGGCGGCGCCCGCGGTCGTGCTCGGCGGATCCGGCCTCGTGATCTGCGCGGCGCGCGGCGGGTGCGCCGCACCGGCCGGGTGGCTCGGGCGCGGCCGCGATCCAGCGGCGCGCGGGAACCGCTCGGCGAGCAGGTTCACCAGCTCGCCGCGGCCGTCCCGCGGCGCATCGCCGCAGCGCAGCAGCGCGGCGATCGCCAGCTCGGCGGTGGCGTACCGCGCGTCGCGATCGCGCGCGAGCAGCTTCATCGCGACCGCCGCGAGGTCCGCCGGCACGCCGCGCGCGCTGGTCGGCGGCGGGACGTCCTTGAACATGACCTGCGCCAGGATCTCCTTCGACGTTCCGACGAACAGCGGGCGGTGCGCCAGCATCTCCCACAGCATCACGCCGACCGAGTACAGGTCGCTGCGGCCATCGAGCAGCTCGCCAGCGCACTGCTCGGGCGACATGTACCCCGGCTTGCCGCGCACGGTCTCGGACCACACCCCATCGCTCGCGGCGCGCGCCTTGGCGAGCCCGAAGTCGGAGACCTTCACGGCGCCCTCGTGGCTGAGCAGCAGATTCTGCGGCGACACGTCGCGGTGGACCACGCCGCGCGTCGCGTTCACCGGATCGGGCAGATCGTGGGCGTAGCCGAGCCCGCGCAACATCTCGACGACGATGAAGATCGCGACCGACGGCGCGATCGGCCCGGCCGTGAGCACGCTCGCGAGATCCTTGCCATCGACGTACTCCATCACGAGGAACAGCCGGTCCTCCGGATCGCGGCTGAAGTCGAGCACCGAGACGATGTTGGGGTGCGCGAGCTGCGAGGCGATCTGCGCCTCGGACACGAACATCGTCGCGAACGCCGGAACGTGCGACAGCCCGGACGCCACGCGCTTGATCGCGACCCGCCGCGCGAAGCCCTCGACGCCGATCATCGTCCCGGCGAACACCTCGGCCATGCCGCCGGCGCCGAGCTTGCCGCCGAGCTGGTAGCGCGATCCGGCGATCGTCGGCGCGACCTGTGCGGCGACGGCCGGAGCCAGGTCCCCGGACGGCATCGGCGTCGCCGCCACCGCGAGGGGCCCGGGTGCCCACCGCCGGCGCTGCTGCGGCACCGCCTCGAACGCCGCGCCGGGGTCGACAGGGTCGACGGGGCCGAAGGGCTCGACCGGGTCGACCGGGTCGACGTGCTCGAGGTGC
>Ga0302263_10000148_pt1 | contig 29176 bp, 30 predicted proteins | sample II_Fen_N1_4_FD_194564 | JGI IMG/M metagenome (GOLD analysis project Ga0302263, IMG submission 194564) | Peat permafrost microbial communities from Stordalen Mire near Abisko, Sweden - II_Fen_N1_4 | ecosystem: Environmental > Terrestrial > Soil > Wetlands > Permafrost | place: Sweden: Abisko... | reverse complement strand
GCGACGACGCCGATGCACTGGAGGCGCTCTACGTACGCGGCTCGTCCACCGGGCATCGCGACGTCGCGATGCTCACGGCCTACGACCGGCGCGGCCTGCGGGTGACCACGATGCAACGCCAGGTGCTGGCCGTGCAGGTGCGCACGAGTGACCCTCGGCAGCTGTCGCTGGTGGTCACCGACCGGCTGGTGGAGGCAAGGGTGACCGGTCACGGGGAGCGCGTCGTGCTGCCGCGGAGCAGGCCCGCCACACACCGGATCGTGCTGCGACGCGGGTCGACGGGGTGGCGGGTGGCGGAGGTCTACGACGACTGAGCGAGGCCCGCAGCGAGCACCGACGTGACGTCCTGGTCACGGAACTCGTAGCCGGCGTCGATGAGGGCCTGCGGCACGGTGTTCTTGGAGCCGAGCAGCTCGGGAGCCATCCTGGCCGCCCCGATCCGGATCGCGAACGCCGGCGCCGGGATCAGCGTGGGTCGGCCGAGCGCGTGTCCCAACGCCTGCGTGAACTCGGCGTTGGTCGGCGTCTCGGGGCAGCAGAGGTTGAACGCACCTCTCGCCTCGCTGTGCTCGGCGAGGTGGGCCACGCCGCCGACCCAGTCGCGCAGCGAGATCATCGGGAAGTACTGCCTCCCGTCGCCCAGCCGCCCCCCGAGCCCGAGCCTGAACAGGAGACGGAGGCTCTTGAGGGGCTGGCTCCGAACGTCCATGACCGGAGCCGTGCGGAGGATGCAGACGCGGGCGCCGGCCTCGCGGGCCGGCTCCGCCGCGGCCTCCCAGGCCTGGGACACCTCGGTCAGCAGGGCGTCTCCGCGGGGGTCGGCGGTCTCGGTGAGCGGCTCGGACCCGTGGTCGCCGTAGACGGAGATCCCGTTGCCGGCCAGGAACGCCGGCTTCCGCTCGCTCGACGCGATGGCGGTGGCCAGGGTGGCCGTGCTCCGGACGCGGCTCTCGCGCAGGTTGTCGGCCCACTGCTGTGAGTGCGGGTTGCCCGCGGTGGGGGCGCCGGCGAGGTTGACCACGACGTCGGCCGCCTCGATCACCTGAGGGTCCACCCCACCGGAGGCAGGGTCCCACCGCGACTCGCTCGGAGCGGTCGCCTGCCGGCGTACCAGCCTGGTCACGGTGTGACCGCGTGTCTCGAGCTCGCGGCCGAGATGGGTCCCGAGGAAGCCCGAGGCACCCCCGATGAGGATGTGCACGCCTCAGACCTCGAACTGGCCGGCTTCGAGCCGTGCTCTGACGTCGGTCAGGAAGCGCGCGGCGTCCGCACCGTCCACGAGCCGGTGGTCGTAGGTCAGCGCGAGGTAGACCATCTGGCGTACGGCGATCGTCTCGCCGAGGTTCGGGTCGTCGATGACCACCGCCCGCTTGACCACGGCGCCGGTCCCGAGGATGGCGACCTGCGGCAGGTTGATGATCGGGGTGTCGAAGAGCGCGCCGCGGCTGCCGGTGTTGGTGATCGTGAACGTGCCGCCCGACAGCTCGTCGGGGGTGATCTTGTTGGTCCGGGTGCGCTCGGCGACGTCGGCGATCTTGCGTGCCAGGCCGGCGATCGAGAGGTCGCCCGCCTCCTTGATCACCGGCGTGAGCAGGCCGCGCTCGGTATCGACAGCGATCGCGAGGTTCTCGCGGTCGTAGTAGGTGACCTCGCCCTTCTCGGTGTCGATCGCGGCGTTCAGGCTCGGGTGCTGCTTGAGGGCGTCGATCGCCGCCTTGGCGAAGAACGGCATGTAGGACAGCTTCACGCCCTCGCGGGCCGCGAAGTCGGCCTTGGCCGAGTCGCGGAGCCGCGAGATGGAGGTGACGTCCACCTCGACCACCGTGGTCAGCTGCGCCATCGTCTGCAGCGACTCGACCATCCGCGACGCGATCACCTTGCGCAGCCGCGACATCGGCTCGGTCTTGCCGCGCAACGGCGACGGTGCCTCGGACGTGGCGGCCGCTGCCGGGGCAGCGGGCGTCGCCGCGGCAGCCGGGGCGGCCGGAGCCGGGGCCACCGGAGCCGGGGCCACCGGAGCCGGGGCGGGCTCGGCAGCCGCGGCTGCCGCGGCTGCCGGACGGGTCGGCGTGGTGTCGGTGCCCTGCTGAGCAGCGGCGTCGAGGACGTCCTGCTTACGGATCCGGCCACCCACCCCGGTCCCGACCACCGCGGCCAGGTCGACGCCGTGCTGGGCGGCCATCTTGCGGACCAGCGGCGTGACGTACGCCGACGAGTCACGGCCGCCGCTCTCCGCTGCCGGCTCTGCCGTGGGCTGGGCGGCGGGCTGGACCGGCTGTGCCGGCTGTGCCGGCGCGGGTGCCGCCGCGGGCTGCTCGTGCTCGGGCTCTGCCTGCCCCTGGGCCGGCGACTCCGCCTCGGGGGCCGGCTCCTCGGGCTGCTCCTGGGCCGGAGGCCCGTCGGCCGGGGTCTCGTCGGCCGGGGCTGGGGGAGCCTCGCCGCCACCGGAGCCACCGGCGTCGCCGGAGCCGATCACGGCCAGCTCGGCACCGACCTCGACGGTCTCGTCCTCGTTGACCTTGATCTCCAGCAGCGTGCCTGAGACGGGGGAGGGGATCTCGGTGTCGACCTTGTCGGTGGAGACCTCGAGCAGCGACTCGTCGGCGGCCACCTCGTCACCCACCTGCTTGAGCCAGCGCGTCACCGTGCCCTCGGTGACGGACTCGCCGAGCTCGGGAAGCCGCACCACGGTGCTGTCGCCGCCGCCCGACGGGGCTCCCTCGGCAACCGGGGCCTCCTCGGCAACCGGGGCCTCCTCGGCAACCGGCGCCTCCTCGGCGGGCTGGTCGTCGGGGGTGTCGGCCTGCTCGGCCTGCTCGTGCGCCTCGGCCCGCTCCTGCTGCTCCTCCTCGAGCGGAGTCCGGCCACCCTGGTCGTCGGCGGACTGGTGGTCCGCAGCCTCCTCGGGCTGCGCCACCTGGCCCTCGGCCTGACCGCCCTCGTCGCCGCCCGACGGGGTTCCACCCGAGGACTCGTCGGCAGCGCCGATCACCGCGAGCACGGCGCCCACCTCGACGGTGTCGTCCTCCTGGGCCCTGATCTCCAGCAACGTGCCGGCGACCGGCGAGGGGATCTCGGTGTCCACCTTGTCGGTCGAGACCTCGAGCAGCGGCTCGTCGACTGCCACGTCGTCTCCGACCTGCTTGAGCCAGCGGGTGACCGTGCCCTCGGTGACGGATTCGCCGAGCTCCGGGAGGTTGACTTCGGTGGCCATGTGAGTGTCGATCTTCCTGTCGTCGCGGTCTCGGTCGTCGTATGGGGGTTCGGTCAGGCGTGGGCGTGGAGGGGTTTGCCGGCCAGCGCCAGGTGCGCCTCGCCCAGGGCTTCGTTCTGCGTCGGGTGGGCGTGCACCAGGGGAGCGACGTCGTCGGCGTGCGCCTCCCAGTTGTAGATCAGCTGGGCCTCGCCGACGAGCTCGCCGACCCGGTCGCCCACCAGGTGGACGCCGACCACCGGCCCGTCGACTCGGCTGACGAGCTTCACGAAACCCTGCGTCATCAGGATCTGGCTCTTGCCGTTGCCGCCGAGGTCGTAGGTCACGGTCCGGATCGCGTCGTCGCCGTACGCCGCGCGGGCTGCCGCCTCGTCGAGGCCGACCGAGGCGACCTCGGGGTGGCTGTAGGTGACGCGTGGGATCCCCGTCTCGTCGATCGGGGTCGGGTCGAGGCCGGCGATGTCCTCGGCGACGAAGATGCCCTGCTGGAAGCCACGGTGGGCCAGCTGCAGCCCCGGGACGATGTCGCCGACGGCGTAGACCCCGTCGAGGTTGGTGCGGCACCGGTCGTCGGTGAGCACGAAACCTCGCTCCATGGAGACGCCCTGCTCGTCGTAGCCGAGTCCCTCGGTCGACGGGCCGCGCCCCACGGCGACGAGGAGCAGCTCCGCCTCGATGACGTCACCGCCCTCGACGGTGACGGCGACTCCTTCGTCGGTGACCTTGAGGCTCTGGAACGGCGTGCTGGTGCGGACCTGGATCTTCCGCTTCTTGAACGCACGCTCGAGCGCCGTGGACGACGCCTCGTCCTCGGCGGCCACGAGCCGCGGGAGCGCCTCGACGATGGTCACCTCGGCGCCGAAGCTCGCCCACACGCTGGCGAACTCGCACCCGATCACGCCACCACCGAGCACGACCACGGTGGCGGGCACCCGGTCGAGCAGCAGCGCGTGCTCGGAGGTCAGCACCCGGCGGCCGTCGACCTCGAGACCCGGGAGGGACCGGCTGTAGGAGCCCGAGGCAAGGACCACGTGCTTCCCGGCGTACGTCGTCGTGCTGGCGGTCGGGTCCGTCGGGACCACCGTGACCTCGTGCGGGCCGGTCAGCCGGCCCTCGCCCTCGATGACGGTGATGCCGCGGCCCTTGATCAGGCCGGTCAGACCCTTGAAGAGTCGCGAGACGACCTTGTCCTGGTAGGCGATGACCCCGGGCATGTCGATGCCGTCGAGGGTGGCCCGCACGCCGAACTGCTCGGAACCGCGGGCGAGATCGGCGACCTCCGCGGCGTGGAGGAGGGCCTTGGTCGGGACGCAGCCGACGTGGAGGCAGGTGCCACCCAGCTTGTCCTTCTCGACGAGGCCGACCGAGAGGCCGAGCTGGGCCGCCCGGAGCGCACAGGCATAGCCGCCTGATCCGGCCCCGAGAACGAGTACGTCGAACTCTCCGTCACTCACTTTCCCATCCTTGCACTCTTTGCTCGGCCCTTCGCAAGGTGCTCCCACCGCTCCCACCCACTTGGCACACTGTTCCCCGTGAACCTGTTTGGCCGCGGTCGACGCGGGGCCCGCTTCAAGCGTCCGGCCGGCGACACTGCTCGCACCGGATCCACGCGCGTCCGCGCCTCGAGCAGCGAGGACGAGGCGCACCTCGCGGACTTCATCGACACCCGGGAAGGTGTCGAGGGCTTCGTCGAGCCGCGGACCGCGGTCAGCGACGTGACCCTGCTGCTGGTCGCGTGGGACGGTGAGTTCACGCGGCGTCGTGTGCCGTCGGCGGACTGGGCCTACAAGTTCTGCCAGCGTCGCGGCATCAAGGCCTACGAGGCCGGCGTGGTCGGCATCCCGCAGCGGATGCGGGAGTACATCAGTCGGCAGAAGCGACAGAAGCGCCGCTGAGTCCGCGGGCGTAGTCGACGAGCGTGGTCAGCCCGAAGCCCGTGCCGCCGGCGGTGAGATGACCGGAGGCCGAGCCCGCGTTGAAGCCCGGTCCGGCGATGTCGAGGTGGGCCCAGGGCACGTCGTCGGTGAACTCCCTCAGGAACGCCGCGGCGAGCAGGCCGCCACCCCACCGCACCCAGTCGTGCTGGGCCAGGTCGGCGATCTTGCTGCCATGGACCCGCTCGACGATGTCGGGCGGGATCGGCATCGGCCAGTGCTTCTCACCCGACTCGCGACCGGCCTCGATGACCGGTCCGACGACCTCGTCGCTGCCGAACACGGCCGACACCTTCGTCCCGAGTGCCATCACCATGTGACCCGTCAAGGTCGCCACGTCGATGACGAGGTCCGGCTTCTGCTCCACCGCGCGGGCCAGTCCGTCGGCCAGGACCAGGCGCCCTTCGGCGTCGGCGTTGAGCATCTCGACCGTCGTGCCGCCGTAGATCGTGAGCACGTCGCCGGGTCGCATCGAGGTGCCGGACACCATGTTCTCGGCCAGACAGGCGTACGCCGTCACCCGGACCGGGAGCCCGAGCCTGGCGATGGCCAACGTCGCCTGCGCGACCGTCGCCGCCCCGGCCATGTCGCACTTCATGGTCTCCATGCCGTGGCCGGTCTTGATGGTGAGACCGCCGGAGTCGAAGGTGATCCCCTTGCCGACGAGGGCCACGTGGGCGACCGGCTTGGAGGGGGAGTAGCGCAGCTCGACGAGCCTGGGCGGGGCGCTCGAACCGCCGCCGACGCCGAGGAGGCCGCCGCAGCCGAGGTCGGCCAGCTTCTTCTCGTCGAGGACCGTCACCGTGACCTTGGTCCCTTTGGCTGCGGCCGAGATCTCGTCGGCGAAGCGCGGCGGGGTGAGGTCGTTGGCCGGCGTGTTCACCCAGTCGCGCGTGGCACCGACCGCGGCCGCCACGACCTGCGCCTCCTCGAAGGCGGTGGTCACCTCCTGGCGGCGGGCGACCGGGCTGAGCACGGTGACTGTGCCGGCCTTCTTGTCGGGTGACGCCGAGAGATAGCGGCCGAACGTGTAGGCGCCGAGGAGGTAGCCCTCGGTCACATTGCGGACGAGGGCGGCATCGTCGGCAGGAAGCGCCAGGGCCACGGACGCGGCGTTGTTCGTGGACCGGGCCGCGACCCCGGCGGCACGTCGTACGGCGAGCAGCCGGGCGGCTGCGTCATCGGTCTCCTTGCCGAGCCCGACGACCACGAGGAGCGGGGTGTTGAGCTTGCCGTGCGTGGGGATGCGCGCGACCTCACCCGCCTTGCCGGTGAAGCCGAGCGTGCTGAGCAGAGGACGCAGCGAGCGGCCGTACGCCGCGGCGACGTCGTCGGCGCCGTCGGCCAGCGCCACCCCCTTGGCGCTCTGGGCTGCGCCCACGACGACGGCGTCGGCACGCGTCTTGGCCGGGCTCGCGCCCCGGAGGTGGTAGGAGGTCACCGACGCAGGATAGTCACCCTCCCGTGCGCCTCGATGCGGCCGGCGTCAGCCAGTGTAGGTTCGCGCACATGGCCGACGAGACCCCGCCGTCCGCGGAGCTCCTGCAGTCCCCTCTCCACGACCGGCACGTCGCGCTCGGCGCGAAGCTCGCCGAGTTCGGCGGTTGGTCGATGCCGCTGGAGTACCCCTCGGGCGTGGTCAAGGAGCACACGGCGGTCCGCGAGTCGGTCGGCCTCTTCGACGTCAGCCACCTCGGCAAGGTGATGGTCACCGGCCCTGGTGCCGCGGCGTACGTCAACGTGACGCTCAGCAACGACCTCCACAAGATCGTCCCGGGCAAGGCGCAGTACACGCTGTGCTGCGACGCCGCGACCGGGGGCATCGTCGACGACCTGATCGCCTACTACCACGACGACGAGCACGTCCTGCTGGTGCCGAACGCCGCGAACTCCGCCGAGGTCGCCCGTCGGCTCCTGGCGGAGGCGCCCGCGGGTGTGAAGGTGCTCGACCACCACACGCGGTATGCCGTCCTGGCCGTACAGGGCACCAGGTCGGACGAGGTGCTCGACGCCATCGGCTTCCCGACGGGGCACGACTACATGTCCTTCGTCGAGGCGGAGTTCGAGGACACCGGCGTCGTGGTCTGCCGGACCGGCTACACCGGGGAACGGGGCTACGAGCTGATCGCGGTCGACGAGGTGGCCGGGGCGCTGTGGGACCGGCTGCTCGCGGCCGGCGAGCCGTTCGGGATGCTGCCGTGCGGGCTCGGTGCCCGCGACACCCTCCGCACCGAGATGGGCTACCCGCTGCACGGGCAGGACATCTCCCTCGACGTCACTCCCAACCAGGCCGGCCTGGCCTGGGCCGTGGGTTGGAAGAAGGACGCCTTCTGGGGCAAGGACGCTCTGGTCTCGGAGAAGGCGGCGGGCCCCACGCGGAGGCTCCGCGGACTGGTCGCGCTCGAACGCGGCATCCCGCGCCCTGGGATGCTGGTGAGCCTGGTGCCCGACGTACCGCTGTGCGAGATCACGTCCGGCACGTACTCCCCGACGCTGAAGAAGGGCATCGGGATGGCCCTCGTCCCGACCTTCGTCGATCCCGAGGCCGAGCTCGGCGTGCAGGTCCGGACCCGCCGCGAGATCTTCCGGTCCACCCGGTTCCCCTTCGTGGACACCTCGGTGCGCGAATCGTGAATCTCCCTGAGCAGCCGGCGACCTTCCGCCAGCCGACTCCCACGGAGCGTCCGTGGTGGTGGCAGCTGCACGACGTCCTGGGTGGCGACGCCCGAGTCCCCGAGGAGTACTCCGACCAGCGGTTCGCCTCGCAGGCCGACGCCGAGTCCTGGGTCGGCGAGATCTGGGCCGAGCTGGCCGCGGCCGGCGTCGACTCGGTGACCCTCCACGAGCACGACCGGGTCGTCTACGGCCCGATGTCCCTGCGCGCCTGAGCGGTGCACCTCCCCGGCCGGGTCGCGGACGTCTGTACGACGTTCCTCCAGGCGGTACCGGAGGGGCTCGTGACCGGGCTCTACCTGCGCGGTGGCATCGGCTTCGGTGAGTGGGTCCAGGGACACAGCGACGTCGACTTCTTCGCCACCCTGGGCCGACGTTCCTCCCAGGTGGACGTCGCATCGCTGCGTCGGGCCCATGCCGCCGTGGTGGCCCGGCACGGCGACTCACCGCACTTCGACGGCGCGCACGTGCTGGCCTCCGACCTGGCCTCCGATCCGCGTGCGTGCCCCGACGTACCGACCGTCGGTGTCGGGACGTTCCACGAGCGAGACCGGCACGAGCTCTCCCCGGTCGCGTGGCACGAGCTCGCCCGGCACGGGATCACGGTCACGGGCCTGCCCCTCGCGGACCTGGGCATCTGGACGGACGACGCGGTCCTCCGCGCCCTCACGATCGACAACCTCGACACCTACTGGCGCAGACAGGCCGCAGGCTGCGCTGCGGACCCGTCTGTACCACCTCCTCGTCACCGGGCGGCAGACGGCCAAGTCGCTCGCTGTGCGGTGGGGCCTGGAGTTCTGTCCCGAACGTTGGCACCGGGTGCTGCGCGAGTCGCTGCACGTCCGCGAGGGCGCGTTCGGTCCGCAGTACCTCGACCTGGCCGAGCGCGGTGCCGACGTGACCGCGTTCGCGGCGTACGTGGTGGCGGAGGGAGTCGGGCCCCGAGCGCTGCCTTGACGGCACAGCAGCAACGACCCGTCGAGTACTGCGTCAATGGGGCACGTGACTCATTGACGCAGTACTCCACGGGGCCTCCGGAAGACGGGCGGTCACGCGGTGGTCGGGGTGAGCTCTCCCACCGGGACCTCGGCCGCGAGCCGGTTGCCGGCGGGTGCGAGGGGGCAGGCCCAGTCGGGTCGTAGGCGCACGACGGGTTGTAGGCGAAGTTGAGGTCGACCACCCAGGCCTCGCCCTCACGACCGAGGTCGGCGCCCTTGACCGTGTCGAGCAGGTAGCGACCCGCGCCGTACGTCGTCCGCCCGGCGGTCGCGTCGCGTAGCGGGACGAAGATCCCGTTGCCGTAGGAGCCGAGCCACCACACGTCGAGCTCTCCGAGCGCCGGGATCTCCACGCGGCCGGCCCGCGTGAACGGCACCTCACCGTCGCTGCCGGTGGTCGGCTGCCACTCGTCGGGTTCGGCCGGCTCGAGCGGCAGCACGAAGCGGTAGGCCGGGTCGTACGACGCGTGGCGGAGGCGTTGGCCGGACTGCCGGGCCGAGGCAGGATGGCTGTCGAAGAGCGCGGTCCGGCCCTCGACCCAGCGCACATGGGCGTTCCCGGGGTCGGGCTCGGCACGAACGGCGGCGTACAGGGCGTGGACCTCCCGACGCCACGACGCCACGTGTTGCGCCCACGCGTGGAGGTCCGTCATGCCCCCAGCATGCCCGGAAGGCTGGACATATAAGTTGAGTGACTTCATATACTTCGGGGTATGCCCCGACCGCCCGAGTTCTTCCTGATCGGCGCCCCGAAGGCCGGCACGAGCGCCCTGCACGCGGCGCTCGCCAGCCACCCGGGCCTCTACCTGTCTCCGGTGAAGGAGCCGAAGTACTACCTCTGCGGTGACAGCCCGCCGCCGGCGTACAAGGGTCCGGGCGATGCCCACAGCAACCAGGAGTGGATCTGGCAGCGGGCGCGCTACCTCGCGCTCTTCGACGACGCGCCCGCGGGCGTGCTGCGCGGGGAGAGCACGCCGTTCTACCTCTACCACCGCGACGCCCGGCGCCGGATCGCGGCCGACAACCCCGACGCCCAGCTGATCGCGGTGCTCCGCGACCCCGTGGACCGCGCGTACAGCAACTGGATGCACCTGTGGATGGACGGGCTCGAGCCGCGCGACGACATCGTCGAGGCGATCCGCCGTGAGCCGCAGCGGGTGGACGGCGGCTGGGCCCCGTTTTGGCACTACCAGGGGCTCGGCATGTACGGCCGCCAGGTCGCCGACCTCTTCGACCACTTCCCGCGCGAGCAGGTGTTGCTGCTGCGCTACAAGGAGCTCGTGGACCAGCCCCTCGACACCCTCGACCGCGTGTGCACCTTCCTCGGCGTCACGTCGGCCCCGATCGAGGAGGTGCCGCAGGACAACTCCCGGACGTTCGTGCAGAGGGGACCGAAGACGAAGGCGATCAGCAGCGTGATCCGGACCGGCGCGGCCGTGGCCCAGTTCTTCCCGCCTGAGGTCTGGCGCAAGGTGAGCAAGCCGCTCGTCGACCAGCTCCAGCGCGGCGGCGACCCGAGCCGGCCGCGGCTCACGCCCGAGCAGCGGGCGACGTTGCTCGAGCCGCACCTGCCCGACATCGAGCTGCTGGAACAGGTGACGGGGGAGTCGTTCGAGGACTGGAAGGGCTACCGCGAGGGCAGCACCTTCGGCAGCCGGAGGTCGAGCACTGCCTCGTAGCACGAGCGGTCAGGCCGTGATCGTGACCAGGTCGTGCGCGCCGTCCGGCCTCGCGAGCTCGAGGTAGTAACGCAGGGTGCCGTCGGGCATGGTGACCGAGGCGGCGTACCGGCAGGCGCCGTCGGAGTACGGCGAACGCAGCGGCTCGGCGTCGTCGGCGAGGAGGACGGAGCCCGGGTCGCCCGGGGTCGTCGCCCGCGCCACGCCGGTCGTCTCGTGCCAGTTGTCCTCGGCGCGGGGGCGTCCGTCGTACAGCACGACCAGCGGGTCGAGGCTGACCACGTCACTGACCCGCGCCCCGCGGGCGTCCCAGGCTCCGGGCCGGGGCGCGAGCACCGTGCCGCGTCGCTCCCAGACCAAGCCGTCGTCGCTGCGGTGGTAGGCCGTGGTCATCCGGTCCTCGTGCCCCGCCTCCGTCAGCGGGTGCTCGCAGATCCAGGCGTGCCAGCCGCTCCGGTCGTCGACGACGATCACGGGGTCCTTGACGGCGACCGTGTCGGAGCCGGAAAGGGCGACGGAGCGCCGGCCGGTCTCGAAGTCCTCCGGGCGGTCGGCGTCGATCGCCTCGATCCACCAGTGCTTGCTGTCGGGGGTCGCGCAGGAGACGTAGAGCCGCCAGGTGCCGTCGGGAGCCCGGAGCACGACCGGCCGCTCGAACGACTCGGCGCCGAACTCCTTGCGCCAGACCTCGCTGACGGTCTCGAAGTGGACGCCGTCGCGGGAGCGCGCCACCACCGTCGAGACCCCGCGACCCGCGTTGAGGGGGCGACGGACCCGGTAGGTGAGGTAGACGTGGTCGTCCACGACCGCGGCGCTGGCGGCGCCCGCCCAGTTGCCGGGACCGCCATCGGGCGCGGGCACGACGACCTCTGCACGGTCGAGGTCGGGCAGGGTGATCGCGGCCGTGTCCATGGGCAAAGTCTACCGATGCGGTTCGGTTAGGGCCGAAACCGCGCGCCGGTCGATGCTCAGGTGAGAGACGGAGAGGGTGCTTCGTCCTCGACCACCGCGCTGCCGCCCGGCGCGATGCCCTCGCGCTCCAAGAACCGCTCCGCCATCCCGACCGCGGGGTGCAGGCCGATCACGGCCACGACCGCGATGCCCGCGATCACCAGCCAGCCGGCACCGGGCAGTGCCGCGGGGTGCCAGGACATCGCCAGGAGGGTGAAGACAGCAGGAGCCCACCGGCCGCCGAGCGTGCTGAACACCTCGGCCACGCCGCTGTACTCGCCGCGCCGCTCCGGGTCCATGAGCTTGGCCTGGAAGGCCCAGGAGGCACCGGAGATGTAGAGCTCGGCGCCGGTCACGGCGACGTGGCCCAGCCAGACCAGCAGGATCGTGAGGAAGCCCGCCGTGCTGTGGGTGGCCATCGTGATCAGGCACGAGAGCACGAAGAAGGCCCCGGAGATGCGGGCCGACCGCAGCGCGTCCGACAGGGTCGCGATGCCCCGGGAGGTGAACTGCGGCAGGAAGATGCACATCACGGTGTTGGTGCCGAACAGCCAGGCCAGCAGCCAGTGCGGCGCGTCGGTGGCTTCCACGAGCCAGAGCGGGATCACCACGTTGAGCAGGACCTGGTTGGTCCACATCGTGCCGTTGAACAGGCTGCACAGCATCCACCCGACGTTGTGCAGGGGTCCGCGTCCGCGCGGTGCTGCCCGCAGCGCCGTTCGCTCGGACGGGTCGCGCACGTCGTGCGGGGCGCGCGGCAGCCGCCAGATGAAGGCCGCGTTGGCGAGGCCGATGGCCAGGGTGAACAGGGGCATCCACCGCATCACCGCCAGGTTGTCGAAGGCGAGCGCGATCCCGCCGATGATGGCGCCGAGGGTGAAGCCGACGTTGAGGGCGGAGTACATGTAGGCCTGGGTGGCCACCCGCTCGTCCTCGGGCATCACGTCCAGGATGTAGGCGTTGCGGCCGGCTCCGGCTGCGTTCTCGACGATCTCGAAGCAGACCACCATCGTCAGGTAGCCGGCGAAGCTGCCGATGAAGGGCCACGCGGCGAACATCAGCGCCGCGACCAGAGCGCCGACCGACCACATCCGCTTCGGCCCGATCCGGTCGGTCAGCTTCCCGGCGGGGTAGGCCACCAGGAACGACGCGACCCCGGCCACCGTCAGCCCGAGCCCGACCTGGGCCGCCCTGAGTCCGACCACCTGGGTGAAGAACACCGCGGAGCCGGTGAGGAACGTGCCCTCGGCGGTCGCGAAGAGCAGTGACTGGGTCGCCAGCCGCTGCGACAGGGGCGTCGGCGGGATCAGCCGGCCCAGTGCGGGCCCGAGACGAGGCATGGCCCTATTCGACCAGCCAGCACCCCCGGGCCTCATCCCATTTGTTCGCGACCGGAAGACCCCCGCGCTCTAGCCTCGGTCCATGCGTCCGTTCAGCCAGGTCAACGTGTTCTCGTCCGAGCCCTACCTCGGCAACCCGCTGGCGGTGGTCCACGACGCGCAGGGTCTCAGCGACCAGGAGATGCACCGCTTCGCGCACTGGACGAACCTCTCGGAGACGACGTTCCTGCTTCCGCCCACCGAGCCGGGTGCGGACTACCGGGTCCGGATCTTCACGCCCAGCGAGGAGCTGTCGTTCGCCGGTCACCCGACCCTCGGCAGTGCGCACGCCTGGCTCGAGGCCGGGGGAGTGCCGCGGGCGGACGGCGAGGTCGTGCAGCAGTGCCCGGCCGGCCTGGTCCGGGTACGCCGCGGGGAGCGGCTCGCGTTCGCGGCCCCGCCGGTCGTGCGCGAGGGACCGGTGACCGGCGAGGAGCGCGACCGTCTGGTCCGGGCCCTGGCGCTGACGCGCGACGACGTCGTGGACGCGCGCTGGATCGACAACGGCCCCGGGTGGGTCGGCGTACTCCTCCGCGACGCGGACGCGGTGCTCGCCGTCCGGCCCGACTGGGCGGAGTTCGGCGACCTGGAGGTCGGCGTGGTCGGCCCCTACCCGGCCGGGGCGGAGTGCGCGGTCGAGGTGCGCGCGTTCTGCCCCAGCATCGGCGTGGTCGAGGACCCCGTGACCGGCAGCCTCAACGCGAGCATCGGCCAGTGGCTGGCCGGGGATCGCCTGCCGACGTCGTACGTCGCGTCGCAGGGCACGGTGCTGGGTCGCCGCGGCCGGGTCTACGTCGAGCGCGAGGGCGACACCGTGTGGGTCGGCGGCCAGGTGTCCACGGCGATCGCGGGCGAGGTCTCCCTGTGAGCACGTTCGTGCTGGTGCCCGGCGCGGGTGGGAACGCTTCTTACTGGCGCGAGCTGGTCGCCGAGCTCGAGAGGCGTGGACACGAGGCGATCCCGGTCTTCAGCCACGGCCGTGCCCACGAGCTCGAGGGCGACGAGGTGGACCGCTCCTGGACCGCCCACTACGGCTCCTCGCCGCTGTCGTGGGGCGACGTCGTCATGTACCGCCTCGACCCGAGCTGGATGGTCGGTTACGCGTCCACGCGCGACGAGCTGCTCGCCGAGCGGGGAGTCACGCTCTGAGCCCGAGCCCCACCTCCAGGCGTTCCGGAACAAGCGGCCGCCGGGCTGGGTTGCGCCCTACGTGAGCAGTCTCTTCGAGCCCCTGACCGTGCGTGGCACCACCTTCCGCAACCGCGTCTGGGTGTCGCCGATGTGCCAGTACTCCTCGGTGGACGGCCGCCCGTCCGACTGGCACCTCGTGCATCTCGGCTCGTTCGCCCGCGGCGGTGCGGGCCTGGTGATGAGCGAGGCGACCGCGGTGGTCCCCGAGGGCCGGATCTCTCCGCAGGACGCCGGCATCTGGAACGACGAGCAGGCGGCCGACTACCGCCGGATCACGGACTTCATCCGTTCCCAGGGCGCCGTCCCCGGCATCCAGCTCGCTCATGCGGGCCGCAAGGCGTCGACCCGGGCACCGTGGCTGGGGCGGGGCCACGTACCCGTGAGCGAGGGTGGCTGGCAGACCGTCGGCGCGTCGCCGCTCGGGTACGCCGACTGGCCGGCGCCGCGCGAGCTCACCGCCGAGGAGCTGGTCGCGCACCCCGGTGCCTGGGCCGACGCGGCACGCCGTTCGCTCCAGGCCGGCTTCGAGGTGGCCGAGATCCATGCCGCCCACGGCTACCTGCTCCACCAGTTCCTGTCGCCGCTGACCAACCGGCGCACCGATGCCTGGGGCGGCGACCTCGCCGGCCGCAGCCGCCTGCTGCTCGCGGTGGTCGACGCCGTCCGTGAGGTGTGGCCGGACGACAAGCCGGTCTTCGTCCGGATCAGCGCCACCGACTGGGTCGAGGGCGGCCTCGGCCTCGACGAGACCGCTCAGGTCGCGCGGATGCTGGCCGAGCACGGTGCCGATCTGGTGGACGTCTCCAGCGGTGGCAACTCGCCCGACCAGCGGATCACCCTCGAGCCCGGCTACCAGGTGCCGTTCGCGACGCGGATCCGCGAGGCCTCCGGTCTCCCGGTGGCGGCGGTCGGCCTGATCACCGAGCCCCAGCAGGCCGAGAAGATCGTCAGCGACGGCGAGGCAGACGCGGTGTTCCTGGCCCGCGAGCTGCTGCGCGACCCCCACTGGACCCAGCGGGCCGCCGAGGCGCTCGGGGCCGACACGTACTGGCCCGACCAGTACCTCCGCGCGCGTCCCTGACTGCCGTCGGCGCCCGGCTCTAGGGTGAGGTCATGCAGGCGTACCTCGACCTCCTCCAGCGCATCCTCGACACCGGCGTGGAGAAGTCCGACCGCACCGGCACCGGCACGCGCAGCGTGTTCGGCCACCAGATGCGCTTCGACCTGACCGAGGGCTTCCCGCTCGTCACCACCAAGAAGGTGCACACCCGCTCGATCTTCGCCGAGCTGCTGTGGTTCCTCCGGGGCGACACCAACGTGAAGTGGCTGCAGGACCGTGGCGTCACCATCTGGGACGAGTGGGCCGACACTGACGGCGACCTCGGCCCCATCTACGGCTACCAGTGGCGCTCGTGGCCGGCGCCCGACGGCCGCCACATCGACCAGATCGCGCTGGTCCTCGACCAGCTCCGCCGCGACCCCGACAGCCGTCGTCACATCGTCTCGGCATGGAACGTCGCCGACATCCCCGAGATGGCGCTGGCGCCGTGCCACACGATGTTCCAGTTCTACGTCGCTCCGGCCGACGACGGCGGGCCCGGCCGACTGAGCTGCCAGCTCTACCAACGATCCGCCGATGTCTTCCTCGGCGTCCCGTTCAACATCGCGTCCTACGCCCTGCTCACCCACATGGTCGCCCAGGTGGCCGGACTCCGCGTCGGCGACTTCGTGCACACGCTCGGCGACGCACACCTCTACACCAACCACCTCGAGCAGGCACAGCTCCAGCTGACCCGTGCGCCACGGCCGCTGCCGACGCTCCGGCTCGACCCGTCGGTGACCGAGATCGACGCCTTCGACCTCGAGCACATCGCCGTGGAGGGCTACGACCCCCATCCGGGCATCAGGGCCCCCATTGCCGTCTGACGTGTCCCCCCTGGGTGAGGAGCCCGTGCTGCGGGCGTCTCGAAACCAGCGCCTGACGCTCGTCGCCGCGTACGCCGACAACCGCGTGATCGGCGACCACGGCCGGATTCCGTGGCACATCCCCGACGACTTCGCCCACTTCAAGGCCACCACTATGGGCGGCGTGCTGGTGATGGGGCGCGCGACGTACGACTCGATCGGACGCCCGTTGCCCGGTCGGACCACCCTCGTGGTGACCCGCAACCCCGACTGGTCGGCCGACGGGGTGCTGGTCGCCCACTCGTTGGAGGAGGCATGGGCGCGGGCCGCCGACCTGCCCGGCGAGACCTACGTCGTGGGCGGCACCCAGATCTACGCCCAGGCGCTGCCCCTGGCCACCCACCAGGTGCTGACCGAGGTGCACCAGTCGCCCGACGGCGACGCGCACTACCCGGACTTCGACCCGGACGAGTGGGTCGAGACGCGTCGTGAGCCGCGCGACGGCTTCGAGTGGGTCTGGTGGGAGCGTGTCGGGAACCGCGACGACAGGGTCCCCGTCCAAGGGGCATGACTCGCCGCATACTCGCACCGCTGCTCCTCGTGGTGCTCGCCCTGACCGCCTGCCACGGGCACACCTCGTCGGCGCCGCAGGCCGACCCCTCGTGCACGCCGCCGGTGGGCGGGCAGTGCGCCGGTGACGTCGCCTGGCGTGGCCCGCTGAAGATCTCGCCCGACGGCCGACGTCTCCACGGGTACGTGGGGTGCGGCGGCACGCTCCGGGCCGACGAGACCGCCGAGACGGTGACGATCACCCTGCACGTCGCGGCCCTGGGACCGGGCATGAGGACCTGCGCGCTGGCGGACGTCGGAGTCCAGTTGGCCTCGCCGCTGGGTGACCGCACCGTGGTCGACGCGGTGAGCGGACAGCAGGTGCGCGTCATACGGTGACCGCGATGTTTGTATCAATATATGTATTGCGACATGAGCGGCTTTGTGTCTAGCCTGCTCCCATGAACGACCAGCTGCTCCGCGGCCTCGTCGCCTGCGCAGGGGCGGCCCTCTGCGGTTGTGGCCCACGTTGACTCCTCGCCAGGTCCTGCGGGCCGGTGACGAGGTCCCGGCCCGGGCGGCGCCGTCGTGCTGATCGCCCTCGACACCTCGGCCGGCGACCCGCCGTACGAGCAGATCCGCACGCAGATCGCGGCGCAGGTCGCCGACGGCCAGCTGCCGCCGGGGACGAAGCTGCCGACCGTCCGTGCGCTGGCCGAGACCCTCGGCGTCGCGGTCAACACGGTCGCGCGCGCGTACCGCGAGCTCGAGCACGCCGGGGTCGTGACCACGGCTCGTAGGGCCGGCACCGTCGTCAACGGCGACGGGGTGGACCGGGCGGCCAAGGAGGCGGCCGCGAGCTATGCCGCCGTCATGCGCTCCCTCGGCGTCCGGCAAGATGAAGCCCTCGAGCTGGCACGACGGGCCTTCGACCGGCCCGTGAGCAGCTGACGCCGACCCACGGAGGATCCCCTGCTGGTGCACGACGAGGTGCGCGACGCCCTGGCCGACGGCCGGGCGGTGGTCGCGCTCGAGAGCACGATCATCAGCCACGGCCTTCCCCGACCCGACAACGCACGTCTGGCGCGTGAGTTCGAGCAGGCGGTGCGTGACGGCGGCGCGGTGCCCGCGACGGTCGCGGTCATCGACGGCCAGGCCCGGATCGGGCTCGACGATGCCGCGCTCGACCGGCTCGCCAACGACGAGGATGCCACCAAGGTCAGTGTCCGCGAGCTCGCCGCGATCGCCGCGCGCGGGGGAGTGGGCTCGACGACCGTCGCCTCCACGGCCCATCTCGCCGCGTCGGCCGGCATCACGGTCTTCGCGACCGGCGGCCTCGGCGGTGTCCACCGCGGCGCGCAGGTCACCTTCGACGAGTCCGCCGACCTGACCACGCTGGCCCGGACCGGTGTGCTCGTCGTCTGTGCCGGCGTGAAGTCGATCCTCGACGTCGGCGCGACCCTCGAGCGCCTCGAGACCCTCGGCGTCGGGGTGCTCGGCTATCGCACCGACCGGTTCCCGGGTTTCTACCTCGCCGACTCGGGTCACGACATCGGCTGGCGGGTCGAGGAGCCCGTCGAGGTGGCGTCGATCCTGGCTGCCCGTGACCGCGTGCACACGACCGACCTGGGCCTGGTCCTCGCGAACCCGATCTCGCCCCCCTACGAGCTCGACCGCGCGCTGCACGACCGGCTGCTCGAGTCCGGTCTCGCTGCCGCAGACCGCGACGACGTCCACGGCAAGGACGTCACGCCGTACCTCCTCGACTGGTTCCACCGCGAGAGCGGGGGCGAGTCGCTGCGCGCCAACGTCGCGCTCGTGCGCTCCAACGCCCGGCTCGCGGCGGAGGTGGCGACGGCGTACGCCGCGAGGGCGGGCTCGTGACCGTCTACTGCCTCGGCGACCTCATGGTCGACGTCGTCGCCCGGCTCTTCGGGCCGCTGGCCGAGGGCTCGGACAGCCCGGCGGTGATCGCCTACGTGGGCGGCGGGTCGGCCGCCAACACCGCGGCCTGGCTGACGCGCGTCGGGGTGGACTCGGTGTTCGTCGGTGCGATCGGGGACGACGCGGCCGGTCAGTCCCAGCTGGAGAGCCTGCACACGCTGGGCGTCGACGTACGGTTCCGGGTCGACCGCACCCGCCCGACCGGCACGTGCCTCGTGCTCGTCGCGCCGACGGGGGAGCGCACCATGGTGCCCGACCCGGGGGCCAACCTCGCGCTGGAGGAGTTCGACGTGCCGACCGACGAGTTCGCCGTCGGCGACCATCTCCACGTGTCGGGGTACGCCCTGCTCCGCGACTCGCGCGACGCCGGGCTGCACGCGCTGTCCGCCGCGGTGGAGGCCGGGATGACGGTCTCCGTGGGCGCGGCGTCGGCCGCCCCCTTGGGGCTGCTCGGGGCGGAGTCGTTCCTGAAGCTGCTACCGAGCGAGGCTCTGCTCTTCGCCAACGAGAAGGAGGCCGCGGTCCTCGCCGGCCGTGAGGGCACTGCCCTCGAGCTCGCGACCGCACTCGCCGGCGACGGCCGCCAGGTGGTGGTGACCGCCGGGTCCGGAGACGCGGCCTGGAGCGACGGCAGCGATACCGCGACGATGGCGGCCGAGCCCCTCGACCGACCCGAGCTCGACACCACCGGGGCCGGAGACGCGTTCGCTGCCGGGTTCCTCGCCGCGCGGGGCCGCGACGCCGTACCAGCGGTGTGCCTGCGCGACGGCCATGCTCTCGCCGCCGCTGCGTGCCGGTCGACGGGCGGCCGACCCGAGGCGTGACAGGCTGGAGCTCATGGAGCTACGCATCTTCGTCGAACCCCAGCAGGGCGCCACGTACGACGACCAGCTCGCCGTCGCGCTGAGGGCCGAGGCGCTCGGGTTCGGTGCGTTCTTCCGGTCCGACCACTACCTGGCGATGGGCGGCGACGGACTGCCCGGGCCGACCGACTCGTGGGTCACCCTTGCCGGCCTGGCGCGTGAGACGAGCACGATCCGGCTCGGCACGATGATGACGTCGGCGACGTTCCGCTATCCCGGGCCGCTCGCGATCGCGGTCGCGCAGGTCGACCAGATGAGTGGCGGGCGGGTCGAGCTCGGCATCGGTGCCGGCTGGTACGACGCCGAGCACGCGGCGTACGCCATCCCGTTCCCGCCGACCGGCGCACGCTTCGACCGCCTCGAGGACCAGCTGGCGATCCTCACCGGGCTCTGGACGACGCCCGCGAGCGAGACGTTCTCCTACGCCGGCACCGTCCACTCCGTCGTCGACTCGCCCGGCCTGCCCAAGCCGGCCCAGAAGCCCCGCCCGCCGATCATCATCGGCGGCCAGGGCGCGAAGCGGACGCCGGCTCTGGCCGCGCGCTACGCCGACGAGTTCAACCTTCCGTTCACCGACGTCGAGACATCGGCCCGCCAGCTGACCCGCGTGCGGGCTGCCTGCGAGGAGGTCGAACGCGACCCGGCGTCGCTGGTCTACTCCGTCGCGCTCACCACGGTCTGCGGCTCCGACGACGCGACCCTGCAGCGCCGGGCTCAGGCCACCGGCCGCTCGCTCGACGACCTGCGCGCCACCGGTCTCGCCGGCACGCCGCACGAGGTGGTCGACGTGATCGGCCGCTACGCCGAGCTCGGCGCCGAACGGGTCTACCTCCAGATCCTCGACCAGTTGGACCTGGACCACCTCGACCTGCTCGCCGCCGAGGTCATGCCCCAGCTTCGGTGAGCTGCTGGGCCAGGCCGACGACGTGACCCTGCGGGTCCGCGATCAGCGCGAAGGAGACGCCGGGCACGGTGACCGGCTCCTGGACGACGCGACCGCCGAGGCGGGTCGTGTCCGCGATCGCGGAGGAGATGTCCTCGACGCCGACGAAGAACGTGACGAGGTCGCTGTCACCCTGCAGGGGACTGATCGCGGTGTAGAGCGCGCCGGGCACGCCGGTCTCGACGAAGGTGTACCCGGGAAAGGCCCCTTCGGTGGGGTAGGTCCAGCCGAACAGCTCGCCGAAGAAGGCCCGGGTCGCGTCCGGGTCGCTCGAGCGGATCTCGGCGTGCACGATGGGGTTGTTCATGACGACCTCCGGTGTCCAGGGCCACCCGATGGTGGCCTCCTACCCCGATGACGGGCGAGGGACTCAGGAATCGACGCCGGGCAGCCCACCGTCGTCGGGGCCATCGCGCCGGCGGCCCTGGCCGCTGGGGGTGCCCTCACGAGTAGCCTGACCCCATGACCACGGAGGCACCCTTCGGGCGGATGCTCACGGCGATGGCCACGGCGTTCACCGACGACGGGGCGGTGGACCTCGACGCCACGGCCGCGATCGCGGCACACCTGGTCGACCACGGCCACGATGGAGTGGTGGTGAGCGGGACGACCGGCGAGAGCCCGACCACGAGCGTGCGCGAGACCGGCGACATCCTGCGCGCGGTCAAGGACGCGGTCGGCGACCGGGCGACGGTCGTGGCCGGCGTCGGCACCAACGCGACCGCCCACAGCATCGAGCTCGCGCAGCAGGCCGAGAAGCTGGGAGCGGACGCACTGCTCCTGGTGACGCCCTACTACAACAAGCCCGGGCAGGCCGGGGTGCTCCACCACTTCCAGCAGGTCGTGGGGGCGACGGGCACGCCGGTGATCCTCTACGACGTGCCGGGCCGTACGGCGACCCAGATCGGCATGGACACCTACGAGCGGATCAAGGGCGACACCGTCGTGGCGGTCAAGGACGCTGTCGGCGACTTCGCCCGCGGTGTCGAGCTCCGGCAGCTGGGGTACGCCGTCTACAGCGGCGACGACGTGGCCAACCTCGCCTGGCTCGCCCACGGCGCCAGCGGCGTGATCAGCGTCGTCGGCCACGCCGCCGGCCGCCAGCTCAGGTCGATGATCGAGGACTATCTCGACGGCAACACCGTGGCCGCCCTCAAGACCTACACCACGCTCCTGCCCGCCACCCGCGCCATCATGGGCGTCCCGAACTACGGAGCCACCACCGCCAAGGCCGCCCTCCAGCTTCTCGGCGTCCTCGACAACCGCAACGTCCGCGGCCCGCTGGTCCCTCTGACCGACGACGAGGTCGCCGCGCTCCGCGCCGGCCTCGAGGCCTCACACCTCCTCTGAGAGAGAAACCCTTTGAGCCACCCACATCCCGAGCTCTCCGCACCGGCCGCACTGCCGAAGGGGGGCCTACGGATCATCCCGCTCGGCGGGCTCGGCGAGGTCGGTCGCAACATGACCGTCTTCGAGTACGACGAGCGGCTGCTGATCGTCGACTGCGGCGTCCTCTTCCCGGAGGAGAACCACCCGGGCGTCGACCTGATCCTCCCCGACTTCGACGCGATCCGAGACCGGCTCGACCAGGTCGAGGCCCTCGTCCTCACCCATGGCCACGAGGACCACATCGGCGCCACGCCATACCTCCTCCGCGAGCGTGGCGACATCCCGCTCGTCGGTTCCGAGCTCACCCTCGCGTTCCTCGACTCCAAGCTGCGCGAGCACCGGCTCAAGGAGACGATCCACCACAAGGTGAAGGCCGGCGACCGGCTGACGCTCGGCCCCTTCGAGCTCGAGTTCGTCGCGGTCAACCACTCGATCCCCGACGCGCTCGCCGTCGCGATCCGGACCGGCACCGCCCTCGTGCTCCACACCGGTGACTTCAAGATGGACCAGCTGCCCCTGGACGGCCGGATCACCGACCTGCGTGCCTTCGCGCGGCTGGGCGAGGAGGGCGTCGACCTCTTCCTCACCGACTCCACCAATGCCGAGGTGCCGGGCTTCACCACGACCGAGAAGTCCATCGGCCCCGTGCTCGACCGTGTCTTCCACGACAGCGACCAGCGGATCATCGTCGCCTGCTTCGCCTCCCACGTGCACCGTGTGCAGCAGATCCTCGACGCCGCCGTCGCACACCGACGCAAGGTCGGGTACGTCGGTCGGTCCATGGTCCGCAACATGGGCATCGCCCAGGACCTGGGCTACCTCCACGTCCCGCCCGGCGTGATGGTCGACGCGAAGGACCTGGCCGACCTCCCGCCGGAGCGGCAGGTGCTGATCTCCACCGGCAGCCAGGGCGAGCCGATGTCGGCGCTGAGCCGGATCGCCCAGCGCAACCACCACTTCGTCCACATCGCGGAGGGCGACACCGTCATCCTCGCCAGCTCGCTGATCCCCGGGAACGAGAACGCCGTCTTCAAGGTCATCAACGGCCTGACCCGGCTCGGTGCGAACGTCGTCCACAAGGGCAACGCCAACGTCCACGTCTCCGGTCACGCCAGCGCGGGCGAGCTGCTCTATGCCTACAACATCGTCAAGCCGCGCAGCGTGCTGCCCGTGCACGGCGAGTACCGCCACATGAAGGCCAATGCCGCGCTCGCCAAGGCGACCGGCGTGGAGAACGTCGTGATCGCCGAGGACGGCGTGGTCGTCGACCTCGTCGAGGGTGTTGCGAGCATCGCCGGCAAGGTCGACTGCGGCTATGTGTTCGTCGACGGCTCCAACATCGGCGACATCACCGAGGCCGACCTCAAGGACCGCCGGATCCTCGGTGAGGAGGGGTTCGTGTCGGTGATCGTGGTGGTCGACTCCGTGAGCGGGAAGGTCAGCAGCGGACCCGAGATCCATGCACGTGGCTTCGCCGAGGACGACCAGAGGTTCGAGGCCATCAAGCAGCCGATCATCGACGCCCTCGACGCGGCGATCCGTGAGGGCGTGAGCGATCCCTACCAGCTCCAGCAGACCGTTCGACGCGTGGTCGGCCGCTGGGTCAACCGCGAGCTGAAGCGCCGGCCGATGATCATCCCCGTGGTCATCGAGGCCTGAGCGAGGACGGGTCGATCGGACGGGGTCCGGGCGGTCCTCCGCAGCGAACGCCGCAGCGAGCTCGCTCGCACGTGGCTCAGATCCCGAGCAGCGTCGGCTTCGTCGTCGGCGGCTGCTCGGGGGAGCGCAGCGGCGGGTCGAGGTGGGCGCCGGCCTCCGCCGCGGCCGCTCGGATGTGCTCGACCAGCGTGGGCGCCGGGTGTCCCGAGCCGTAGTCGAGCGGCGGCACCATCCGGAGCACGGTGACGGTGCCGTCCTGGGTCTGCAGCCAGGGCCGGCCGCCGAGCGCGATCCCGGCCTGACGCACGTCGCGCAGCCCGATCACGCGGCGGAACACGCGACCCTGGGCGACGACGTCGTCCGAGCGCAGCCGGCACGCGCGCCGCGCGCCGAGCAGCAGCCAGGCGCACGGCGGCAGCAGCAGCCAGCCGAGCCACTCCCATGGCCGCGACACCACGGCCACGACGGCCACGGAGGCGAGCAGGGCGCCGAGCACGGCCTCGCTCCACCGCACTGCGGCGGGCGGACGCCAGACAGGTAGGTTCCGAGACACCGAGAGCTCCTTCCCTCCCCAGGGCAAACGTCTAACCCAGGGTGACGCCCGCACGCCCTCCCTGCGCACTGGTGCCCGGACTCGGCGTGTCGCAACCACCCCTCATACGACGGTGAATCCCGCCGGCAGCGGGCGGCGTCCGGTCACAGCCAGCAGGAGATCGGGAGCGCGGCCGCTCAGCGCGGCGACCTCGGCCGCCAGCGTGGCGGCATCGACCAGCGGTCCCGGGACGAAGACCGGGCCGACACCCGACGCGGCGCCGATGTCGAGCCCGTGGACGACCAGCTCGAAGGTGCGGGTGCGGAGGTACTCGTCGAGCCTCATCCCGCCGGCGATGGTGGTGAGCAGGTGGGCCGCGTCTAAGCCGGCGAGCTTCTGCCGGACCCGCGCCGCCAGGGCGGCGACGGACGACGCGGGGTCGTCGCCGAGCGCCTGACCGGCCTGCCGGCCCCGCTCGACGATCTCGGCCCCGCTCGCCCCGCCGGTCTGCGCGATCGCAAGGTAGTAGTGGGCGGCCGAGGGCACGGTGGCCTCGGTGGCCGGCTGGTCGAGGTAGGCCTCCACCGTGACCAGCGACCGGGAGGTGTGGCCGACCAGAGCGCGCAGGTCCCAGTCGCCGAGACCGGGACCGGTGAGGTCGGCGAGCGGGATCCGGGCGACCTGTGCGGCGAAGGAGTCCGCAGCGGAGAGGAAGGCATGGCGGCTGTCGGTCATGGCCCCATCATCTCGACCCGGGGGTGAGCGGCGGCCGAGTGCCGGACCAGATCAGGTCGAGGCGAGGACGCCGGCGACGATCAGGGCCTGGCCGACGTGGTACGTCACCATCACCAGCAGCTGGGCGCGGTCCCAGGGGCGTACGAAGCGGTCGCGGGCGAGCACCGTGTCGCTGACCGCGAAGACCGTCGCGCCGACGGCGATCGGCGGGACGCCGGTGGTGAACGCGTAGATCACCATCGCGCCGATCACGACCGTGTAGACCCCCACCGGGACCGCCAGAGCCAGCCCGCCGCGCAGGTCGGTGGAGGCCGCGACCTGGCGGGTGGCGAGCAGACACCCGCCGAGCACGAGGAACGACAGGTAGTTCCAGCCCTGCGGGTCGAGTCCCAGCGCGATGAAGCTGGCGACGTAGGCGAGGTGGCCGACCAGGAACGACGCCAACCCGAGCCGGAAGCGGGTGTCGGAGTCGCCCAGCAGGAAGACGTCGCCGCCCAGCCCGAACACGAGGGCGACCAGCAGCCAGATGCCGGCGGCGTCGTCGGTGGCGCCGAGGACCAGGGCGGTGACGATCAGGGCGACCAGGACGGCGGGCTTGGCCCAGGTCTGTGTACGCCGGTCGCGTCGCCACACGGCGTACCACTCGACGAGCGCGAGGACAGCGGGCAGCAGCCACACGAGCGGGAAGCCGGTCACGGCCGCAGCATGACAGGCTGGGCCGCATGAACGTGAGCGAGCTGATGACCGATGCCCTGGGTCGCGTCCGCGAGCTGGTCCACTCCGCGGTGGAGGGGCTGAGCGACGACGAGCTGGCCTGGCGCCCCGACCCCGAGGCCAACTCCATCGCCTGGCTGGTCTGGCACCTGACCCGGATCGAGGACGACCACGTCGCCCACGTGGCCGGCACGAACCAGGCCTGGGTGGAGGACGGCTGGGCCGACCGGTTCGGGTTGCCGTTGCCGGTCGCCGACCACGGCTACGGCCACTCGCCCGACCAGGTCGGGGAGGTCCACGCCGGTGCCGACCTGCTGACGGGTTACTACGACGCGGTCTCCGCACGCACGGCCGACTACCTCGCCGGTCTCGAGCCCGACGACCTCGATGTCGTGGTCGACGAGCGGTGGGACCCTCCGGTCACCCTGGGCGTCCGCCTGGTGAGTGTGGTCAACGAGGTGAACCAGCACGTCGGTCAGGCGGCGTACGTCCGCGGGCTTCTCGGCCGCCGCTGACGCGCGAGGACGTGCCCTTCGCGGCCAGACCGCGACCGAGACGGGGACTCCTGTGCGGCGTGTGGTCCGTGTGACGGGAGTGACAGTGGCTTAGATTCCTCACCATGGCGACCCGTACGTCTTCCCCGCCGGGTTCGCGAAGCAAGGCTGCATCCTCTCGATCGTCCTCACGGTCGTCGAAGGGGCGCAGCACCTCCGCCTCGCGCTCCCGGAGTACGACGAAGAAGAAGCGACCCCGCAAGCACGCGTCCCGGCGGCCGGCCCCACGCGCGGTCCGGTCCGGACGCGGACCCGTCCTGCGCGGGTTCACCGCGCTCGGCCGCGGGCTGGCCGCGATCTGGCTCGGCCTCGCCCACGCCGTCGGCGCCACCGCGCGCCGGGTCGGCAAGACGGCCCGTGACCTCGAGCCCGAGCACCGACGCGACGGGGTGGGGCTCTTCCTGTTCGGGCTCGCCGTCGTCTGCGCGGCGGCGGTCTGGTGGCAGCTGCCCGGCGGACTCATGCACGGCGTCCGCACCGTCGTCGCCGGCTCGTTCGGCAAGGTCGGCTGGCTCGTCCCGCTGATGCTCGTCTGGATCGGCTGGCGCAACCTGCGCGACCCGGAGACCAACGGCCCTGCCGGGCGTCAGGTCGTCGGCTGGGTGGCCCTCGCCTTCGGGGTGCTCGGCGTGGTCCAGATCGCCGCGGGCAACCCGCAGCCGGTGGCCGGTGACGCCAGTGACCTTCAGTCCGGCGGCGGCGCCGTCGGCTACGTCGTGGCGAGCCTCCTGCTCGACCTCCTCCGTACGCCGTACGTCGTCGTCCCGCTGCTCCTGCTGCTGTCGGCCTTCGGGATCCTGGTGATCACGGCGACGCCGGTCTACCAGGTGCCGGTCAAGCTCGCGGCGTTCCGCGACCGCCTCCTCGGCCGGACGCCGGCCGGCGAGGACGAGTCCGACCTGCCGACCCAACCCCTGCGCAGCCACCGCGGCCCGGTCGACGAGATCGACCCCGACCTGGGCGACCCGGCCTACGACAGCCCGGTCCTCTCCGACCGTGAGCTCCGCAAGCGCAAGCGCGGCCTGGGCAAGCTCAGCGAAGGCACCGACGTCGGCGACACCAGCGCCACCGGGGCGATCGACGACACCTCCACCGAGCTCGTGCCCCCGCCGCACGCCCCCCTGCCTCAGCGCATGGAGCAGCTCGAGCTCTCCGGCGACGTGGTCTACCACCTGCCCGCCAACGAGGTGCTCAAGCCCGGCTCGGTCCACAAGGCGCGCTCCCGCGCCAGCGACGACGTCGTCGGGCGCCTGACCCAGGTGCTCGACGAGTTCGGGATCGACGCCCAGGTCACCGGTTACACGCGGGGCCCGACGGTCACCCGCTACGAGGTCGAGGTCGGCCCCGCCGTGAAGGTGGAGAAGGTCACCGCGCTCTCGAAGAACATCGCGTACGCCGTCGCCAGCGCCGACGTGCGGATCCTCAGCCCGATCCCGGCAAGTCCGCGATCGGCATCGAGATCCCCAACGCCGACAAGGAGATCGTGTCCCTCGGCGACGTGCTCCGCAGCAACACCGCACGCTCCGACCACCATCCGCTGGTGGTCGGGCTGGGCAAGGACGTCGAGGGCGGCTTCGTGGTCGCCAACCTCGCCAAGATGCCCCACCTGCTGGTCGCCGGTGCCACCGGCTCCGGCAAGTCGAGCTTCATCAACTCGATGATCACGTCGCTGCTGATGCGCTCCACGCCCGACGAGGTGCGGATGATCATGGTCGACCCGAAGCGGGTCGAGCTGAACGCCTACGAGGGCATCCCCCACCTGATCACGCCGATCATCACCAGCCCGAAGAAGGCCGCCGAGGCTCTCGCCTGGGTGGTGCGCGAGATGGACCTGCGCTACGACGACCTCGCCAACTTCGGCTTCCGCCACGTCGACGACTTCAACAAAGCGGTTCGCGCCGGCAAGGTGAAGGTGCCGCCGGGCAGCGAGCGCGAGGTCACGCCGTACCCCTACCTGGTCGTGGTCGTCGACGAGCTCGCCGACCTGATGATGGTCGCCCCGCGCGACGTCGAGGACGCGATCGTCCGGATCACCCAGCTCGCCCGGGCCGCCGGCATCCACCTGGTGCTCGCGACCCAGCGGCCGAGCGTCGACGTGGTCACCGGGCTGATCAAGGCCAACGTGCCGTCGCGCCTCGCCTTCGCCACCTCCAGCCTGGCCGACAGCCGGGTCATCCTCGACCAGCCCGGCGCCGAGAAGCTGGTCGGCCAGGGCGACGGGCTGTTCCTGCCGATGGGAGCCTCGAAGGCCGTCCGCGTGCAGGGCTCCTGGGTGACCGAGGCCGAGGTCCACCAGGTCGTGGCCCACTGCAAGACGCAGCTCCAGCCGACCTACCGCGAGGACGTGACCGCTCCCCAGCAGAGCAGGCGCGAGCTGGACGACGACATCGGCGACGACCTCGATCTGGTGATCCAGGCCGTCGAGCTGGTCGTCTCCACGCAGTTCGGCTCCACGTCGATGCTCCAGCGCAAGCTGCGCGTCGGCTTCGCCAAGGCCGGGCGCCTGATGGACATCCTCGAGAGCCGCGGCGTCGTGGGGCCCTCGGAGGGCTCCAAGGCCCGCGATGTCCTGGTCAAACCCGATGAGATCGACGCAGTGATCGCCACGTTGCAGGGCGAGATGGGGGCCTGAGATGAGCACGGACACCGACCTGGAGATCCCGCTGGAACCGATCGGTCAGCCGGTCGACCTGCCCGACCGCGTCGTGGAGGTACGACGCCGGGCGGGGCTCGCGGTCGCGCTCGGCGCGGGTGCCTCGCTGGTCGCGACCGCCTACCTGGCCCGGGCTGTCGGCCACGGGGGCGTCCTCGACTGGGTGCTCTTCGTCGTCCTGGGCGCGATCGGGGTGGTCAACCTCGGGGCCCTGCTCGACGCGCGCACGCCGCTGCTCATCGCCGACGACCTGGGCGTGCGACTGCGCCTCGGACGCTCCTGGGTGGGGCTGCCCTGGGGCGGCCTGCACGAGGTCGAGCATCGCCCGCAGCGCGGCTGGTGGCGCGACGGACTTCTCGTCGTACGGCCTCACTACGTGCAGCGCGTGATCGAGGACCTCGACCCTCGTGCCCGGCGTACCGCGCGGCTCAACCGCCGGCTGCACCACGCGCCGCTCGCGGTGCCGCTGAGCCTCGCCACGCGAGCCCTCGGCGCCGAACCCGACCTGACCACTGCTCTCACGGCGCTGGCCGACGGCCGCACACCCGTGGTGGAGGACGTGGTGTCCGCTCCTCCGGTGGAGGAGCAGGCCGCCTCCGCTCCCGAGGAGAACACCGTGACGGTGGCGGCGGTCCTGGCCGCACACGGTGTCGAGCCGGCCGAGACCGCGCCGGCTCCACGGCGGCTGCGCGACCCGCGCCCCACGATCGCGCTGCT
>Ga0302263_10000146_pt1 | contig 29390 bp, 28 predicted proteins | sample II_Fen_N1_4_FD_194564 | JGI IMG/M metagenome (GOLD analysis project Ga0302263, IMG submission 194564) | Peat permafrost microbial communities from Stordalen Mire near Abisko, Sweden - II_Fen_N1_4 | ecosystem: Environmental > Terrestrial > Soil > Wetlands > Permafrost | place: Sweden: Abisko... | reverse complement strand
CCCTTGGGTGGAGATCCTGCTTCAGTGGCCGCTGGTCACTGTGCTCACCGTGACACTGATCGTGGCCTGTATCTCCTCCGCCACCAACCCTGCCCAGCGGCTGTTGGCCACGCGACCCTTGGTGTCGACGGGCAAGGTCTCCTACGGTCTGTACCTCTGGCACTTCCCGGTGTTCGTTCTCCTCGACAGCATCGTGGGCCTGGAGTACTGGTGGCCACGTCTGCTCGGACTCGTCATCACAGCTGTGCTGACGACCGCGTCCTACCGCTACATCGAACAACCCTTCCTCCGCATGAAGCAGAGAGTCCCCGTGCTGCACGCGGTCCGAGCGGCCACCGATGCGGACGGCGCCCGCTAGATGCGAAGGCCGCGCAGCACCGGGCGACCTGGTGCGCGGTACCAGTCGTCCGGCAGATGATCGGTGCCCGGGGGCGACAGCAACCAGTCCCCGGCGGACTGGGTGCCCGCGACCCAGGAGCGTCGGCCCTGCGTCGCCTCGAGCAGGCGCGGGAAGTCCGGGCGCTCGACGTCCGCCAGGACCACGGCGTCAGGGGGAACGTCCGACAGGGCCTGGACCAGGGACGCGAGATCGGAGAAGGCACGCATGGTGACCGGCCTGGCGTGCCGGTGCAGGACGACCCGGTCGGGCTCGTGCTCGTGAAAGCCACCGGCCACGTCCAGGTTGAGCACGTGGGCCGGAGTGTCCGGAGGGCCGACCAGGTCGATCTGGTCGCGGATGTCGCCGAGCACGACGGGTACCTGAGCGCCGCGGCTGATGGCGACCGCATCGGCCGACTCACGCAACCAGCGAACGCGCCATCCGTGCGTCCGCACCAGGGGAACGGTGCGCAGCCGAGCCCGCGTGGAGCCGATCGTGCCGCACGTGGTCCGGATGGGCAGGCTCTCGGAGTAGCGCTCGCCGACCCGGTGGTGCGCGACATCGAGCCGTGCCAGGTTGATGGACAGGCTGTTGTGGGTGATGCCGGTGTCGATCGCACCCACGCGGAAGCCCAGCTGCCGCAGGCGCATGCCGTACTCCACGCCGTAGGCATGCCAGGCCAGGTCCGGGTGCTCGCTGAGGGGATGCTCGACGACGAGGTCGCGTCGAACCATGAACAACACCTCGTCCACCGAGTCGACCTCGCGGGGAGACGGTGCCGGATCTCCGGTCAGCAGCACGCGATCTCGCAGTCGCCCGAGCACGGGGCCGTCGTGCGCGATGCCACAGGCGCCCAGCAGCCCCCACGGCTCCTCCGTCAGCCACCCGGCGGCCGCCATCAGTCGGTCGATGGAGTGGAGATACACGTCCTGGTGGACGAACACGACCACCTCGTGGCTGGCGCGTCGTGCCCCGTGGTTCAGCGCGGCGCCGGCCGTGGTGAACGCGTGCTCGGTGTTGTCGACGGGGAGGTACTCGACCTCGAAGGGACCGTCGTACGCCGAGATGGACGCGTCGAGGCACTCCTTCCGGACGCGCGCGTCGTTGAAGACGCAGACAATGGACAGGCCGCGCGCGTGCGGTTCCCGACCCGCCATGTCGATTCCCCCTCTGCCCCCCGGTGTGCGCCAGTTTCTCACGGACCACGGGGTCAGACCGTGGAGTTCTGGCGCCTCGCCCGCGAAGCTCGTTGCCACGTTAGACTTGGCTCGAGCACCGGCACCGCTGATGTGCTCAACCCCCCGGGTCACACGGCTGAGGAAGTAAAGGGGGAGCCATGTACCTGGTCGATGCACTGCGCGTCCTGGCGCCCAGGGGCGGGCTCGTGGAGGATGTCCGCGGTGCCCGAGCCTGACGTCGACGTCTCGGTCATCGTCGTCACGTTCCACAGTGCGCCGGTGTTGGCCGGCCTCATCGCCTCGCTGGGCGACGGGCTCGAGGGCCTGAGCTGGCGGCTGGTGGTGGCCGACAACGCATCGTCCGACGGCACGTTGGAGGTGCTGCGCGAGCACGCCCCGGACGCGTTGGTGGTCGAGACCGGGACGAACGCCGGATATGCGGCGGGCATCAACGCAGCCCTGGCGGCGGCTCCTCGAGCACGTGCCTACCTGGTCCTCAACCCGGACGTGCGGTTGTCCCGGGGCTCGGTCGCCACCCTGCTCGGCGAGCTCGACCGACAGGGCGTCGGTATCGCCGTGCCCCGGCTACTCGGGTCGGCAGGTGAGCTCATCGAGTCCCAGCGCCGCGAGCCCACGGTCCTCAGGTCCTTCGCCGATGCGCTGGTGGGTGCTCGCCGGGCCGGTCGCTGGGGGACTCTGGGTGAGGTTGTCTCCGACCCTGCAGCGTACGAAAGCGCGGGCACCACCGACTGGGCCGAGGGCTCGACGCAGCTCATCTCGCGGATCTGCCTCGAAGAGTGCGGGCCCTGGGACGAGGGGTACTTCCTCTACTCCGAGGAGACCGACTTCCACCTGCGCGCACGCGATGCCGGTTTCTCGGTCCGCTACGTCCCCGACGCCGTCGCGACGCATCTCGAGGGCGACTCCGCGACCTCCCCGCGCCTGTGGGCCCTCGTCGTCGCCAACCGCCTTCGGTTCTACCGCTCACGCCACGGCCGGCCCGCTGCAGCGGTCTTCTGGGGGGTGCTCCTCGTGCGAGAGGGATCGCGGGCCGTGTTGGGCCGCAAGCCGTCGCAGGTGGCCTTCCGGGTGCTCCGCACCCCGAGCCTGCTCCGTGCGCGACGCGGACCGGAGTGGCTGGAGCGGGTGGGATGACCTCAACGAAGGCGCTTGACGATCCCCACCAGCTCGCGCTCTGCGCGTCGTACGAACGACGGGGGCGTGAGCACCTGCGTGCGCACCTCGGCCGGGGTGTCCCCGCGCCGAAGGCTGAAACGAGGTTGCAGCCAGGCGCCCGCCCGTGCCCAACGCCGATCGCTGGTGTTGACCTCGGTGTAGCCGCGGGCGCGGAGCTGAGCCAGGGCACGCCGGTCGTAGAGCCCGAACGGCGCCGCCGCACGGTCCACCCGACGTCCCGTCACCTCCGCGAGACGGTCGCGGGCGTGCGCGAGCTCGCGCTCCGCGGTGCGCTCGTCCATGCCACGCCACGAGATGTGGTCCATTCCGTGGTTGCCCACGGACATGCCCTGGTCGAGCAGCGTGCCGAGATCGGCGCTGGACAGGCAGCCGGGTGCATCGAGGCGGCCCGCGAGCACGAAGAACGTCGCCCGCAGGTCACGTTCGACCAGGGCCGGCAGCCCGATCTCGACGTCCGAGGCGTTTCCGTCGTCGAAGCTGACCACGGCGTCGCGATGCTGCGCCACGTCGTCCAGGACGGCGAGGAACGTCTCCTGCGAGATCCAGTAGTCCTCTTCGCCGGGCTCCAGCTCGCGCTCGGGCGTCCCGATCCCGTGGAAGCACAGGTTCACGTGGCGCACGTCTGCCTCCTCGCTCGGTCGACGCTCCGCACGATGCTCGAAGCGTCCACCACGCCGCACGATGACGCCACCCTGACACGCAGCTGGGCCCAGCCGGTCCCCGTTGTCCGCCCTCAGCCGGACGACGTCGCATGAGCGCGGCCCCGGCTGCGTCGTCAGCGGCGACGCCGACGGTTCACGTGGCTCCCATCGGCGAAGGCGACGTGGACGAAGTGGCGCGCTTTCTCCACGACACGCTGAACGACAAGGTCAGCGTCGAGGCCTGGGCCCGCACCATCGTGCCGCCCTGGGAGGTGCCGGCACCCAACCACGGCTTCCTGTTGCGAGCCCAGGGGCGGGTGGTGGGCGCCTACCTGGCGCTCTACTCCGAGCGGGCGGTGGACGGCGTCCCGCGCCGGTTCTGCAACCTCGCCGCGTGGTGCGTGGCGGAGCCATATCGCACCCAGGGCCTTCGGCTGGTCCGCGCGGTGATCCGGCAACCAGGCTACGAGTTCACCGACTTCTCTCCGAGCGGCAACGTCGTCGAGCTCAACCGCAGGCTGGGTTTCGACGCGTTGGACACGACGACGGCGCTGGTGCCCAACCTGCCGATCCCCGGTCGAGCACGGGGCACGCGTCTCGTCGCCCGACCTGCCGAGCTCGAGCGGGCCCTCGACGAGTCGTCGTTGCGTGTCTACCGCGATCACCGGCATCCGTGGGGTGTCATCCACCTGGCACTTCAGAACAGCGAGGGCACCTGTTACGTGATCGCCCGCAAGGAGCGCCGCAAGGGTCTGCCTCTCTTCGCGTCGATCGTGCATGTGTCCGACCAGCGGGTCTTCCGCCGCGGCGCCCCCGCGGTCTACCGTCACCTGCTCGTGCGTCACGGTGCCCTGGTGACTCTCGCGGAGCTACGCGTGGTGGGAGAACGGCCGGCCCTCGCCGTCCTCCAGCGCGCTCCCCGTCCGAGGATGTTTCGGAGCCATGACCTGTCGGCGTCCGCCATCGACTACCTGTACAGCGAGGTGACCTGTGTGTCCTGGTGAGCGCGGCGAGAGGACGAGCCCATGAGGTCCAGCATCCATCACCTGCTCGAGGAGCAGGCGGGATCCACAGCGGACGCGCCAGCCCTGACGTTCAAGACCACCACGCACGACTACGCAGGGGTCTGGCGAGAGTCACGACGCGTCGCGGGCGTCCTGGAGCATCTCGGGATCGCGCGCGGCGAGCGGGTGGCGCTGTTCTTGGACAAGCGACCGGAGTTCGTCTTCGCCATGTTCGGCGTCTCGGTGGTCGGCGCCGTGTTCGTACCCGTCAACCCGGTCCTCAAAGCCCCACAGGTGGCCTACATCCTGGGAGACTGCGCGGTGTCGGTGCTCGTCACCACGACTCAGCGCTGGGAGGGCCTCCGCCACCACCTCGCCGAGGACGACGGGCTGCGACACGTGCTGCTCGTCGACGGCGACGGCGGCGAGCCGACGCCCCACGTCGCCGTGCACGACCTCCGGGACGTGTGTGCTGTGGCCCCGGAACCGACCCAGGTCGAGGGCGTCGTGGACCTCGACCTGGCGGCGATCCTCTACACGTCGGGAAGCACCGGGCGTCCGAAAGGCGTGGTGCTGAGTCATCGCAACCTGATCGTCGGGGCCGAGAGTGTCAGCTCCTACCTTGGCAACACGGCCGACGACGTGATCTTGTCCCTGCTTCCGCTGAGCTTCGACGCCGGCCTCAGCCAGGTGACCACGGCGTTCGCGGTGGGAGCCCACGTGGTCCTCGTCAACTATCTGGTGCCCACCGACGTACCGCGCCTGTGCGCTCGGCACCGGGTGACTGGGCTGACCTGCGTTCCACCGTTGTGGATCCAGCTGACCTCGGTGGCCTGGCCGCAGGAGGCGACCGAGAGCCTGCGCTACTTCGCCAACACCGGAGGCCGGATGCCGCGATCCACCCTGGACAAGCTGCGGGCGCTCTTCCCCCAGGCGGCGCCGTACCTGATGTACGGCCTCACGGAGGCCTTCCGGTCGACGTATCTCGACCCGGGGGAGGTGGACCGACGTCCCGACTCGATCGGGAAGGCCATCCCGAACGCCGAGGTGTTGGTGGTCCGCCCCGACGGCACCCGATGCGCGCCGGGGGAGGAGGGCGAGCTGGTGCACCGGGGTCCGCTCGTGGCACTCGGGTACTGGGGTGATGCGGCTCGCTCAGCCGAGCGATTCAAACCTGCTCCCGGCACCGTCGACGACTGGCGAGCTCCCGAAGCGGCCGTGTGGTCGGGTGACCGTGTGGTGACCGACGACGACGGGTTCCTCTACTTCGTCGGCCGGAGCGACGAGATGATCAAGTCGTCGGGCTACCGGGTGAGTCCGACCGAGATCGAGGAGGTCGCCTACAGCAGCGGACTCGTCAGCGACGCGGTGGCTCTGGGTCTGCCCGACGAGCAGCTGGGGCACCGGATCGTGCTCGTGGTCAGCCCGCTGGCCGACGGGCTCGAGACCGACGAGCTCTCGCGGGTGCTGCGTCGGGACCTGCCGTTGTTCATGGTGCCGGCGGACGTGGTGGTCCGTAGTGAGCTGCCGCGGTCGCCCAACGGGAAGTTCGACCGGGTCCTGCTGCGCAAGGAGCTGGAGTCATGAGGCCGGCCGACCACGTCAGACGGTTCGGGACCGAGGGCGGCGAGCTCCTGGTCGGCGGCATCCCTCTGCGGCGGTTGACCGAGCGCGTGGGCTCCACGCCCTACTTCGCCTACGACCGGCAGCTGATCTCCGACGGGGTCTCGGAGCTGCGGCGTGCTCTGCCCGACGAGGTGCACCTGGGCTACGCCGTGAAGGCGAACCCGATGCCTGCGGTCGTCCACCACCTCGCAGGCCTGGTCGACTCGCTCGACGTCGCCTCGGCGGGCGAGATGCAGGTCGCTCTCGACACGGGTACGCCTGGGCCGAGGATCAGCTTCGCCGGACCTGGCAAGACCGACGCGGAGCTACGGCGGGCGATCGCGGCCGGGGTGATGGTCGAGCTGGAGTCGCGAGGCGAGGCCCAGCGTCTCGTACGCCTCGGGCAGGAGCTCGGGATCCGGCCACTGGCGGCGATCCGGGTCAACCCGGCGTTCGCAGTGAAGGGCTCCGGCATGCGGATGGGAGGTGGACCACAGCAGTTCGGGGTGGATGCGGAGCGGGTGCCTGCCCTGCTCGCCGAGCTCTCGACGGCCGAGGTGGCGACCGCCGGCTTCCATGTCTTCGCGGGCTCCCAGAACCTCCGTGCCGACATCCTCATGGAGGCACAGGCACGCACCGTCGACCTGGTGCTCGAGCTGGCCGCGCACGCTACCGAGCCGATCAGCTACGTGAACATCGGGGGAGGGTTCGGCATCCCCTACTTCGAGAAGGACCAGGCACTCGACCTCGACGAGCTCGGCGACCATCTCGGTGGTCTGGTCCGTGACCGGCTCGCGCCACGATTGCCCGAGGCCCGGGTCGTGGTGGAGCTCGGTCGCTACCTGGTCGGGGAATCGGGTGTCTACGTGACGCGGGTCGTGGACGTGAAGGAGTCCCGCGGGCATCGCTACGCCGTCGTCGACGGTGGCCTCCATCACCAGCTCGCAGCGTCGGGCAACTTCGGTCAGGCCATTCGGCGCAACTACCCCGTGGTGGTCGGCACCAGGCTCGACGACTCTGCGGTCGGCGTGACCAGCGTCGTGGGGTCGTTGTGCACCCCGCTGGACCTGCTCGGTGACAAGCTGGAGCTTCCCGACGTCGAGCCGGACGATCTGGTCGTCATCTTCCAGGCCGGTGCGTACGGACTGACGGCGAGTCCGACCGCCTTTCTAGGGCATCCCGCTCCCGTGGAGGTGCTGGTATGAGACGGTGTGGTGGATGAGCGACGACCTGACGACCGACCAGGACACCACGCTGAAGGGCGTGATCGACGTCCTCGCCTCCACCCTGGAGCTCGAGGACCACGGCACCTCTCTCACCCGTTCGAGTCCCCTGCTCGGGGAGCTCCCCGAGCTCGACTCGCTGGGCGTCGTCGAGCTCGCCGCCGCTCTCGAGGAACGCTTCGCCATCATGATCGATGACGACGAGTTCACCGGTGAGATCTTCGAGACCGTCGGCACCCTGGCCGACTTCGTGCGTTCGAAGGGCGGCGAGCCCGGGTAGGAGCAGCCCAGGCCGCGGTCCTCCGAGGGACGCCTCAGTGGTGCAGCTTCGTGCCGTCGTCCCAATGGTTGCCGGACCACACATTCCCCGGTGCCCTGGCCTGGAACGCGGTGACGGGGCCGAAGACGCCGCAGCGGCGGTTGTTCCCGCGCTGGAAGATGTTGTGGGTGAACACGATGTGGTCGGCGACGGGGTAGGGCTTGGAGGACGAGTACCCGCCGTAGGCGCAGTACGAGATGGAGCTGTCGTTCGCCATCAGCAGGTTGTGATCGACCACCACGTCGGAGATGGGATCGAAGTCCCCGAAGAGAGACACGTCCGCGGTGCAGCCTCCGTCGGTGGAGTTCAGGAGCGGTGTGCAGTGCAGGCGGTTGTTCTTCAGCACCATGTGGCTACCGCCGTTGCTGATGAACGCGTTGTTGTGGAAGCTCTGCCCGGTGGGGTTCCATTGCCCGTGCAGCCAGGAGCCGTAGATCCGGCAGTGGCCCGTGCACTGGATGCTGTGCTGTGCCCCGGTCACCTCGATGTGGTGGGCAACGATGTGACTTCCCCAGACTGCTCCGCCTTGCCAGTGCCCGCCACGGACGGTGGAACGGCGGAGCGTCACGGAGTGCGCCCGATCGGTGGTCGCGTCGATGACCGGGACGAGGGACTTCTCGATGACGACATCGGGTGCGTCGATCAGGATGGCGCCGCAGCGCGTCGCGTCGACTCCCACGATGGTCTTGCTGTGGGTGATGGTGCAGGGGCCCGAGTACGTCTTGAGGTCGTAGCCGTCCGGCACGCCCGTGGTCCTCTTGGTGGCAATCGGCTGGTGGGGCCGATGTGTGGCGTCGGGACGAGCGCCGTCGAGTGACTGTGCCTGGCTCGTGCTCGAGGTGGGTCGGGGGCTGGCGTCGGCGCCTCCGGAGAAGGAGATGCCGCAGCCGGTGGCGATCACCGCGGTCGCGGCAGCTGCGGTCACGCTCAGTCGGCGGAAGGAGCGCCTGGAGAACTGGGGGATGGGGGGCATGGGTTGGACACCTCACGTGCGGAATCGGGGGTCACGCTTCGGTCAGGGGTGCCAAGCATTTAACGTGCGTAGCCTGCCGAGGGCAAGTCGAGGCGCTGTCCGGACACCTGACACGCACAGGTGATCGGTGCGAAAGTGAGGGCTATGAACGCGATCGAGGATCCCGCGCGCGACGACCTCTCCTCGAGGGTGAGACGGCTGTTCGTCGACTCACCCACCTCGTTCGCGGCCTCGCTCCGGTCCGAGCGGTGGGACGAGGTCCGTCGCCGCTTCCCCGACCTGGAGCAGATGAGCGTGGTCGACCTGGGTGGCACGGTCGAATGGTGGGAGCGAGCCCCGGTGCGGCCACGCACGGTGGTCGTCGTCAACCTCTTCGAGCCCGGTGAGTCGGACTCCGACGACCTGGTGCCGGTCACGGGTGATGCCTGCGATGCGGGCAAGGTCCTGGCGCAGGCGGGAGCGCCCCAGGCCTTCGACCTTGTGTTCTCGAACTCCATCATCGAGCACGTGGGTGGGCACGGCCCGAGGGTGGCGCTCGCGGAGCAGGTGCGCGCCCTGGCGCCGTACCACTGGGTTCAGACCCCCTACCGCTACTTCCCGGTCGAGCCTCACTATCTGTTCCCGGGCTTGCAGTTCCTACCCCTACGGGCGCGTACGGCCGTGGCAGAACGCTGGCCGCTGCAGCACACGCGCCCGGCCAACCGCACCGAGGCCAGCAACGAGCTGCAGTGGACCGAGCTGCTGAGCATCAGCGAGATGCGGACCTACTTCCCTGACTCGGAGATCTACAAGGAGCGCCTGGCCGGCCTGGTCAAGTCGCTCGTGGCGGTCCGATCGCCCGTTCCGGGTTGACCGTCAGCGCACGACGGCCGGCGACCAGGCGTCCTTGATCAGCAGCCGGGGTGGGGCGTCTGGGGTGGTCGTACGGAGCGCCCAGACGTCGTCGACCCCCGCCTGGTCGGAGCGCGGGACGCCGTACAGGATCGTGTGGTCGTCCAGCCACTCCATCTGGTCGTCGATGTTCCGGGTCTCGCCCGTCAGCAGCGTCTGTACGCCGGTCCTGAGGTCGAGCACCGCAGGCGTCCAGAAGGTCTGGCCGTGGCCGACGTTCACCTTGTAGGCGATGTGGCTTCCGTCGGGAGACAGAGACGGGCATTCGGCGTTCTCGCGGACCGAGGTCAGGGTGCGGGCCCTGAGGCTCCCCTTCACCAGGTAGGTGTGACCGCCCGTGCCGACCGTCGCGTAGAACGTGTCGTCGTCGCGGGCGAACGTCACGCCCCAGACGTTGCGGTCGAGCGGGTGGACCTCCCGGCCGTCGATGACGAGGGTGAACTTCTCGAGGTTGCCGTAGCTGCTGCCCCCGAAGTGACGGATCTCGGTGTCGGTGGAGAAGCCCACCTGCATGTAGGAGTGCCCGGACACGAAGGTGGTGTCGGCCACCAGTGAACCGTCGTGCGAGATCCGGGTGCGGCTCGGGATTCCGGGTAGGGGGTCGCGCTCGACGACGTCCCAGTCGCGGTTCAGCTGCAGCATGGTGTAGCTGGTGGTCACGCCGCGCTGGATCTGGAGACACGTCTGGTTGGTGGCCGACGCGTAGACGCGGTCGCAGGCCTGCTCGGTGAAGGACCTGGGCCCGCCCGGGTCGGACAGCGGCACCATGGCGACCATCCCGTAGTGGTTGTCGAGACCCGTGTGCTGGAACACGATCCGAGGACCGGTCGGCAAGGCGGTCGCGGTCGGCACGCTGGGTGGCCGGGTATGGACGGCCTCGTACTGCCGCCGGTCGTGCACCGCGTACGCCGTCGCGGCGCCTGCCACGACCACGACGAGCGCCACGAACGCAGCGAGCCGGAAGCGCGTGGTCATGCGGACGATTCTGGTGCGTCCAGGGGTGTCAGCGTGGCGAGTCCGAGCGGAATGACCAGCAGCAGCACGGCGCCGATCAGGACGAAGGCCGTCGACGGACCCTGGACGTACCACAGGATCCCGAAGCCTGCCGAGGCGCACAGCCGAGCGAGCGCCACCACGGTCTGGGCCCCGGCGATCCCGCTGGCCCGGGCAACGGGGTCGACCATGGCGCCGGCCAGCGCGGCCGTCAGCCCGTCGGTCGCGGCGTAGAACGTACCGAGCAGCACGAGAGCGGCGATCGTGGTGGCCGCGGTCGGGAAGGGCGCCACGGCACAGGCGTAGGCGCCGACCAGGGCCAGGTGACCGAGGACGAGGATGCGGGCGCGGCCGACGCGGTCGGCAAAGGCCCCGATCGGCGTGGCCCCGGACAGGTAGGCCAGGTTGGTGCCGACGTACATCAACGGGAACCAGTGGGCGGCGAAGCCGCCGTGGTCGAGCAGGGCCAGGTAGATGAATCCGTCACCCACCGTCAGGAGGCCGAGCACGCCGGCCACCGCCAGGAGCCGGGTGAGGCGAGGGTTCGCCAGCTCGCGGATGCGGAGAGGCACCCGCTCGGGCAGCGTGCGGGCCCGTTCCGGCACCGCATCGGGGACCAGGAAGCCCAGGATCGCGACGCCGATGACGGCGGCCGCGAGAGAGACGACCATGACCGTGCGGTAGCCGTCGGGGATCCACCACAGGATGAGGAAGGCCAGCAGCGGACCGATCGCGGCGCCGGTGGTGTCCAGGGTGCGGTGGACACCGAACGCGCGGCCGACGTGCTCCGGTGGTGTGGCGCCCGAGATGATCGCGTCCCTCGGGGCGGTGCGGATGCCCTTGCCGATCCGGTCGGCGCTCACCACCGCGGAGATGCCGCCGAACGTCGAGGCGAACAGGAAGCCCACCCGGGCCACGCACGACAGGGCATACCCGACGAAGGCGACCCACTTCGGGTGGCCTCCGCGATCGGCAGCCCAGCCTCCGGCGACGCGGACCAGGGCGCTCACTCCCTGGTAGAGCCCGTCGATGAAGCCGTAGGAGATCGTGGAGAGCCCGAGGACTCCGGTGAGGTAGAGCGGGAGGATCGCGGCCACCGACTCCGAGGAGATGTCGGTGAACAGACTGACCATGCCGAGTCCGATGACGACCGGGGCGACCCGCGGCCGTCGCCCGGGCGTGACAACCGGCGCGCTCGGGCGGTCGCGGAGCGAGATGTACACCGCAGTCAGTCCGCCGAGAGCGTGGCGAACAGGCTGTAGTGAGTGACGCGGCCGGGGCGGATGGTGAGGGTCACGTGGCTGTCACCGCGGGCGAACCCGACGGCCGTCGTTCCGGCCACGGCCGGGACGGACTCCGCGCGGAAGCCCAGCCGAGCCAGCCGGAGTCGGTAGAACCGCTCGAGCGGCATGGGCCGGACGCGGCCGCGGGCCGTCAGCGAGACCTGCAGCCGGTGGCCGGAAGGCGACACGCTGCTGACCAGGACCAGCGAGTGCGGAGCCTGCGGCAGCACCCGGGTGGGATAGCCGTCGACCAGCCGGCCCTGGCCGGTGGCCAGACGGGGCAGAGGGGTGCTGAGCAGCGGCGCCTGCGAGGCGTGCCGGTGCGACAGGCCGGGCAGACCGCTGGAGGAGGCGCCTGGGGTCGCGGGAAGAACCTCGACGCCGCCGATCCGCGTGGGCGCGGTGCCGACGGCCGGCTCGCCACCGGGGGTCGGCGCAGTCGTGCGGGGTTGGCTCTCGCTTCCGCGGGGCTGGTTGTCCGGACTCTTCGCATCCGAGGAGCTCGTGGGAGAAGCACCGCCCGCGTGCGGCCCGGAGAGTGGTGTCCCCCCGGTGCCGCAGCCGGCGAGAGCGAGAGCGAGCACCGCAGCACCGACCCAGCCGACGGGTGTCCGCGTGATCGTCATCCTGCGACCTGGACGTTGCGGTCGGCGACGCCGGACCTGGCCCGCCCGACGCCTTCATAGCGGAAGCCGTGCGCCGCGGCGGTGTCCGGGTGCAGCAGGTTGCGCAGGTCGACCAGGGCACGGTCCTGCATCACGCGGCCGGCGGCACCCAGGTCGGCACCGATGAACTCCGGCCACTCGGTCGCGATCACCAGGGTGCGGGCTCCACGACAGGCCTCGACGTACGACGTGCAGACGGTGACCCCCGGCACGTGGTGACGCACTGCCGGGTCGAAGGCCCGGACCACGCACCCGCGCTCGGTCAGCTGGCGGGCGATCTCGATGGCCGGAGAGTCGCGGAGGTCGTCGGTCCCGGCCTTGAAGGCGAGGCCCCACATGGCCACGACCGCTCCTTCGACCTCATCGCCCAAGGTCGCGAGGACCTTGGACACCATCCACCGCTGGTGCTCGCGGTTGTAGTCGGTCGCCGACCGCAGCAGCGTGAAGTCGAACCCGCGGGCGTACGACGTGTGGAGCAGCGCCGAGGTGTCCTTCGGGAAGCACGACCCGCCCCATCCGGGGCCGGGGGTCAGGAACGCCCGCCCGATCCGGTGGTCGGATCCGACCCCGTCCATGACGGCGGCGATGTCCGCCCCGGCCGCCTCGCAGACCCCGGCCATGGAGTTGACGAAGCTCAGCCGGACAGCCAGGTAGGCGTTCGAGGCGTACTTGATGGTCTCCGCGCTCGCGGCGTCCGTCGTGATCAGGTGGGTGTCGAGCGCCTTGTAGAGCGAGCCGACCCGTTCGGCCGCTCCCGGCTGGTCGCTGCCGACCACGACCCGATCGGGATGCAGGAAGTCGCGGACCGCTGTCCCCTCGGCGAGGAACTCGGGGTTGGCGGCCACCATCACGTCGAGGCGGCCCAACGCGTCGAGCACGAGGGTCGAGGTCCCGACGGGCACCGTGGACTTGTCGACGACGATCGCGTCCGGACGGAGGTGCGGACCGATCTCGCGGGCGACGTCCAGCACGTGGCTCAGGTCGGCACTGCCGTCCTCCGACTGCGGGGTGGGCAGGCAGAGGAAGACGAAGTCGGCGTCGCCGACGGACTCGACGTTGTCCGCGGAGAAGCGCAGTCGACCGAGCGCGACCATCCGTTCGACGATGTCCGGCAGGCCGTCCTCGACGATCCGCAGCGTGCCACGCTGCAGCTCCTGGACGCGCAGCACGGACTGGTCGGTGCAGACCACCGTGTGACCCAGGTGCGCAAGACACGCGCCGGCGGTGAGACCGACGTACCCCGCCCCGATCACGCAGATGCGGATCGACGTGGGGTCGTGGTGGGTCTCGTGCTGTGTCATGACCCTCCCCCAGGGTGCGACGCAGTGCAGGCTGAAGCCGGCTCGCCTCGATCGTAGGCCGGCGGCGGCCGCGGTCGGTTCGTCGAATTTGGGTATCCGACGAGGATCGGTTACTCGAATTCAATGAAGCGGCTTGGAGAGGAATCCCCTTAGTTTCAAGGGAAACCGGGGGGATCAGGATGCCGCTGACGCGCGAGCGAAGGCCAATCAGCGACGTTGCAGCAAGGGGGGACGTCGCCACGCTGACGCAGTTGGCGTCAGAGGCTCGGGCATCCTGGATCCGTCCGGGCCGGTCCCTTCTCGTCGCGTCCACCGGCGGCCATCTCGAGCAGCTGTACCGGCTGCGGCAGCGATTCCTCCCCGAGCTGCAGGAGGTCGAGTGGGCGACGTTCGACACCGGGCAGTCGAGATACCTCCTGGCGGACGAGGTCGTCCACTACATCCCGTTCGTCAAGCCCAAGGACGTCAAGGGCACCCTCCAGAGCAGCGTGGCCGCCACCCACCTGCTCGGCGGGCACCACTTCTCACGCGTGATCTCGACCGGGGCGGCGATCGCCGTACCGTTCATCGGCCGGGCCCGTGCGCTCGGCATGGCCGCCCACTACATCGAGAGCGCCGCCCGCAGCGAGGGTCTGAGCATGTCCGGGAACATGGTGTCCCGGATCCCCGGCGTCCGCCTCTACGGGCAGTACCCCGGGTGGACCGCGGGGCGCCTGCAGTTCCGCGGGTCTGTCTTCGACGGGTTCGCATCCGGGCCCAGCCGTCCCTGGCGGCCGATCGACAAGGTGGTCGTCTCGTTCGGCACCCAACGCGACTTCGGCTTCAGGCGCGCTGCCGAGACCGTGAGCCGCCTCCTGCCGCAGGTGTGCACATCCTCGGCCACCGTGCTCTGGCAGACCGGCGCCACCGACACCGGCGGGCTGCCGATCCATGCGGTGGACAGCGTCCCTGCGGGTGACATGGTGCAGGCGGTCGCCGAGGCCGACCTCGTCATCAGTCACTCGGGCGTCGGCACTGCCCTGCTCACCCTCGAGCACGGCAAGTGCCCGGTCCTCCTGCCACGGCGCCGTGAGTTCGCCGAGCACACCGACGACCACCAGCGGCTGGTGGCTGAGGAGCTCGGCCGCCGCGGGCTGGCCGTCTGGGCGGACCCGGACGCGCTCGCCCCCGAGCATCTGGTGCGTGCGCAGGCGATGACGGCGCTCGGGGTGTCAGCCCCGCCCCGCTTCCTCCTCCAACCGGACTGACCGGCGCTCGCCTGCTCGCGACCGTCGCGCCGGAGGCGCTGCGGGCGCACACTGGAGCCATGTCGTCGGCCACCGAGCAACCCGATCCCGGGCTGCCTTCCGAGCTGCTCGGAGACGAGCCGGTGCGCCGACGGAGGCACGAGCCCGAGCCGGAGTGGATCGAGGTCGAGCCGGGTCCGCCCTGGCGGCCTCCGCGCTGGCTGTGGTGGGTGGTGGCGGTCACGCTCGTGGTCGGCGGGGTGGCCTGGTACGCCGACCACCGGGTGCGTACCCAGGAGGCGGTGGCCGTCGCCCGCTGCGAGCACCGCCTGAGCGACGCCTCCGCGATGTCGGAGATCCGGATGGGCGCCATGGACAACTACCTGCGCCCGGCCCTGGCGTCGACGCACGGGGTGAGACAGCTCCACCTCGCCGACCTCATGTCGGAGCCGGCCCGGCGCGCCCTCCCGGACGTCCAGCGCGCGGACCGGGCCTGCGGACAGGTCTCGGTCAAGCCCTGGCACTTCTCGCTCGTCGCACGGCGCAACGCCGCAACGGCGTACTCCGGGGCGCTCGTCACCCTGCTCCAGGCCGTCGCCTCGCAGGGCCGCGCCTACTTCCACCACGACCCGGCCCTCGTCCGGCTGCGCGAGGCGGCCGGGGTGGACTCCGGGCTGGACTGAGGGGACACCGACCGGTCGGCGGCTGTCGGTGGCCCCGACTATCCTGGGCTCCGCACCCCCTCCCGTCGCCGGGTTGGGGGCTGTCGTGCTGTCTCCTCCCACATCCCCGAGGTGTCCGTGCTCCTGTCCACCCTGTCCGAGATCGTGCTGAGCGACCGCACCCTGGCCGAGTCGCTGGCCGACGCGCCACGCGTCGGGCTCCTCGACCTGACCGCTCCCGCGGGGCTCCGGCCGTTCCTGGTCGCTGGTCTGGTCCGCGCCGAGCGCACGGTGCTCCTGGTGACGGCCACCGGGCGCGAGGCGGAGGAGCTGACCCAGGAGCTGGGCTCGCTGATCGACCCGGCCGCGGTGGCCTACTACCCGAGCTGGGAGACCCTGCCGCACGAGCGGCTCAGCCCCCGCAGCGACACCGTCGGCCGCCGGCTCGCGGTGCTGCGCCGGCTCCGTCACCCGGAGCCGGGCGCCGGCTCGGGTCGGCTGCGGGTGGTGGTCGCGCCGGTCCGGTCGATCCTGCAGCCCCAGGTCAGCGGGCTGGGTGACCTCGAGCCCGTCGAGCTGGCCCCGGGCGACACCGTGGCCCTCGACGACGTCGTACGCCGGCTGGCGGAGGCGGCGTACACCCGGGTCGACCTGGTGGAGAAGCGCGGCGAGTTCGCGGTCCGCGGTGGACTCGTCGACGTGTTCCCGCCGACCGAGCAGCACCCGGTGCGTGTGGAGTTCTGGGGCGACGAGGTCGAGGAGGTGCGTTCGTTCGCGGTCGCCGACCAGCGCACCATCGACCAGCTGCCCCGGCTGTGGGCGCCGCCCTGCCGCGAGCTGCTGCTGACCGACGACGTACGACGCCGGGCGGCCGCGCTGAGCGAGGCCCACCCCCAGCTGGCCGAGATGACCTCCAAGATCGCGGCGGGGATCGCCGTCGAGGGGATGGAGTCGCTGGCGCCCGTGCTGGTCGACGAGCTCGAGCTCCTCGTCGATGTGATGCCCGGCGACACCCAGGTCGTCGTGGTCGAGCCGGAGCGGGTCCGCAGCCGGGCCCACGACCTGGTTGCCACCAGCGAGGAGTTCCTCGGCGCGTCGTGGGCGGCCGCCGCAGGCGGGGGCACTGCGCCGATCGACCTCGGGGCCGCGTCCTATCGCGAGCTCGACGACGTCCGCGCCCACAGCCGCGAGCTGGGCATGCCTTGGTGGACGGTGAGCCCGTTCGGTCTCGACTCCGAGCTGACCGAGGGCGCCGCCCACGGAGTCGGTGCCGTCCCGATCGAGGGCTACCGCGGTGACCTCGGGCGCGCTGTCGCCGACATCCGCGGTTGGCTGGCCGACGGCCACCGCGTCGTCGTCGTCCACCCCGGGCACGGTCCTGCGCAGCGCATGGTCGAGGTGCTCGGCGACCACGACGTCGCCGCGCGGCTGGTCGAGCCCGACGACCACGGCGCGCTCGAGCCCGGCTTGGTCACGGTCACCACGGCCACCCTGGCCCACGGCTTCGTCGACGCGTCCGTCGGGCTCGTCCTGCTGACCGGTGACGACCTGTCCGGCCAGCGCTCCGCCACCCGCGACCAGAGCCGGATGCCCGCGCGGCGCAAGCGCCAGATCGACCCCCTCGAGCTGAAGGCCGGCGACTACGTCGTCCACGACCAGCACGGCGTCGGCCGGTTCGTGGAGATGAGGCAGAGAGAGGTACAGGGCGCCACTCGCGAGTACCTCGTGCTCGAGTACGGCGCGTCCAAGCGCGGCGGGCCAGCCGACCGGCTCTACGTGCCGGCCGACAGCCTCGACCAGGTGACCCGCTACGTCGGCGGCGAGCACCCCAGCCTCGACCGGCTCGGAGGCTCCGACTGGGCCAAGCGCAAGGGCCGTGCTCGCAAGGCCGTCCGCGAGATCGCCGCCGAGCTGATCAAGCTCTATGCCGCGCGGCAGGCCACGCAGGGCCACGCCTTCGGACCCGACACCCCCTGGCAACGCGAGCTCGAGGACGCCTTCCCGTTCCACGAGACCCCCGACCAGCTGACCACGGTCGAGGAGGTCAAGGCCGACATGCGGCAGACCGTCCCGATGGACCGTCTGGTCTGCGGCGACGTCGGCTACGGCAAGACCGAGATCGCGGTGCGGGCGGCGTTCAAGGCCGTCCAGGACGGCAAGCAGGTCGCCGTGCTGGTCCCGACGACGCTGTTGGTGCAGCAGCACTACTCGACGTTCGCCGAACGGATGGGCGCGTTCCCGGTGACGATCCGTTCGCTGAGCCGCTTCCAGACCGAGAAAGAGGCGCGCGAGGTCGCCGAGGGTCTGCGCGAGGGCTCGGTGGACATCGTGATCGGCACCCACCGCCTGCTCAACCCCGACATCCGGCTGAAGGACCTCGGCCTGATCGTGGTCGACGAGGAGCAGCGCTTCGGCGTCGAGCACAAGGAGCAGATGAAGCGGCTCCGCACCAGCGTCGACGTCCTGTCCATGAGCGCGACCCCGATCCCGCGCACGCTGGAGATGGCGATCACCGGGATCCGCGAGATGTCGACGATCACCACCCCGCCCGAGGAGCGCCACCCGGTGCTGACCTACGTCGGCGCCTACGAGGACCGCACCGTGACGGCCGCGATCCGTCGTGAGCTGCTGCGCGAGGGACAGGTCTTCTTCATCCACAACCGGGTGCAGTCGATCGAGAAGGCCGCGGCACGGATCCGCGAGCTGGTGCCCGAGGCCCGGGTCGCCGTGGCCCATGGCCAGATGGGGGAGCACCAGCTCGAGCAGGTAATGCTCGACTTCTGGGAGAAGCGCTTCGACGTACTGGTCTGTACGACGATCGTCGAGTCCGGACTCGACGTCTCCAACGCCAACACGATGATCATCGAGCGGGCCGACGCCCTCGGCCTCTCCCAGCTCCACCAGTTGCGCGGCCGCGTCGGCCGGTCGAGCGAGCGCGCCTACGCCTACTTCCTCTATCCCGCCGAGAAGCCGCTCACCGAGACGGCCCATGAGCGGCTGGCCACCCTGGCGCAGCACTCCGACCTCGGCGGCGGCATGGCGATCGCGATGAAGGACCTCGAGATCCGTGGCGCCGGCAACCTGCTCGGCGGCGAGCAGTCCGGCCACATCGCCGACGTCGGCTTCGACCTCTATGTCCGCCTCGTCGGCGAGGCCGTCGCGGAGTTCCGCTCCGACGGCGCACCCACCGACGACCTCGGCGAGGTCCGCATCGAGCTGCCGGTCGACGCCCACCTGCCTCACACCTACATCCCCAGCGAGCGGCTGCGGCTCGAGATGTACCGCCGCCTGGCCGAGGTGCGCACCGACGACGACGTCGACCAGATCCGCGACGAGCTCGACGATCGCTACGGCGAGCCGCCGCTCGAGGTCGCGTCGCTGCTGCTGGTGGCGAGGTTCCGGGCGCGGGCGCGGGCGGCGGGCATCTCGGAGGTCACGATCGCCGGGCGAAACGTCCGCTTCGCGCCGGTCAGCCTGCCGGAGTCGCGCGTCGTACGACTGAACCGCCTCTACCCCCGCAGCATCGTGAAGACCCAGGTCGGCACGATGCTCGTCCCGCGGCCTCACGTCGAGGGTGCCGGGGCTCGCCCGATCGACGGGGTGGCCCTGCTTGAATGGGCGCGTACGGTCATCGACACCGTCATCGATCCGAGGGAGTCACCGTGATGTCGTCGCGTCAGCCGGGCCGTTGCGTGGCCCGGTCCGTGGGCCTGGCCGGCCTTGCCGTCGCCGGGCTCGTCCTGAGCGGGTGCGGCGCGTCGACGGGGATCCACCCCGGGTCGGCCGCCGTGATCGGCGACGAGTCGATCTCGATGAGCAAGATCGACACCACGACCACGCGCTACTGCCAGGCCTACGAGCCCCAGATCAGCCAGCAGAGCCAGCGGGTGCCGATGCGCTACCTCCGGCAGTTCGTGGCCGCGAACCTGTCGCAGCGGCTCCTCGGCCAGCAGCTCGCGGAGGCGTACGACGTGCAGCCGACCGCGCAGTACGACCAACAGGTCACCAAGGTCGAGCAGCAGTTCGCCTCGGCCCCGTCGAAGCTGCGCGACGCGGTGGTCGACGTCGAGGCCGGTGGCGCCTATCTCTCGACCGTGCAGGTGGCGATCGGCCAGAAGCTGCTCGCGGAGTCGGGCACGACCACTCCCACCGCCAAGGCGGCCCTCCAGCGCGGTCAGGTCGCGACCGAGGACTGGCTGAAGGACCACTCGATCAGCATCGACCCGGTCTTCGGCATCGCGGCCGACGGCGGCCAGTTCAAGGCCGCGGCCGACCAGACGTCGTACCCCCTCAGCGCCTTGGCATCCCAGGGTGCGGCCGCGGCGGGTGCCTCACAGCCCGACCCCGCCTACACCGGGGCGCTCAGCCCCTCGCAGGTCTGCGGCTGACGATGGCCGAGGGCGAGCCGCTGCTCGACTTCCTGGCCGACATGCGGCGGCTGCGTCGCGACTGCCCCTGGAAGCGGGAGCAGACCCATCGGTCACTCGCGCGCTACCTCCAGGAGGAGGCCTCCGAGACGGTCGAGGCGATCGACACCGGCGACCTCGACCACCTCCGTGAGGAGCTCGGCGACCTCCTGCTCCAGGTCTACTTCCATGCGGTGATCGCGGAAGAGTCGGGCGACTTCACCCTCGACGACGTCGCCCGCGGGATCGCGGACAAGATGCGTCGGCGCAACCCTCACGTCTTCGGCACCGACACCCCGACGGGGCTGTCGGCGGCCGGGGTGAACGAGCAGTGGCAGGAGATCAAGCAAGCGGAGCGTCGCGACAAGCCCGACGACCGATCGTCGCCGTCGCCGTACGACGGGATCGCGGCGACGCTGCCGGCCCTGCTGCTGGCGACCAAGATCATCGAGCGCTCCCCGGAGGCGGCGACCGGGCTCCCCTCCGCCGGCGACCCGGAGGCGGACCTCGGCGACCGCCTCCTCGCCCTGGTCGAGGAGGCCGTGGCATCGGGCGTCGACCCCGAGCAGTCCCTCCGCGACGCCGTGCGCCGCGCCGTGCGCTGACCCGGCAGTCGTTGACGTGGAAGAGCCCTGACCCGGCACTTGTCGACGCTCAGATGCGCCGACCCGGCCGTTGTTGACGCGATTGGGGCGTGCACAAGTGCCAGGTCGGCGTCGTACGGCGTCAACTTCTGCCAGGTCGGCGTCGTACGGCGTCAACTTCTGCCAGGTCAGCGCTCGATGCGAGCGCGTGCATCCGGTCCGCGGGTGCTGCGCGCCGTCGCCAGGGGCCGCGGATAGTCTGATCGGCATGGCGATCATCGAAGCTGTCGGCGCCCGCGAGATCCTCGACTCACGCGGCAACCCCACCGTCGAGGTCGAGGTCATCCTCGACGACGGGTCCTTCGCCCGGGCGGCCGTTCCGAGCGGGGCGTCCACCGGGGCCTTCGAGGCGGTTGAGCTGCGTGACGGCGACAAGCCGTACGGCGGCAAGGGCGTGCAGAAGGCGGTCGCCGGTGTCGTCCAGAAGATCGGTCCCGCGCTCGAGGGTCTCGACGCCGACGACCAGCGGCTCGTCGACCAGACCATGCTCGACCTCGACGGCACGCCCAACAAGGCGAACCTCGGCGCCAACGCGATCCTCGGCGCCTCCCTGGCCGTGGCCCGCGCAGCGGCCGACTCGGCCGGCCTGCCGCTCTACCGCTACGTCGGCGGGCCTAACGCCCACCTGCTGCCGGTCCCGATGATGAACATCCTCAACGGAGGCTCCCACGCCGACTCCAACGTCGACATCCAGGAGTTCATGATCGCGCCGATCGGCGCCGCCACCTTCCGTGAGGCTCTGCAGGAGGGCGCCGAGGTCTACCACGCCCTCAAGTCCGTCCTGAAGAAGAAGGGCCTGGCCACCGGCCTCGGCGACGAGGGCGGCTTCGCACCCAACCTCGACAGCAACCGCGCCGCGCTCGACCTGATCGCCGAGGCAGTCTCGGCGGCCGGGCTCACCCTCGGCACCGACATCGCGCTCGCGATGGACGCCGCGGCGAACGAGTTCTACGACAACGGCTCCTACTCCTTCGAGGGCGGCACCAAGTCGGCCGACGAGATGACGGCCTACTACGCCGACCTGGTGTCGTCCTACCCGATCGTCAGCCTCGAGGACCCACTCTTCGAGGACGACTGGGACGGCTGGAAGACCCTCACCGACGAGCTGGGCGACCGGGTCCAGATCGTCGGCGACGACCTCTTCGTCACCAACGTCGAGCGCATCCAGCGCGGCATCGACGGCGGCCAGGCCAACGCCCTGCTCGTGAAGGTCAACCAGATCGGGTCGCTCACGGAGACCCTCGACTCGGTCGACCTGGCTCACCGCAACAAGTTCCGTTGCATGATCAGCCACCGCTCCGGCGAGACCGAGGACACCACGATCGCCGACCTCGCGGTCGCCACGAACTGCGGCCAGATCAAGACCGGCGCCCCGGCCCGGTCCGAGCGCGTCGCGAAGTACAACCAGCTGATGCGGATCGAGGAGGAGCTCGGCGACGCGGCCCGGTACGCCGGCGCCCGGGCCTTCCCGCGCTTCGGGGCCTGACGAGCGATGCCGCAGCAGCCACGCCGCGCTCCGAGCGGACGTCCGGGCTCGCGCCCGAGCGGGTCGAGGCAGCGACCGCGCGCCCGCGCTGCGGCTCCTGCGGCTGCTGCTGCCCCGTCGTCCCAGCCGCGCCAGTCGCGGTTCACCGGCCGGGCGATGGTGCTGGTCCTCGTGCTCTCGGTGCTGACCATCTCCTACGCCTCGTCGCTGAAGGCGTACTTCCAGCAGCACAGCCAGATCCAGGAGCTGCGTGCTCAGATCGCGTCGAGCCAGTCGAGCATCCACGAGCTCGAGAGCGAGAAGCTGCGGTGGCAGGACCCTGCCTACGTCCAGGAGCAGGCGCGGGCGCGCTTCGGCTACCTGATGCCCGGGCAGACGTCGTACGTCGTGATCGGTGCCGACGGCAAGCCCCTGTCGGCGCAGGCCACGCTCAGCGACCCGCGGACCACGACCACGACGACGCCCACGGCGTGGTGGACCGCGGAGTGGAAGTCGGTGGAGCTCGCCGGGAACCCGCCGACCGCGGCGAAGCATCAACCCTTGAAGTACCTCGGTGGCAACGCCCACTGAGCCGGTCGCCGCGGTCGACCTGGCCGCGGTCGAGGCTCAGCTGGGCCGACCTCCTCGCGGCACGCATGCCGTAGGGCATCGGTGCCCGTGCGGCCTGCCCGACGTGGTGGTGACCGAGCCCCGGCTGCCCGACGGGACGCCGTTCCCGACGACGTACTACCTGACCTGCCCGCGGGTCGCCTCCCTGATCGGGACCCTCGAGGGCTCGGGCGCGATGCGTGAGATGGAGGCCCGGCTGGCAGAGGACGCCGACCTCGCCACCGCGTATGCCGCCGCCCACCGGGCCTATCTCGCCGCCCGGGCCGAGCTCGGTGACGTGCCGGAGATCGACCGCGTCTCGGCGGGCGGGATGCCCGACCGGGTCAAGTGCCTCCACGCCCTGGCTGCCCACGCGCTCGCCGCCGGGCCCGGAGTGAACCCGCTCGGCGACGAGGTCGTCGAGCGGCTCGGGGCGTGGTGGGTCGAGGGTCCCTGTGCCTGAGATCGCCGCCATCGACTGCGGCACCAACTCCATCAAGCTGTTGATCGGCGACCTGCCCGCCATCTCGGTGCGCGAGTCGCGGATGGTGCGGCTGGGGCAGGGGGTCGACGCGACCGGGTCGCTCGCCGAGGAGGCGCTGACCCGCACGTTCGCCGCCGTCGACGAGTACGCCGCGCTGATCCGGGAGCACGGCGTCGACCGGCTGCGCTTCTGTGCCACATCGGCTACGCGCGACGCCCGCAATGCGGAGGTCTTCACGGCCGGGGTGCGCGAGCGTCTGGGCGTGGCGCCGGAGGTGCTGTCCGGTGACGAGGAGGCGGCCCTGGTCTTCTCAGGTGCCACCCGGACGCTGCGGGGGGAGCTCGAGGAACCGGTACTGGTCGTTGACATCGGCGGCGGGTCGACCGAGCTCGTGCTCGGCGCGGAGCGGCCCGACGCCGGCACGTCGATGGACATCGGTGCGGTGCGGCTCCACGAACGCCACCTTCACGACGACCCGCCGACCCGCGACCAGGTCGCCGCCTGTGTGGCCGACATCGACCGTCACCTCGACGGTGGCCCGGTGCCGCTCGCCGAAGCGCGGTCGGTGGTCGGCACCTCGGGCACGATCAAGACGCTCGCGGCGGCGATGCTGGACCTGCCGTTCTACGACCGCGACGCGATCGACGGCGCCGTCCTGGGCGCTGCCGCGACGCGCGCGTACGTCGAGCGCCTGGTCGCGATGACGGTCGCGGAGCGACGGGCCATCCCGTCGATGCATCCCGGCCGGGCCGACGTGATCGGTGCCGGCGCTGTGATCTGGTCGCGCGTGCTGGCGGGCTCCGGCGTCGAGGACTACCGGGTCTCCGAGGCCGACATCCTCTACGGCATCGCCTGGTCGCTGGTGGACGGGCGGTGACCCTGCTCCCGCACCCGGTGACCGGGCTGCCGTCCGCCAGCCCCGTACCTCCAGGGACCGGGTGGCCCGACGACCCGGCGAGCCCGGCCACACCCGTGGCGCGCACCCCGGCCGCCGTACGACGCCTGGCCGGCACCGACGACCTGCGCGAGCTCGAGGCGCGGACCAGTGTCTGCGCGGCCTGTCCCCGGCTGGTCCGGTGGCGCGAGGACGTGGCCCGCGACAAGCGCGCCTCCTTCGCGGACCAGCCCTACTGGGGCAGGCCGATCGCGGGCTGGGGCGCGCCGACCACCGGGGTCGGCGAGGCGCGGATCGTGATCGTGGGCCTGGCTCCGGCCGCCAACGGCGGCAATCGGACCGGCCGGGTCTTCACCGGTGACTCGTCGGGCGACTGGCTGTTCGCGAGCCTGCACCGGGTGGGTCTGGCGTCGCGGGAGCGCAGCGAGCACGCCGGTGACGGACAGGTGCTGGTGGAGGCGCGGATGGTGGCGACCGTCCGCTGCGCGCCGCCGGCGAACAAGCCGACCGTGGCGGAGCGCGACGCCTGCGCCCCGTGGATCAACCGCGAGCTCGCACTGCTGGCGCCGATGCTCCGGGTCGTGGTCGCGCTGGGTGCCTACGGCTGGGACGGCGCGCTGCGGGCCCTGGCCGGCGCGGGGTTCGTCGTACCGAGGCCGAAACCGCGCTTCGGGCACGGTGCGCATGCCGAGCTGACCTCCGACGCCGATCCCGTGACTCTCCTGGGGTGCTACCACCCCTCGCAGCACAACACGTTCACCGGACGACTGACCCCGGCGATGCTCGACGAGGTGCTCGGCTCCGCGCGCGACCTGGCCGGGATCTGACTCGGCCCCCCGCGCGCCCCTGCGACAATGCGACGTCATACGGACGGAGTCTTCTACGGCTCGGAACGTATGACGTTGCACCGCCCCCGTATCCCAACCGGCAGAGGAAGCCGCCTTAAAAGCGGTTCAGTCTGGGTTCGACCCCCAGCGGGGGCACCCTCACGCCGGGGGTGACTCGGCCAGGCCCCGCAGCTCGTCGAGCCAGCGCTCCTCCTGCGGCCACACCGACCGCATCAGCCAGGTGACGCCGACGGCCGCGAACTCCTCCGCAGGTACGCCGGGTGCCCACTGCGCGACCAGGTCCCACCCGTCACGGGGGTGCTCGCCGACGTAGGTCGCCAGGTCGGCGGGAGCCAGGAACGGGTCGGCGATCGGAACATAGCCGTCCCACCGCTTGGCCCGCGCCAACGGCCGGGTGTGCGGTGCCCGCCCCGCGACCCAGATCGGGATCCGCGGTCGTTGTACCGGGAGCGGGCGCAGCGACGCCTCCACATCGAGGTGGCTGCCGTGGTGGGAGGCCCGGCCGTCGCCCAGCAGCCCGCCCAGGACGGTCAGGGCCTCGTCGGTGATCTCGGCGCGGACGCGGTAGGAGGCCTCGTCGCCGAAGTCGGAGAAGTCGAGGTCGGGCGGGTCGCCCAGACCGACGCCCAGGACGGCCCGGCCGCCACTGAGGTGGTCGAGCGTCGTCACGTGCTTGGCGACCACCTGCGGCCGGCGACGCGACAGCGGCGTCACCATCGTGCCGAGCCGGACCCGCTCGGTCTCCCGGGCGATCGCGCCGAGCAGCACCCAGGGGTCGTGCGCGTCGACGACGCCGTCCCACTGGAGGTGGTCCCACAGGAAGAACCCGTCCCACCCGGACGCCTCGGCCCGGCTCGCCAGCCGCACCACCTCGGCGGGGTCGGTGAACGGCGGGACGCTGAGCCCGAATCGCATCCCAGGAACCTAACAGCGCACGCCGACACCGACGAGGCCGAGCGGAGCCGCCGCGGCTCCGGTTCCGGGGCACCGATCGGTAGGATCGGCACCAGCGGTCCGTCAGAGCGACGGCCGTGGCGGCCTCCGAGGAGAGACCATGCAGAGCAACAACCCCGTCTTCCGCAACTCCGACGAGTTCAACGGACGCGCGAGCAACGCGTACGGCAACCAGGTGTACGGCGGAAGCGGCACCCCGCACCAGGGCTACGGCCAGGCGCCGACCCCCGACCCGTCCACCTGGAGCACCGGCAGCCCCACCCACACCGGCGCCGACGTCGGCCGGATGACCATCGACAGCGTGGTCCAGAAGACCGGGCTCACGCTGCTCGTGCTCCTCGTCGCGGCGTTCGCGACGTGGGTGCTGACGCCCGCGATCAGCGACACCATGACGCAGGCGCAGGTCAACCAGCTCTACGCCGCCATGACCATCGGCGGCCTCGGCGCCTTCGGGCTCTCGATGCTCAACTCGTTCAAACGAGTGATCAGCCCCGTGTTCGTGCTCGCCTTCGCCGCCCTGGAGGGCGTGGCACTCGGCGCCTTCAGCAAGTTCTTCGACTACCAGTACGGCGGCGGCATCGTCATCCAGGCCGTGATCGGCACCTTCGCGGCCTTCGCCGGCACGTTGGCGGCGTACAAGTTCTTCAACATCAAGGTCAGCGACAAGTTCCGGATGGGCGTCATCGCGGCCATGTTCGGCATGGTCGGGCTGATGCTCCTGCAGCTGGTCGTGAGCCTGTTCGGCGGCGACCTCGGGTTCAGCAGCCTCACCGGGATCGGCTTCGTCTTCTCGCTGCTCGGCCTGGTGCTCGGCATCTTCATGCTGATCCTCGACTTCGACTTCGTCGAGAACGGTGTCCGCGCCGGGCTGCCGGAGCGTGAGTCGTGGCGTGCGGCCTTCGGGCTGACCGTCAGCCTGGTCTGGATCTACACCAACCTGCTGCGGATCCTGGCCGTCATTCGGCGCTGACGACCTCGTCGTCCGAGGGGGCCTCTGGGACGGAGCGGAGCCGGGCACGCCGGCGAACCTCCACCCAGAGGCCCTTCTTGTCTCCGAGCTCGGTGCCGGGCGTCTTGGCCGAGCGGACCGCCGCGGTGGCGACCGGCATCGTGCCCTCGCCACGGGCCCGCAGCGGCACGTCCTCGCCGAAGCCCAGGGCGTTGAGCGCGCTGGGGACCAGCACCTCCGCCAGCGCGCGGTAGCCCTCGGCCGACGGGTGGAACCGGTCGGGGCCGAACAGCAGGGCAGGGGCCGCCTCGAAGTCGGGGCCGAGGATCGAGCCCAGCGAGACCGCGACACCGTCCGCCTCGACGGTCGAGATCGCCTGCGCCGCTGCGAGTCGCCGCGACCACGACCGGGCCAGCTGCTTGAGCGGGGGAGGGATCGGCTTCACCGTGCCGAGGTCGGGGCAGGTGCCGACGACGACCTTCGTACCTGCCTCACGGAGCCGGCGTACGCCCTCGCCGAGGTGGCGCACGGACTGCGACGGACGCACCTGGTGCGTCACGTCGTTCGCGCCGACCAGGATCACGGCGAGGTCGGGGTCGGTGGCGAGCGCCCGCTCGATCTGGCCCGCGAGGTCGGAGGACTGGGCGCCGACCTTGGCGAACGCCCGCAGGTGGACCCGGCGGTCGGCTCCGGCCGCGAGGCCGCTCGCGAGGTGAGCGCCGGTGGTCTCGACGGCCCGGTCGACCCCGTAGCCCGCGGCGCTGGAGTCTCCGAGGAGGGCGACCTTGATCGCCGGACCCGGCCGGCCGCGGCCGTACCAGCCGGTCGAGTCGGGTGGCGGCTCGTCGCCGGCATGACCGATTGCATGCCGGGCCAGCGTGGCCTCGGCGCGCAGTACGCCGTAGAGACCTGCGCCCAGCACGGAGAGCCCTCCGCCCCCGAACGCGGCGGCGGAGGCCAGCTTGCGTGCCGCAGCGGCCTTGCCCATGGGCCCAACCTAGCGATCTCCACCCGGGGGTGGAGGTCGTCGCCCCCATCCGTCGTCGCGCGCCCGTGGGTGGGAGCGGTCGGTCGTGACTCGGGTCTCACCAGGAAGTTGGAACGATCTCACACGCTGGAAACATGGAAACCCGAGAGTGGGGACGACGGGCCGGACGGCGGCCCGCGCGCACGGAAGGAGACGCTCATGCTCGGCACCACGCTCAGCACGTTCGGCCGGCAGCTGCTGCGCCGCGCCAACCGCTGCACGCTCTGGTCCTTCAACCCGCAGCCCGAGCTGACCAGCCGCTACGACCGCGGCTGACCCGAGGACGGCGCCGGCCACCCGCGGGTGGCCAGGACGAGGTGTGACGGTCGTGGCCGGTCCTGACTGTCGGGGGGCGTCAGACCCAGGCCACGACGGATCGTCGCACCCTCGTCCTCCGGCCTCACCTCGGTGAAGCCGGACCGGCGCACGAGCTCGGCGAGCTCCGGGTAGGTGTACGCGCTGACCCAGGGCTCGCCGAGCCGGGCCACTGCCGCACGACGCTGACGCATCAGCGCGGTCGTCTCCGCGGCATCGTCCAGCGGGGACGCGTGGTCGAGGACGACCGCCGACGAGGGCAGCGACCCCAGCCGTGCGAGCGTCGTCTCGACGGCCGCGCCTGTGAGGTACGGCGTCACGCCGAGCCACCAGCAGAGCACCGGCCGGTCCAGGGCCAGGCTGTCGCGGAGCACCTCACGGAGATCCTGCCGCTGGAAGTCGACCGCGGCGTGGACGACGACGCCCGGCACCTCGATCCCCGCCTCGGCGAGGCGCTCGAGCTTCCAGGTCCGGGTGGCCGGATGGTCCACCTCGACGACCCGGAGGTCGTGGTAGGGGTTGCGGTAGGCGAAGGTGTCGAGCCCGGCTCCCAGCACCACGAGCTGGTCGACCCCGGTCGCCACCGCGTCGGCCAGGACCTGCTCGGCGAACCTGCTGCGGGCGCACACGAACCAGCGCATGCGGTGGTCGCCGCGCTCCGTGGCGCGGGCCACGAGCTCGTCCGGGTCGTCACCCGTCACCCGCACCGCGAGCGGGTCCTCGAAGATCGATCCGGCCTCCAGCAGCTGGTGCACGGCGCGGTGCCGCGCGGCGCCCAACGCCGTACGGCTGGCAGGGCTGTCGGCGTCCACGAGGCCATTCTCGCCGATGTGAAACGAGCTCCGGACCGCGGCTATGTTGACCGCCATGGACTACGTGGAGTCGCTGCTCGACCTCATCGGGAACACCCCGCTGGTGCGGTTGCACGGCACCCTCGACCTGCCCGAGGCCAGCGCCGAGCAGGGCCCGCTGGTGCTCGCCAAGGTGGAGTACCTCAACCCCGGCGGCTCGGTGAAGGACCGCATCGCGACGCGGATGATCGATGCCGCCGAGGCCTCCGGTGCGCTGCAGCCGGGTGGCACGATCGTCGAGCCGACCTCGGGCAACACCGGCGTCGGCCTGGCCATGGTCGCCCAGTCAAGGGGCTACCACTGCGTCTTCGTCTGCCCCGACAAGGTCAGCGAGGACAAGCGCAACGTGCTCAAGGCGTACGGCGCGGAGGTGGTCGTCTGCCCGACCGCGGTCGCCCCCGAG
>Ga0302263_10000145_pt1 | contig 29412 bp, 22 predicted proteins | sample II_Fen_N1_4_FD_194564 | JGI IMG/M metagenome (GOLD analysis project Ga0302263, IMG submission 194564) | Peat permafrost microbial communities from Stordalen Mire near Abisko, Sweden - II_Fen_N1_4 | ecosystem: Environmental > Terrestrial > Soil > Wetlands > Permafrost | place: Sweden: Abisko... | reverse complement strand
GTGCGTACTGCGTGGGGGTGCAGTTGAACTTCTCGCGGCTGTAGGCCAGGTCGTGGTCGTTCTCGGCCAGATGGGTGTGCAGGCGTACGCCATAGTTGCGTGCCAGCAGGGCCGACTGGCGCATCAAATCTTGACTCACGCTGAACGGTGAACACGGTGCTACCGCCACATTCACCATCGCACCATGACGTGGGTCATGCCAGGTTTCGATCAGGCGCTGGGTGTCTTTGAGGATGGTCTCTTCCTTTTCCACCACCGCGTCGGGCGGCAGGCCGCCTTGTGACTGGCCCACACTCATGCTGCCCCGGCTGGCGACAAACCGCATGCCGATGGCCTGGGCCGCTTCGATGCTGTCGTCCAGCCGCACCCCGTTGGGGTAAATGTAGAGGTGGTCACTGCTGGTGGTGCAGCCGCTGAGCAGCAACTCGGCCATCGCAACCTGGGTGCTGACTTGCACCATCTCCGGCGTGAGCCCGGCCCAGATCGGGTACAGACCACGCAACCAGCCAAACAACTCGGCGTTTTGCACCAGGGGGATGGCCCGCGTGAGGCTTTGGTACATGTGGTGGTGGGTGTTGATCAGGCCGGGTGTCACCAGGTGACCACGGGCGTTGATCACCTCGTCGGCGGTCTGTGGCAGCGCTGCCGCTGGCCCGATGGCCGTAATGGTGTTGCCTTGGATCAAGAGCGATGCATCGCGCAACTGCTGCTCCGCCAAGGGGCGGGATTCGTCGAAAGTGGCGATGCAGCGGGCGTTTTGGATCAGCAGGGTTCGCATGTTGGGTGGTGTGGGGCGGGATTGAGCAGGGCGCATGTTCGCATTAAAACGACGGCGCAGCGTGTTGCCCAAGAGAGAAGATGCACACCGTTGACACAACAGATGTCATCGTTTATCGCCAAAAGTAGGCTTGTTTGATCTAGCTCAAGGTTGTCAACTTTGGATTACGGCACAGTCACTCCTATGTTCTCAGTACACACCATCAATCCGCTAGCGCACATGCGCACCCTTAGTCGTGGTCAAGTCCTGCTGCGCCGCGGGTTCGAGGCTGATCAGGTTTGTTACATCGAGTCTGGCCGCGTGGCGTTGGGTGTCATGGGCGCGGATGAGATGGAACACCAGATCGGTGTGCTTGAAGGCCCGTGCTGGCTGGACGCCAGCTCGGTGGTGCTGGGCCTGCCGCATCTGGTCGATGCGGTGGCAGACACCACCTTGCAGCTGTGTGCGGTTGCCACTGCGGATTTCAAAAAAGCCATTGCCGAGATGCCGACGGCCGCCCAAGCGGTGCTGACCGATGTGGCCATGGCGCACCGCAGGCAGACCGAATTCGCCATGAGCCGCTTGGCCAAGGATGCGGAAGCACGTTGCGCCGAATGGTTGCTCAGCCATGCACGTTTTGGCGCCAAGGGTGATCTGGCGGTGGAGTTGCAACAGCGCAAACGCAGCATCGCCGCCCAGTTGGGCATTGCGCCAGAGACCTTTTCGCGGGTCTTGCGCACCCTGCGTGAAAAACGCCTGATCGCTGGCTCGGGCCGGGTACTGAGCTTGATCAACCCCAGCGCATTGCGTTCGCTCGCGGGTTTTTGATCGCAACCCAGCCAACCCAAACGCCGCATCAGCGGCGTTTTTTTTGGTCCCCTCAGCGGGTTTGAACGGCCTGCCAGCTCAGGCATAAGCCATTCAGTTGGCTTGCGTCAAGGCTTTGAGGATGCGCTCAGGTGTGGCTGGTGCGTTGAGCTGAATGGTTGTTGCATCGCCTCTGGCACGCGCCACCGCGTCGCGCAGCGCCTCAAACACGCTGATGGCCAGCATGAAGGGCGGTTCCCCCACCGCTTTGGAGCCGCCGACGTTGTCCTCGGTGTTGGGCGCGTCCCATAAATCGACCTTGAAATGGGCTGGCACGTCACCCGCGGTTGGGATCTTGTAGGTGCTGGGCGCGTGGGTGGTCAGCAAGCCTCTGTCGTTCCAGACCAGCTCTTCGGTGGTGAGCCAGCCCATACCCTGCACAAAACCACCCTCGATCTGACCCACGTCCAAGCCTGGGTTGATGGAGCGGCCCACGTCGTGCAGGATGTCCACGCGCAGCACCTTGTTTTCACCGGTCAGGGTGTCGATGACCACCTCGGTGCAGGCGGCACCGTAGGCAAAGTAATAAAACGGCCGACCACTGAGCGTGGTTTTGTCGTAGTGGATCTTGGGCGTGCGGTAAAAGCCGTCGCTCCAGAGCTGGATGCGGTTGGCGTAGGCCAGTTGCACCACCGCATCGAAGGCGCGGGTGGATTTGGGGGTGAAGACCTGGCCGCCCTGGAAGGTGACCGCGCCCGCGCCAACCCCGTCGAGCCCGCCGACAAAGGCCGCCAGGTTGTCGCGCACACGGCGCGCTGCAAACTGCGCGGCGCGGCCATTCAAATCGGTGCCTGCGGAGGCTGCGGTGGCCGAGGCGTTGGGGATTTTGCTGGTGTCACTCGCCGTGGCCAGCACTTTGGCCAGCGGCACACCGAGTTCATCGGCCACGATCTGCGCCACCTTGGTGTTCAAGCCCTGGCCCATCTCGACCCCACCGTGGTTGACCTGCACGCTGCCGTCCAGGTACACATGCACCAGCGCACCAGCCTGGTTGAACAGGGTCGCGGTGAAGCTGATGCCGAACTTGACGGGTGTCAGGGCAATGCCACGCTTGAGCGTCTGGTGTTGTTCATTCCAAGCAAAAATGGCCTCTAGCCTTTTTTGGTATTGGGCTGATTGCTCCAGTGTTGAGAGCAAGGGCTGCAGGATGTTGCCTTCCACCTGCATGCCATAGTGGGTGGTGTCGCGCCGAAGGTTTGGTTCGGCAGGATTCACCGGCTCATCGCTGTAGAGGTTGCGCTGACGCACGGCCAAAGGGTCGAGCTTCAAGTGGCGGGCGATGTCCCCCAGAATGGCCTCGGTCACGATCATGCCCTGCGGCCCGCCAAAACCGCGAAACGCGGTGTGGCTTTGGGTGTGGAGCTTGAGCCGGTACGAGGTGATCGCCACATCCTGCAGGTAATAAGCGTTGTCGGCGTGGAAGATCGCGCGGTCGGCCACCGGGCCGGACAAGTCGGCGCTGAAGCCGCAGTGCGCCGCCATCATCAGTTTCAGGCCACACAGCCGCCCGCTGTCGTCAAACCCCGCCGTGTACTGGTAGCTGAACGGGTGGCGTTTGCCGGTGATCAGAAAGTCGTCGTCGCGGTCCAGCCGCAACTTGACCGGGCGTTTGACCTTGGCCGCCGCCACCGCCGCCCAGACCGCCAGATGACCGGCCTGGGTTTCTTTGCCACCAAAACCACCGCCAAGCCGACGGCATTCGACCCGCACCGCGTGGTTGTCCAGGCCCAGCGCGTGCGCCACCCAGTGTTGCACCTCGCCGGGGTGCTGGCTGCTGCTGTAGATCTGCCACTGGCCTTGTTCTTGCGGCAGCGCGTAGGCGATCTGACCTTCCAGGTAAAAGTGTTCTTGGCCACCCACTTCCAGCGTGCCGTTCAGGGTGTGCGGCGCGCGGGCCAGTGCGGCCTCGGCGTCCCCGCGCGTCACCGTCACGGGCGGCAGCACATAACTTTGCGCGGCCAGCGCGTCGGGCACCGTCAGGATGGCGGGCAGCGGTGTGATGTCGAGTGTGACCAAGCGCGCTGCGCGCCGGGCCAGCATCACGTCGTCCGCCACCACCAGGCCAATCACCTGACCGATGTGCTGGACGGTGTCACTGGGGAACACCGGCTCGTCCCCGGCAAATGCCGCCAGCACCGGGTTGCCCGGCACATCACTCGCTAAAACAATAGCGTGTACCCCAGGTAAATCAAGGGCTGCAGCCGTATCTATGCCGTTGATCTTGCCGTGCGCCACGGTGGAGAGGATGGGTGCGGCGTACAAGGTGCCACGCAATTCGGGCAGGTCGTCAATGTACGGCGCGGCACCGGCGATCTGGGCGCGGGCGCTTTCGTGGGCCACGGTGTTGCCGCAGGCGCTGGCAGTTGGGCTGTTGGTGCTGGAAGAGGGCTGGCTCATGCTCACAAGGCCTCCAGCGACAGGGTGTCAAGGCTGACATCGGTTTGACCCTGGCTCTGCAGCCACAGGCGCTGCAACAGGTTGCCCAGAACGTCGCGGCGGTAGTCACTGCTGGCGCGCATGTCGGAAATCGGCTGGAACTCCTGGCGCAGGGTGGCGGCCGCGGCCTGCACGGTGGCTGCCGTCCAGGCTTGGCCGTTCAGGCTGGCTTCGGTCTGGCGCGCCCGCACCGGCGTGGCGGCCACACCACCCGCGCCGATCGAGGCCTGTGCCACCAAGCCATCGCGCAGGTGGAGCTGCACCGCCAGGCAGACGGCAGAAATATCGTCCTCCTGGCGTTTGGAGATTTTGTAGACCCGCAAAAATTCATCCGGCTTTGGCAAGGGCACGATGATCTGGGTCAGCAGCTCGTCGCTGGCCATCACGTTCTGGCGGTAGCCGGTGTAGAGCGATTCCAGCGGCAGTTCGCGCCTGCCACGCACACTGGCCAGCTGCACCTGGGCTTGCAAGGCGATCAGCAGCGGCATCGAGTCGCCAATCGGTGAGCCGTTGGCCACATTGCCACCGAGCGTGCCCGAGTTGCGCACCGGGGCGCCGGCAAAACGCTTGGCAAAGTCGTGCAGGGCAGGGCGGTCTTTGGCCAGTGCGGCAAAGGCGTCGGTCAGTGTCACCGCCGCGCCAATTCTCAAATGGGTGGCGCTGGTGCTGATTTGGCGCAATTCGGCCACCCGGGTCACATCGAGCACCTGGGCAAAGTCCTTGTGCAACTTGTTCACCCACAGACCAACATCGGTGCAGCCGGCCACAAGTTGTGCCTGCGGGTGGGCGGCACGCTGGGCCAGCAGTTCAGCCAGTGTGGTCGGTGTTTTGTATGAAAAATCGGCCTCTAGCCCTTTATATATATGGGCTATTTGCTTCAGTTTTAAGAGTATCTCAGCCTCGTCGATCTGCACCCGTGGCAGCGTCTGCATCTGCTGCGCGGCGTCCAGAATTGGTCGGTAGCCGGTGCAGCGGCACAGGTTGCCTGAGAGCGCCTCTTGTGCGCCTTCGCGCGTGACGGATTGGCCGTGGCAGACCTTGTTTTGGTACAGGCCAAACAGACTCATCGCAAACCCCGGCGTGCAAAAGCCGCATTGGCTGGCGTGTTGGTCAAGCAGCGCCTGCTGCACCGGGTGCAGGGTGCCGTCGGGGGCGGCCAGGTCTTGCGCCGTCCACAGCGCTAAGCCGTGAATCGAGTGCGCCAGGCGGATGCAGCTGTTGACCGCGCTGTAGTGCAGGTGGTCGCCACGCTGCTCCCCCAGCACCACGGTGCAGGCGCCGCAGTCGCCCTCGTTGCAGCCTTCCTTGGTGGCGCTCAGGCCCAGGTCGTCGCGCAGCAGTTGCAGCAGGGTGCGGGTGGGCGGGACTTGGCGAACGGTGACAATCTCGCCGCGGTGCACAAAAGAAAGCTCGGGATGGGACATAAATCAGGGGCCACAAAGTGGCGGTTGGTATCAGGCAAGTTGAGACTGTTTTGCAGTTTGACAGCAAGATTCTTGCCAAGGATGGCATTGTCCTTGCTTTGAATTGATTGTTGCTTTCGGCGCCGAGTGACCCTGTTTATTCAATACACTTCCGTCCGAATTCTTTTCCCCTATTGCTTTGCGGCATTTTGAAACAATTTTTGCGCGTCCGTCCATGACCACTCCCCGACTTCAACTCAGAGGCATCACCAAACGTTACCCGAGTGTGGTGGCCAACAGTGACGTCAATCTGGTGGTGCTACCGGGTGAAACCCATGCGGTGCTGGGTGAAAACGGCGCGGGCAAATCGACCTTGATGAAGATCATCTACGGCTCGGTCAAGCCTGACGAGGGTTCGGTGCTGTTCAACGGCCAGCCGGTGCACATCAAAAACCCGCAGGAGGCGCGCGCGCTGGGCATCAGCATGGTGTTTCAGCATTTCAGCCTGTTTGACACCATCACCGTGGCTGAAAACGTCTGGCTGGGCTTGAGCAAGCGCAAGACGCTGGCCGAGGTGACTCGCAACATCGAAACCAAGTCTGCCGAATACGGCTTGGATGTGGATCCCTCGCGTCCGGTGCACACCCTGAGTGTGGGGGAGATGCAGCGGGTCGAGATCATCCGCGCGTTGCTGACCAACCCGCAGCTGCTGATTCTGGACGAGCCAACCTCGGTGCTCACACCGCAGGCGGTGGACAAGTTGTTTGTGGTGCTCAAAAAGCTGGCCTCTGAGGGCTGCAGCATTTTGTACATCAGCCACAAGCTGCATGAAATCCGTGAGCTTTGCACCGCCTGCACGGTGCTGCGTGGCGGCAAGGTCACGGGGGTGTGTGATCCCTCGCAAGAGAGCAATGCCTCTTTGTCCAAGCTGATGATTGGCGCCGAGCCGCCGCAGCTCACCCACCGGGTGCAAGACCCGGGGCCAAGCGTGCTGCGGGTGGACAAGCTGACGCTGGCGCGTGAAGACCAGTTTGGGGTGGATCTGGAAGCGGTGTCGTTTGAAGTGCGTGCGGGCGAGGTGGTGGGCATCGCGGGTGTGTCTGGCAATGGTCAGAAGGAACTGCTGTGCGCCTTGTCGGGTGAAGACAACCGCGCCAAGCCCGGCAGCGTGCGCATTGGCCGTGTTGATGTGTCGGCTTTGCATCCAGGGCGTCGGCGCAAGTTGGGCCTGCATTTTGTGCCCGAGGAGCGGCTGGGCCGTGGCGCCGTGCCGACCTTGTCCTTGGCGCACAACCTGCTGCTGACCCGCCACGAGGCGATTGCCTACCCGCGTTTCCTGGGTGGCTGGGTGCGCGTGGGCCAACTGGAGGCGCAGGCGGCAGACATCATCAACCGTTTCAAGGTCAAGGCGGGCGGGCCGCGCTCGCTGGCACGTTCGCTCTCAGGTGGCAACCTGCAGAAATTCATTGTCGGGCGCGAGATTGACGCCAAGCCCAAGTTGTTCATCGTGTCGCAGCCAACCTGGGGCGTGGATGTGGGGGCGGCCGCACAAATTCGCGGTGAGATTCTGGCGATGCGCGATGCCGGTTGTGCGGTGCTGGTGGTGAGTGAAGAACTTGATGAATTGTTTGAGGTGTGTGACCGCTTGCATGTGATTGCGCGTGGCCAGCTGTCACCCTCGGTGCCGGTGGCGCAGGCCAGTGTTGAAAAGATTGGGGAATGGATGAGTGGGTTGTGGGATGCCGAGGTGCAGGCGCATCTGGCAGAAATGTCGGGTGTGGTGGATGTGACGGCGGAGGCGGGCCATGCTTAAGCTCGAAGCGCGTCCCGAACCCTCCAAAATCTGGACCTATGCCTCGCCGCTGCTGGCGTTGCTGATCACGGTGCTGGTGGGCACGCTGATGTTTGTGGCGCTGGGCAAAGACCCGATCAAGGGGCTGCAGATGTTTTTCTGGTTGCCGATCAACAGCGGTTATGCCTGGGGTGAGCTGCTGGTCAAGGCCACGCCTTTGCTGATCATTGCACTCGGCTTGGCGGTGTGTTTTCGCTCGAATGTCTGGAACATTGGTGCCGAGGGCCAGTACATCATCGGTGCCATTTTTGCCTCGGGTGTGGCGCTGCTGGCTGAGCCTGGCACCAGCGCCTGGATCGTGCTGCCGATTTTGCTGGCGGGGGTGCTGGGGGGCATGGTGTGGGCGGGCATCACGGCTTTGCTGCGAGACCGTTTTCATGCCAATGAAATTTTGGTGAGCCTGATGCTGGTGTATGTGGCGGTGCAGTTGCTGAGCTACCTGGTGGGCGGGCCGTGGAAAGACCCGATGGGTTTTAACTTCCCCCAAAGCAAGACCTTTGAGGCAGCCACCCACATCCCGCGTATGTTCACTGGCTCGCGGGTGAGCATTGGGGCGGTGTTTGCGCTGCTGGGCGTGGCCGCGCTGTGGGTGTTTTTGTTTCGCACCCGCGCCGGGTTTTCCTTGCAGGTGGGGGGCTTGGCGCCTGCTGCGGCGCGTTATGCGGGGTTTTCCTCACGCAAAGCCTTGTGGACGGCTTTGCTGATTTCGGGCGGGGCTGCCGGTTTGGCGGGGGCGCTGGAGGTGGCTGGGCCGATCGGGCAACTCACGCCTTATTTGCCAGCCGGCTACGGCTTTGCCGCGATCATTGTGGCCTTTGTCGGGCGTTTGCATCCGGTGGGCATGTTGTTCTCAAGCTTGTTGATGAGCATGTTTTACATCGGTGGTGAGCTGGCGCAGTCGCGTTTGGGGCTGACCAAATCACTCACCGGCGTGTTCCAGGGGCTGTTGCTGTTCAGCTTGCTGGCGTGCGACACACTGATGAACTACCGCCTGGTGTGGCAGAAGAACAGGAGTATTTGATGGAGTCGTATGCGCTGCTGCTGGCCGCCACGCTGAATGCGGGCACGGTGTTGGCCCTGGCCTCGCTGGGGCTGTTGATCAACGAGAAGGTGGGCATCGTCAACCTGGGTGCTGAGGGCATGATGTTGTGCGCAGCCATCGCGGGTTTTGCCACGGTGGTTACCACCGGCTCGGACTGGCTGGGTTTTGCCGCAGGCATGGTGGTTGGCGGCGCTCTGGCTGGTGTGTTTGGCCTGCTGGTGATCTGGCTCAATACCAACCAGTACGCCACCGGCTTGGCGCTCACCTTGTTTGGCACCGGCTTCTCGGCTTTTGTGGGCACCAGTTTTGTGCAGTCCAGAGTTCCGGAGCGGGCTTCTTATGCCATTCCTTATTTGTCAGACATCCCGCTGGTTGGCCCGGCGCTGTTTCGTCACCATCCGCTGGTGTACGCGACGGTGTTGCTGGCGCTGGCCTTGATCTGGTTCATGTACCGCACCCGTAGCGGGTTGATCATGCGCAGCGTGGGTGAAAGCCCTGAGTCGGCCCATGCACTGGGTTACCCGGTGCGCCGCATCCGTTTGGTGGCGGTGGTGGTGGGCGGAGCCTTGTGTGGTTTGGCTGGCGCCTACATCTCGGTGATCTACACGCCGCTGTGGGTGGAGGGCATGGTGGCTGGCAAGGGCTGGATTGCACTGGCCCTGACCACCTTTGCGACCTGGCGCCCGGCACGGGTATTGCTTGGTGCTTACTTGTTTGGTGGGGTGACGATGCTGCAGTTTCACCTGCAGGGTATCGGCGTAGATATTCCAAGCCAGTTCTTGAGCATGTTGCCTTATGTGGCAACCATTCTTGTGTTGGCGCTGATTTCACGCAACCCGCAGTGGATTCGCATCAACATGCCCGCCAGCATCGGTAAACCTTTTTATCCGGGCGCTTGAGCCTTGACGAAACGGTTCGCACTGGACTCATAATCACTTTTTCTTTAACTCGTCGTTACCCCTTTGATAAGGAATCAACATGACTGATCTGCAAAAACGTACGCTGCTCAAGGTGGCTGCGCTGACCGCCGTGGCAACTGCCGCGTTGGTGGGCTGTGGCAAAAAAGAGGAGCCGGCGCCTGCGCCCGCACCCGCGCCTGTAGCTTCGGCACCGGAACCCGCCAAGCCTGAGCCGCTGAAAATCGCTTTTGCTTACATCGGCCCGGTTGGGGATGGCGGCTGGACCTTCGCCCATGACAATGGCCGCAAAGCCCTGGAAGCGGCTCTGGGTGACAAGATCGTCACCTCATTTGTTGAAAATGTGCCTGAATCGGCTGACGCTGAACGCGTGTTCCGCGACACCGCTGGTCAGGGCAACAAGTTGATCTTTGGCACCAGCTTTGGCTACATGGAACCCTTGGTCAAGGTGGCTGCTGATATCAAAGACGTGAAGTTTGAACACGCCACCGGTTACAAACAAAGCGACAACCTGCGCACCTATGACAGCCGCACCTACGAAGGCGCCTACATGGCCGGTGTGATTGCTGGCAAGATGACCAAGAGCAACACCCTGGGTGTGGTGGCTTCGGTGCCAATCCCTGAAGTGATCCGTAACATCAACAGCTTCACGCTGGGTGCGCAAAGCAGCAACCCCAAGATCAAGACCAAAGTGGTTTGGGTGAACACCTGGTTTGACCCACCGAAAGAAACCGAAGCAGCCACCAGCCTGATCAATGGCGGCGCCGACGTGTTGTTCCAAAACACCGACTCACCCGCTGTGCTCAAAACTGCCGAAGCCAAGGGCAAACGAGCCTTCGGTTGGGATTCGGATATGACCGCCTACGGTCCGAAGGCTCACCTGGCATCCAGCGTGATCAACTGGGGTCCGTACTACATCAAGACCGCCCAGGAAGTTCTGGACGGCACCTGGAAGGGCAACACCCATTCTTGGTGGGGCGTGAAAGAAGGCGCAATCGACATCGTTTCCATCGCTGAAGACGTGCCTGCTGACACCAAGGCCAAGGTGGAAGAGGTCAAGAAGGGCCTGACTGACGGTTCCTTTGTGATCTGGAAAGGTCCTCTGAAAGACAACGCTGGCAAGGAAGTTCTGGCCAAGGACGCTGTGGCTGACGACAAGTTCCTCAGCGGCATCAACTTCTACGTCAAGGGCGTGGAAGGCAAAGTGCCTGGCGCCAAGTAAACTCGGGCGCTCCCGATCAAAAAAGCCGCCTGAGGGCGGCTTTTTTGTTCACTAAAAGGCCTGCAGTGCAAGGTCTTGTTTTTTTACCTATGCACAGCGGGTCTGCCCCTACACCTGAAACGGACTGCCATGAAAACCGTCAAACCCATTCCTGCACACCGACTGCCCGACTTGCTGCGGGTGTTGCCCAAAGCCGAGTTGCACATGCACATCGAAGGCTCACTGGAGCCCGAGCTGATGTTTGCCTTGGCCGCGCGCAACGGCTTGACTTTGCCGTACGCCGATGTGGCTGCGCTCAAGCGCGCTTATGTGTTTGGCAACCTGCAGGAGTTTTTGGACGTCTACCACGAAGGCACGCTGGTGCTGCGTACCGAGCAAGACTTTTATGACATGACCTGGGCCTATCTGGAGCGAGCTGCGGCAGACCAGGTGCGTCACACCGAGATTTTCTTTGACACCCAAACCCACACCGGCCACGGTGTGGACACCGACACCGTCATCAACGGCCTGTACCGCGCCTGTGTGGATGCGCGCGCCAAGCTGGGCGTCAGCGCGGGCTTGATCCTGTGCTTCTTGCGCCATCTGAGCCAAGCCGAGGCCTTTGAGGCGTTGGAGCAGGCCACACCCCATCTGGACAAGTTGCTGGGCGTGGGCCTGGCTTCCAGCGAGCTGGGTCATCCGCCCGAAAAGTTCACCGAGGTGTTTGCCAAAGCGCGTCAGCTGGGCCTGCGCTTGGTCGCCCATGCGGGTGAAGAAGGGCCGCCAGCCTATATCTGGAGCGCCTTAGATGCTCTCAAAGTTGAACGTATTGACCATGGCGTGCAAGCCATGAAAGACCCGGCGCTGGTGGCGCGGCTGGTGCAAGACAAGATCCCGCTGACGGTGTGCCCATTCTCCAACCTGAAATTGTGTGTGTTCCCGACGCTGGCGCAGCACAACCTGGGCGCCATGCTGGACGCGGGCCTGGTGGCCACCATCAACTCAGATGATCCGGCGTATTTTGGGGGTTACCTCAACGAGAACTTTACCCAGACCTTTGCGGCGTTGGGTCTGACGTCGCAGCATGCTTACCAGCTGGCGAGCAACAGTTTTGAGGCAAGTTTTATCGATGCGTCAGCCAAGCGGGCCTACCAGGACCAGTTGGCTGAGCTGTTTGAAACGTTTGAATAAGGGTGTTTGGTGTGGTGACCGGCAGCTGCTGGCTGCCGCTCGTTTACGCAGGTGCTCAGCGCACCGGCACCCACAGCTGCAGGCGCGGCAGCATGACCCGGTAGGGGGCCAGCAGCACGGCGGCCATCAGCCACTTGATGGCAAGGTCACCAGAGGCCAGCATCAGCCAGTTGACGTCTGAACCGTAAAAAGCCACAAAGAAGAAGAGCCCGGTGTCCACCACCGATGCCACGGCAGAGCCGAGCAGAGGTGCTTTCCACCAGGAGCCAGCGCGCAAGCGGTTAAACGCCACAATGTCAAGCATCTGGCCCACGATGAAGGCCCCACCGGATGCCAGCGCAATGCGCCAAGGCGCCAGGGCAAGCGACATCACCACCGCGATCGCAAAACCGGCCCAGGCGACACGCCGTGCGGCGGCATTACCGAGCGCACGGTTGGTCAGGTCGGTCACCAGGAAAGCCACCGGGAAGGTGAAGGCGCCCCAGGTCAACCAGTCATTGAGTGGAAACTGCACCAGGTAATTGGACGAAACGATCACCACCAGCATGGCCAAAATCGGCCGCCAGAGGGCAAGAAGAGGGGTATTGGGCTGGGAATTCATCCCACAATTATCGCAGTTGGCCTGACAGGCTGCCTGCTGTCGGCGATTTCCGGTCAAATTGGGTAAGCTCAGCGCCTATGAAAGCTTACCGAGCCGCCCTTCTTTATTTCAAGCCCGAGGCCGATCCGCGCCAGTCTGTGGTCTATGAGCCCGACGGTTTACTGGTGGTGGGGCCGGACGCCAGTGGCACCCAGGTGGTGCTGGCTGTCGGGCCCTACAGTGCGCTGGTTCAGGTATACCCCCAGTTGCCGGTGCAACACTGGCCCGGGCGCATCATCGCGCCGGGTTTTGTCGACCTGCACAGCCACTACCCCCAAACCAATGTGATCGCCTCACCCGCCGACGGCCTGTTGCCGTGGCTGGAGGATTACACCTTTCCTGAAGAAAGCCGCTTCTCCGACCCCGAATACTGTGCGCAGTCTGCTCAGTTTTTTGTAGCGGAGATGTTGCGCAACGGCGTCACCACGGCGCTCACCTTTGCCACCTCGCACCCGGCATCGGTCAACGCTTTGTTTGTGGAAGCACAACGCCAGCACCTGCGCTGGATGACCGGTCTGTGCCTGATGGACCGCCATGCGCCGGCCAGCTTGCTGAACCAGCCATCTCAGCTCGGTCGGGTCGACGCCACCGAGCAAAGCCTGATCGACTCCGAAGAGCTGCTGCGGCGCTGGCACGGGGTCGACCGCCTGGGTTACGCGATCACGCCGCGTTTTGCACCGACCAGCACAGATGCCCAGTTGCGCGGCGCTGGTGAACTGGCTGCCAAGTACCCAAGTGCCTGGATCCAGTCGCATGTCGCTGAAAACACCGACGAGATCGCCTGGGCGCGCGCGCTGTTTCCGACGTCCAGCAGTTACCTGGCCACCTACGCCGACTTTGGCCTGCTGCGCCAGCGGTCGGTGTACGCCCACTGCATCCACTTTGACGATGCTGACCGAACCCTGATGCGTGACTGTGGTGCCGCTGCCGCCGTGTGCCCGACCAGCAACCTGTTTCTGGGCAGCGGCTTTTTTGACTACGCCAGCGCGGATCGCATCGGTATGGCTTACGGCCTGGCCAACGACGTGGGCGGCGGCACCAGCTTCAGCCCGTTTCACACCATGCTGGCGGCGTATTACGTGGGGCGGGAAGGGCGGGGCAAAACCGGTCTGTCGCTGTCGCCCCAGCAGCTCTGGTGGCAACACACCGCAGGCGCGGCGCAGGCACTGGGCTTGGCAGGCGTGGTGGGCAATTTGTTGCCCGGCTGTGAGGCGGACTTTGTGGTGCTCAACCCGCAGGCCACGCCCTTGCTGGCGCGCCGCACTGAACAAGCAGCCACGCTCGATGAGCTGCTGTTTTCGATGATTGTGCTGGGCGATGACCGGCTGGTGGAGCAAACCGTGGTATCGCAAGCCATTTAGGCCTCTAGCCCTTTTAAATAAAGGGTATATTGCTATTTTTAGTGTAGTGATTGTGGTACGGCGGGTGGCGCTTGGCCTGGCGTTCGAGCCGGTGGGGTGGTGCTATCTGCGTCAGACCGTTGCCGCTCTTGGCGGACCAGGCGTGGGGCCTGCTTACAATCCGCTACCCCTCCAGGAGACTGTATTCCCATGAGCATCAAAAGCGACAAATGGATCCGCCGCATGGCAGAGCAACACGGCATGATCGAGCCCTTCGAGCCCGGTCAGATCCGCCAGCGTGACGGCAACAAGATCATCAGCTACGGCACCAGCAGCTACGGCTACGACATCCGTTGTGCGCCTGAATTCAAGGTGTTCACCAACATCCACAGCACCGTGGTGGACCCGAAGAATTTTGACGAGAAGAGTTTTGTCGATTTCAACGACGACGTCTGCATCATCCCGCCCAACAGCTTTGCACTGGCGCGCACCATGGAGTACTTCCGTATTCCGCGCAATGTGTTGACCATCTGCCTGGGCAAAAGCACCTACGCGCGCTGTGGCATCATCGTCAACGTCACCCCGTTTGAACCCGAGTGGGAAGGTCATGTGACGCTTGAGTTCTCAAACACCACACCGCTGCCCGCCAAGATTTACGCTGGTGAAGGCTGTGCGCAGGTGTTGTTCTTCGAGAGCGACAAGGACGACGTTTGCGAAACCAGCTACAAAGACCGTGGCGGCAAATACCAAGGCCAGTGTGGCGTGACTTTGCCTAAGGCTTGAGGCCGCCCGTCAGCCGATGACGACGCCGGTTCTCGCAACGGGCGACCGACCGTTTTTGCACGCACACCGGTCGCGCAGGGCGCCCGCGCTGGGGTGTGGCAGGCCTGTCACCCAGCAGAGTCGCGCGACGGTCAACCAGGCTGTCATGCCCGTTTTGACGCTTGGGCGATAATGAGGGTTTGCTCCAGCTCTTGGGGCTGCACCAGCTATCGGATGGGTAGCAACTGAAACTGGCTCTGAATGACCGACCTGACCCCTGATTTGATTCCCGCAGTGAGCGCCGAGACGCTCCCGATGGCTTTTGCGCAACTGCAACTGTCCGCACCGTTGGCCCGCGCTGTGGCCGAAATGGGCTACGAGTCCATGACCCCGATCCAGGCCCAAGCCATTCCGGTGGTGCTGCAAGGCCGTGATGTGATGGGCGCCGCCCAGACCGGCACGGGCAAGACCGCAGCCTTTGCGCTGCCGCTGCTGCAGCGTATGCTCAAACATGAAAATGCATCGACCTCGCCAGCACGCCACCCGGTGCGTGCGCTGGTGTTGTTGCCCACCCGTGAGCTGGCTGACCAAGTCGCCGAGCAGGTCAAGCTGTACGGCAAATACACCAACCTGCGCAGCACCGTGGTGTTTGGCGGCATCGACATGAAGCCTCAGACCATTGAGCTGAAAAAAGGTGTCGAAGTGCTGGTGGCCACCCCTGGGCGGCTGTTGGACCACATCGAGGCCAAGAATTGCGTGCTCAACCAGGTCGAATACGTGGTGCTGGACGAGGCCGACCGCATGCTTGACATCGGTTTCCTGCCGGACTTGCAGCGCATCCTGAGCTACCTGCCTAAGCAGCGCACCACCTTGCTGTTCTCCGCCACCTTCTCGCCCGAGATCAAACGTCTGGCTGGCAGCTACCTGCAAAACCCGGTGACGATTGAGGTGGCGCGCTCCAACGCCACCGCCTCGACCGTGGAGCAGCACTTCTACAGCGTGGGTGACGACGACAAGCGTCGCGCCTTGCACCAGATTCTCAAGCAGCGCGAACTCAAACAGGCTTTTGTGTTTGTCAACAGCAAACTCGGTTGCGCCCGCCTGGCCCGCTCACTGGAGCGAGAAGGCCTCAAAACTGCCGCCCTGCATGGCGACAAAAGCCAGGACGAGCGCCTGAAGGCGCTGGAGTCATTCAAGTCAGGTGAGGTGGACTTGCTGGTGTGCACCGACGTGGCCGCGCGCGGGCTCGACATCAAGGACGTGCCGGCGGTGTTTAACTTCGACATTCCTTTCCACGCAGAAGACTATGTGCACCGCATCGGCCGCACCGGTCGCGCGGGGCAGTCTGGTTTGGCGGTCAATTTTGTCTCCAAGAGTGATGCGCGCTTGGTGGCTGACATTGAAAAATTGCTCAAAACCAAGATTGATCTGGACGCCATCGAGTTCGAGGAAGACCTGCCCGACATCCGCAAGCAAGGCCATATCAATGACGGTCGGCGCTTGTACAAACAAGACGGTTCGGAGTCCGCGCGTGACGATTATTCAGCCCGCACGCCGCGCAGCGACTACAAGCCGCGTAGTCGCGCAGCAGCACCGGCGGATCCGTTTTTTGACAAGCCCTATGAGCCGTCTTTGTCGCCCGAGGCTTCACCGGCTTGGGAGGCCGCCGCTGCACGGCCCGGCGTGCGTGCCGTTTCCGGCAACATCCGCTCCAAACGCAAGGTGGCAGCGCTGTTTGCGCCGGGCTAAACCAAAGCTTAACTGCCTGGCCGCTGAGCCTGTGGGCACGCGACTTGAATGAGTTCATGCTGGCCCTTGGTGGCCAGCCCCTCTTCCAGCTTGAGCGCGCTGAGCGAACCGCCCCAGACGCAACCGGTGTCCAGCGACAGCACATCTGACCTGTTGAGCCAGCCCAGCGTGGACCAGTGGCCAAAGGCGACACACACATTTGCCGTCTGGCGACCAGGTACCTCAAACCAAGGCATGTAACCGGCGGGCGCGGCAGCGGGGCCATCGCTCACCGAGAACTCCATCTCGCCCTGTGGTGTGCAAAAGCGCAGCCGGGTCAGCGCGTTGACGATGACACGCAGGCGCGCCATGCCGCACAGGGTGTCATCCCAGCCAGTGGGGGTGTTGCCATACATCTGATGCAAAAAATCTGGCAAATCCGGGCTGCGCAGCACAGACTCGACTTCGTTGCTAAGTGCAATGGTTTTTGTAGCGCTCCAGGCAGGAAGTACGCCGGCGTGAACCATTAAATACTCAGAACCTTGGTGCTGCAGCCGAATCGCCAGACGCTGCTGTCGCAGCCAATCGAGCAAGGCAGGGCGATCAGGCGCATTCAGCAGCTTGGTGAGCGTGTCCTTGCGCCCGGGCTTGCGGGCACCGTGCGCGGCAGCGAGCAGGTGCAGGTCATGGTTGCCCAAAATGCACTGCGCTGCATCGCCGTAGCGCATCAGGCGGCGCAGCACGCCAGCCGAGTCCGGCCCGCGGTTGACCAGGTCACCCAGGAGGTAGATCGTGTCGCGGCTGGGCGAAAAAGAAATCTTGTCGAGCAAGTCTTGCAGCGGGCCATCGCAGCCCTGTACATCGCCAATCAGGTAAAGTGCCATGATGTTGATTGTCGTGTCTGCCGCATGGAATTCTTGCTGATTGTTTTTCTGACCCTGCTCAATGGTATGTTTGCCATGTTTGAGCTGGCTTTGGCCGCTAGCCGCAAATCGCGCCTGAATGCGATGGCTGAGAGTGGTGACAAAGGAGCCCAAGCCGCCTTGACCTTGTTGGGCAATCCCAATCAGTTCTTGTCGACCGTTCAGGTGGGCATCACCTCGATTGGCATGCTCAACGGCATTGTGGGGGAGGCGGCTTTCAGCGATGGGCTGGCCCAATGGCTGCACACGCTGGGCGTGGCTGAAAAAGCTGCGGCAGTTTCTGCGACCGCCTTGGTGGTGGTGCTGATCACTTTCACAACCATCCTTTTTGGTGAACTGGTGCCCAAGCGCATTGGTCAGCTTTACCCTGAGCCGGTCGCTGGCTGGCTGGCCAGGCCGATGTTGTGGCTGGCGCGGGCTGCCGGGCCGTTTGTCAAGCTGTTGTCGAGTTCGACGGCGGCTGTCTTGCGGTTGTTGCGCATCGACGCCAATACATCGCGTGCCATGACCGAAGAGGAAATCTCGGCCAGCCTGGAAGAAGGTGTCGATGCCGGGGTGATTGAAGAGAACGAGCACCAGATGGTGCAAAACGTGTTCAGCCTGGATGACCGGCCGCTCACTTCGCTGATGGTGCCCAGCGCCGAAGTGGATTGGCTGGACGCCAGCATGACGGTGGCTTTGAGCCTGCAGAAGGTGGGCGCAGATGGCGCACAAAAATCGCACTCTTGGTACCCGGTGTGCAAGGGCTCGTTGGAAGATGTCATTGGCAAGATCAGTGTGGCCCGCCTGTTGGAGCTTGGCTCTGATTGCCCCGGCACACTGGCTGACTACGTTGTCCCTGCCGTGTTTGTGCCAGAAACACTCAGCGGTATGGAGTTGCTGGAACAGTTTCGCGCCAAGGTTGGGCGCATGGTGCTGGTGGTCGATGAATATGGTGTGGTGCAGGGCTTGCTCACGCCCTACGATTTGCTGGAGGCCATCACAGGCGAACTGCAACCCGGACTGCAGGCTGATGCCTGGGCCACCCACCGTGATGACGGCAGCTGGTTGCTCGATGGCATGATGCCCGTGAATGAACTCAAGGCCCGGCTGGACATTGATGACCTGCCTGACGAGGACCGGGGGCGCTACAACACGGTGGCGGGTCTGTTGATGGCGGTGAGTGGCCACTTGCCCACCATCAGCGAAAAAATTGAGTGTGAAAACTGGGTGTTTGAGGTGGTCGACCTCGATGGCAGGCGTATTGATAAGGTGCTGGCGACGCAGGTACCAAGCCCTGAGTCAGCATAAGCCGGGCGGCGCAAGGGCCGAGGCCCCCGGGCTTCAGGCGCGGCCAGCCAAGCGGTAGGCGAGCAGACCCAGCAGTTCATGCAGTGCTATCTTCCATTTTTGTGCGCCCTGGTCCATCGAATACTGGGTCCAGGGCGTTTTTAGACCGCTGCGGAAATCAACCGGGTAAGCCGTGACCTTCCAGCCAGCTTTGCGAAAGGCCGCCATGGAGCGCGGCATGTGGAAGGCCGATGTCAGCAGCAGCCATGGTTGGGTCGGGTCAATGCCTGGCAGCGCCCGGCTCAGAATGGCATTCTCATAAGTGGTGCGCGAGGCTGATTCAAGCAGCAGCTTGCTGGGTGGTAGACCTTGACCTTCAAAAAACCGCCTGGCGCGCTCTGCCTCAGAGATGCCATTGGCAAACAGTTCGCCTTCACCACCGGTAAAGAGCACTTTCAATTGGGGATGCTGGCGAACCAGTGGGATAACTTCGGTCATCCGTTCGGCTGCATCGTTCAGCGCACTTTGCTGTGGCGCAGTCCACACATAAGCGGGCGCCAGGGCGCCACCCAGCACAATCACCCCCGCATAGTGGCTCCAGTCCTGCGTGGGGGTGACGGCTGGGTATTGGGTCTCCAGATAGCGAAGGGCAGCGTCAGGCAAAGGCTCCCAGCCCAGCAACAGCAGCAGGCCTAACGCGCTGGCGCACAAGCGCGCGGCCCAGCGTGGCCTGGCGGAGATCAACAACAGCCCCCCTAACAAAAGCGCCGCAACCCAAGCCAGCGGCTGTGTCAAAAACAGAAAAAATTTAGAGGCCAAAAACATAGACGGAGATGCTCAGAACGGAGTTGGATAAGAAAGCATGATCAAAGTCAATGCTTTGTTAATGAATAATTAATGATTGTGGCAGGGGGATATACTGATTGGCAACAAAACACAGCGTGAAGTCAGTGCCTGACTTTGCCGCCCCAGTGTATTGGTGCCGCATGACACCCAGCAAAGAGACGGGAACGACGATGACCCTACCCATTGAAGCCATGAACACCTTGCGCGAGCGGCGCGCGAAGGCTATCAACCACATCAATCCTGAAAAACTGGCCGCGTTGCATGCCAAGGGTTCACTGTCTGCCCGCGAGCGGGTAGAAGCACTTTTTATCGAGGGCAGCTTTCAGGAAATGGGCCTGCATGCCCATCACAACGCCGTGTCATTTGGCATGGCGGGCCGCGAGTTGCCGACCGATGGTGTGATCACCGGCACCGGGTATGTGGGCAACATGCAGGTGGCGGCGTTCAGCCAGGATTTCCAGGTGCTGGCAGGCACCATGGGCAAGATGCAGGCCCGCAAAATTGTGCGGTTGATGCGCCATGCCCTGCGGGTGGGTGTGCCGATGGTGGCTTTCAAGGACTCGGGCGGTGCCCGGATTCAAGAGGGTGTGGACGCCTTGTCCGGTTATGGCGATGTTTTCTACTACAACGTGATGCTGTCTGGCGTGGTGCCGCAGATTGCCGTGGTGCTGGGGCCATGTGCTGGCGGAGCCGCTTATTCACCCGCACTGATGGACTTTGTCATCATGGCGCGGCACAACGCCTACATGTTCCTGACCGGTCCGGAAGTTATCAAGGCGGTGACTGGTCGTTCAACCACCATGGACGAAGTGGGCAGCGCCGAGATGCATGCCTCGGTCAGCGGCAATGTCCATTTCATTGCCGAAGATGATCAACACGCCATTGCTTTGGTGAAGGCGCTGTTGTCCTATCTGCCATCCAACAATACCGAAGAGCCGCCGCACGACCTGTCGGTGCCGATTGACGAGGCGGGCGACGCAGGAATGGCGGAGCTGATCCCGTCCGACTCATCCGAGCCCCTGGACATGCATGCCGTCATCCGCCGCCTGGTGGATCGGGGCGAGTTGCTGGAGGTGCATGCCAATTTCGCACGCAACGTGATTGTGGGTTTTGCACGCATTTCTGGGGCGGTGGTGGGCATCGTGGCCAACAACCCGATGGTGATGGCCGGTGCCTTGGACATGGACGCTGCCGACAAGATTGCCCGTTTTGTTCGCACCTGCAATGTCTACAACATTGCGCTTATCACGTTGGTGGACGTGCCCGGCTTTTTGCCCGGTGTGGAAGAAGAGCGTGGCGGCATCATCCGCCACGGTGCCAAGATGTTGCATGCGTTTGCCTCGGCCACGGTACCCAAGCTCACGGTCATTTTGCGCAAATCCTATGGCGGGTCGTATCTGGCGATGTGCAGCCAGGAAATGCGTGCGGACATGGTCTACGCCTGGCCGTCGGCCGAGATCGCGGTGATGGGCGCAGAAGCGGCCGTCAAGATTCTGTACCGCAAAGAGCTTAAGGAAGCCGCAGACCCAAAGGCCAAAGCAGTGGAATTGACCAAGCAATACCGCGATGAATTCGCCTCGCCTTATGCGGCCGCTTCCAACTTTTACATCACCGACGTGATTGACCCGGCAGACACCCGCTGGACATTGGCGCTGGCGCTGCGCAAGACCCTGGGCAAACGCGAACTGCGGCCTGGCAAAAAACACGGCAACATGCCGCTTTAAACCTCGTTGGAGCAGCTTCGACGATGAGTCAGCCAGTTCTATGGGTGTTGCAGGTCTGCGGCATTGTTTGACAAGGCATATGCCGCATTTTTGTGGCCAAAGTAAAAACAGGAAATCATCATGACCCGATTGTTCAAGGTATCTGTCAATGGCCGCGAGTACGACGTGTCGGTTCTGGAAGTCACGCCGGGCGCTGCGCCGTCGGTGGCTCCTGCGGTGTCGACTCTGCCGGTTGAATCGGCAGTGAGCGTTGGCGCTGTGGCTTTGGCGCGTGCCCCCAGCGCGACCTCTCCCGCAGCCGGTGCCGCTGCTACCGGCGATGAGGTGGCGCAGATGGGTGGGGTGATTGTCCAGGTCAACGTCAAAGTCGGCCAAGTGGTGGCCGTTGGGGACAGTCTGCTGGTGCTGGAAGCCATGAAGATGAAAAACCATCTGCTGGCCAGCCGAGCCGGAACGGTGACGCGGGTTCTGGTGGCCGCAGGTGATGCGGTCGAAGGCGGTCAGCCGGTTTTGACGATCCAGTGATACGTCTTTGAGGGCTCTAGCCCTTGATTAATCTGCCTTGGTAGCTATCGTTTTTATATTTTTAAGTGATCCCCGCCTGAACCTGGCTCGGGCGTGAGCATGCTGCGATAGAGATAAAAAAAACCCTGCCGATACCTGGAAGGGTCGTGGGCAGGGTGAAGGTGGTCTGATGCTGGTGAGCCCCAGACGCAAGGAGCTTTGGCGTCCCGTTGGTTAGACCGTCGCAGGAAAAGCTGAACGTCCGCGGTACACAGCGTCGTTTCCCAGTTCTGCTTCGATCATCAGCAGCCGGTTGTATTTCGCCACCCGATCTGTGCGGCACAGCGAGCCGGTTTTGATCTGTGTTGCCAAGGTGCAGACACTGAGGTCGGCAATGGTGGTGTCTTCGGTTTCGCCCGAGCGATGGGAGATCACCGAGCTGTAGCCAGCAGCGTCCGCCATGGCAATGGCTGCCAAGGTTTCTGACACGGTGCCGATCTGATTGAGCTTGATCAGGATCGAGTTGGCGATACCGGCTTGGATGCCTTCAGAGAGAATGCCCGTGTTGGTGACAAACAGGTCATCCCCGACCAACTGCACTTTGCCGCCTAACCTGTCGGTCAGCAGCTTCCAGCCGACCCAATCGTCTTCTGCCATGCCATCTTCGATCGTGACGATCGGATACTGGCTGGCCCAATTTGCGAGGTAGTCGGTGAACTGGGCTGGATCGAACTTCTTGCCTTCGGAGGCCAAATCGTACAAGCCATCCTTGTAAAACTCAGAGCTGGCCAGATCAAGTCCCAAACTGATATCGGTGCCAACCTTGTAACCCGCCTTGGTAATGGCTTCCAGAATAATTTCCAGCGCCGCTTCATTGGACGGCAGATCGGGGGCGAAGCCACCTTCGTCCCCCACTGTGGTGGACAAGCCCTTTTGATGGAGCAGACCCTTGAGCGAGTGGAACACCTCAACACCCCAGCGAATGGCTTCTGAGAAGCTCGGAGCACCCACCGGCAGGATCATGAACTCCTGCATATCCACGTTGTTGCTGGCATGCGCACCGCCATTGATGATGTTCATCATGGGCACAGGCAGTTGCAGGGGGGAACCAATCATCCGCAGATGCCGATACAACGGCAACTCTGCGGATGCGGCGGCGGCTTTTGCCGACGCCAGTGATACCGCCAGAATGGCATTGGCACCGAGTCGTGATTTGGTTGCGGTGCCATCCAGGTCGATCATGACCCGGTCCACCGTGGCTTGATCCAGCGCATCTTGGCCCAGCACCGCCTGCCGCAGTTCGCCGTTGACGTTGGCCACCGCTTTTTGCACGCCTTTGCCCAAATAGCGTGTGGTGTCACCATCACGCAGTTCCAGTGCTTCACGCGAGCCAGTGGATGCCCCCGAGGGCACTGCGGCGAAACCTTTCGCACCATCCTCAAGGGCCACTTCGACGGCCACGGTTGGGTTGCCACGCGAATCGAGAATTTCGAAACCGCGCACCTGCTGAATCAATGCCATTTTTCTTCCAGTTATCGACTTTTTTAGATGTGTCCAACGTCACTCATGAATGAGCCGCTCAGTTGATCTGGGCGATGCGCATCAGGTTGGTGGTGCCAGAGGTATTGAACGGCACACCTGCAGAAACCACGATGGTGTCGCCCGTTTTGCCAAGACCTTCTTTTTTGGCGGTCTCGCAGGCCCAATCGCTCATTTCCAGCACGTCTTGCACGTCGTGGCACAACACGGGGTAAACGCCCCAGGTCAGCGCCAATTGGCGAGCCACTGCACGACGAGGGGTCATGCCAATGATCGGCGCTTGAGGCCGTTCGCGTGCCATACGAAGCGCCGAATAGCCGGAGCTGGTGTACGCCACCACAGCCGCCACATTGAGCAACGCAGCCACACCGCTGACTGCCACGCCGATGGCGTCAGAAGGCACCGGAATGTGGGTTGTCTGAGAGGCTTTGATTGCTTCGCGGTAGTAGGGGTCGGCTTCCGTTTGCGCAATGATGGAGTTCATCATGCTGACAGCTTCCACCGGGTACTTGCCCGAAGCGGATTCGGCGGACAACATCACCGCATCAGCACCGTCGTAAATGGCGGTTGCCACGTCAGAGGCTTCGGCACGGGTGGGCACCGGTGCGGTGACCATGGATTCGAGCATCTGTGTGGCGACAATGACCGGTTTACCGGCTTCACGGCATGCACGAACAATGCGTTTTTGAATGGCTGGCACTTGTTCCGGCGGCATTTCCACACCCAGATCACCACGCGCCACCATCACAGCATCCGTCTCAGCCACGATGGCATCCAGGCTCAGGATGGCTGCCGGCTTTTCAAGCTTGGCCACAATACGTGCGCGCCCCTTGACGATGGATTTGATTTCCACAATATCTTCTGGCCGCTGCACAAACGACAAGGCAATCCAGTCGATGCCCAGTGTCAGCCCGTAGTCCAGGTCTGAGCGGTCTTTTTCGGTCAGGGCCGACAGCGGCAGAACAACGCCCGGCACATTGACACCCTTGCGGTCAGAGACTGCACCACCAGCAATCACGCGGGTTTCGGCAAAATCTGGGCCAAAGCTTTCCACGCGCAGGCGCACCCGGCCATCGTCCACCAGCAAATCGGTGCCAACTTCCAGCGCATTAAAAATCTCGGGGTGGGGCATTGGCGCGCGTTTTTGGTCACCGGGCTTGGCTGTATCCAGATCGAGTCTGAATGCAGCGCCTTCGACCAACATGATCGGGCCCTTGGCAAACGTACCCAGGCGCAGCTTGGGGCCTTGCAAATCCAACAGCACGCCAATCGGGCGTCCCGCATGCCGTTCGATGGCGCGGATGGTGTCTAGGCGTTGCTTGTGGTCTTCTTGTGTGCCGTGGCTGAAGTTCAGGCGAAAGACATCGGCCCCGGCCTCAAACAACGCCTGAATGGTTTCGCGGTCTGCGCTTGCTGGTCCCAAAGTGGCGACGATCTTGGCGTTACGGTTACGGTGCATTTTCAAATCCTTAGTCGGTTAAATGGTCTGGCTCTGTGAGGGTTTGACTTTCACATGATGTTTCGGTCGAAGGACGAAGAGCCAAGTGAAACCCGCGCACGGTTGCGGCGTTCGATTGTGTCGATTTACCCCATGTCGTGCGCGTGGTCATGTTGAAATGTCAGTTTCGTGTTGGTTTGTTGATGTATTGCAGAGGGCTCTATTTTGCCTTCATGCAACGATCACAACGCACCCATGGCTGACTTGATACCAACTTCCTTGATCCGGATCAGAGCGTTGGCGGTCTGCTCTGCCAGGCCGGGTACCAGCGTCAGATCTTCACCCCACAGGCGGGTGTCGGCAAGCAACGTTGTCGTCACTTTGGTCAGGTCGGTCGCGCCATCCCAAGCTGCATTCATGATGGCCAGAATATCGGCGTTGTCCTTGATCGGATAACTTTGCCCTTGGCGCTGACCCAGGAAGTCGCCGTTGTCGGCAAACTTGCCGTGGTAGAACGTCAACAATGCGGCCAGTGAGAACGACAAGCCGGCTGGCGCTTTGCCGTGTTGGGCTGCGTAATCCTTGATGGTTGGCAGCACCCGCACCTGCCACTTGGAGACCGAGTTCAGGGTGATCGAGATCAGTTCGTGGCGGATGTGCGGATTGGCAAACCGTTCAACAATGGTTTCAGCGTAGGCTTTGCGCTCAGCTTCAGGCAGTGGCACGAAGGGCACAATTTCCTCAAACATGACTTTGTTGAGGAATTTGGACACCACGGGGTCTTCGGTCATCTCGCGCACAGTGTCGAGCCCGGCGCAGTAAGACGCCAGTGCGCTGGCCGTATGCGCGCCATTGAGGATGCGAACTTTGCGCGTGCGGTACGGCTGCAAGTCCTGCGTCCAGACCACGTCCAGACCGGCTTTGTGCAAGGGCAATTCATCGGCAATTTGGGCGGGGCCTTCAATGACCCACAGCAAAAACGGCTCGGCCGCCACAGTCAACGGGTCTTTGTAGCCAAAGTCAGCGAACAGTGCGTCAGCCTCGGCGCCAGGAAAGCCCGGCACGATGCGGTCCACCAAGGTGTTGCAGAACACGTTGTGCGCATTGACCCAGGCGATGAACTCAGCCGACAACTTCCATGCTTGTGCGAACTGGAGCACATAGTTTTTCAGCTTGGTGCCGTTGGCTTCAATCAGCTCGGCGGGCAGGAACACCAGGCCGGAGTCTGCCGATCCGCCAAACGCCTTGAAGCGTGCCAGCAACAGGGCCGTCACCTTGGCAGGGAAGTTGGCTGGGCACTTGCCCTCGACCAAGGCTTCTTCGACATAAGCGATGCCAGCCTCTGTGGTGTTGGAAACCACAAAACGCAAAGCCGGGTCTTGCATGGTGGCCAGCATCGTCTCCCATTGGGTATAGGGGTTGAGCGTGTCCTTGATGCAGCTTACCAAGCGTTTGGACTGGACCGACTGGCCATTTTGCACACCGCGCAGCAACACGGTGAACAGTTGGTCTTGGGCCTTCATCAAATCGGCGATACCGCGATCGATGGGTTGTGCCATGATCACTTCGCCATTCATCAGGCCAGCGCCATTGGCCACGTCGACCATCCAGTCGACAAAGGCCCGCAGAAAGTTGCCATCACCAATTTGCAAAATGCGAACGGGCTTGAGTGACGTGGGGGCAGAGCTCTCCACGTTCAGTTTGCCTTGGGCTAGTGCCTGGCGGTTCAGTTCAATCATTTCTTGTTCCTTTCTGGTCATTCATTCAGTGGCATTTCCAACAACGCCGTGTTCTATTTCTTGGGTAGGTGTGCAGCCAAGGCGACTCAATCCACGACACCCGGGATATCAAAGTAATTCTTGGCATTGCGGTAGCTGATGTCCTGCACCATGGCGCCAAAGGTCTCAAAGTCAGCCGGGATCTCACCGTTTTGCATCCAGCCGCCCACCAGCGCACACAAGATGCGCCGGAAGTACTCATGACGCGGGAACGACAAGAAGCTGCGCGAATCGGTGAGCATGCCCACAAAACGTGACAACAAACCCAGGTTACCCAAGCTGATCATCTGGCGACGCATGCCTTCAATGTGGTCGTTGAACCACCAGGCCGAACCCATCTGGATCTTGCCCGGCACCGAGCCGTCCTGGAAACAACCCATGACCGTGCCCAGCACTTCCAGATCATTGGGGTTGAGCGAATACAAAATGGTCTTGGGCAACTGGCCTTCGCTTTGCAGCGCGTTCATGAACGCGCCCAGCTTGCTGGCAATCTGCTCATCGTTGACCGCGTCGTAGCCAGTATCTGGGCCAAGTTGCTTGAACATGGCGCTGTTGAGGTTGCGCACCGCAGCCAGATGCAATTGCATGGCCCAGCCGCGCTTGGCGTTCATGCGACCCACATCGAGCAACACCGCTGTCTTGTAAGCATCGGCCTCGCTGGCCGTCAAAGCGGTACCACTCAAGAGTTTGGCAAAGATGGCTTCAATGGCCTGTGCGCTGGCAAAGCTGGCAAAGGGCACGGTCAGGCCGTGGTCAGAAGCACGGCAGCCCAGGCTATGGAACACCGCATGGCGGGTATCGAGCGCGGAGATCAACGACTGGTAGGAGCCAATAGCCACATTGGCACTGGCGCCGAGTTTGTCGATGTAGGCTTGCCAGAGGGTGAGGTCGTCGGTGGCCAGGGCGCGGTCTGGGCGGAAGCTGGGCACCATCACGGGTTGACCCGGTTGACGCACTGCAGCGTAGGCAATATGGTGCTCCAGCGAATCAGCGGGGTCGTCGGTGGTGCCAACGGCACGCACCTTCATGCGCTCCAGCAGCGAGCGTGCACCAAACTCGGGGCGCACGATCTGGGCGTTGCATGCTTCCCAGATGGCGGGTGCGGTTTTTTCGGACAGGGGCTCATTGATGCCGAAGTAGCGTTGCAGTTCCAGGTGGGTCCAGTGGTACAGCGGGTTGCCTACCAGGCGCGGCACGGTTTGGGCCCAGGCCAGGAAGGTTTCGTAGTCGGGTTCGTGGCCGGTGATGACTTGTTCAGGCACGCCGTTGGAGCGCATGGCGCGCCATTTGTAGTGGTCACCACCGAGCCAGGCGTGGGCGATGTTGCGAAAGGTGGTGTTGTTGGCAATGTCTGCGGGCGGCAGGTGGCAGTGGTAGTCAATGATGGGCATCTGCGCCGCATAGTCGTGAAACAGCCGCTTGGAGCAGTCATCGGGCAGCAAAAAATCAGCATTCATAAAGGGGGTCATGGGGTTCTCCGTGGGATAGGGGAAATAGGTAGGTTAAGAACTCTATATCAAGCAAAACTCGACATCAACCAAAATGAAACAGCGTTTTAATCCAATGCAAGCTGCCTTTGACTTACCGCAAACTTACCCAAACTAAAAATGGAATTTTGTTTCAAAAATTATTGGTCACTGTTCGATTTTGGCGTATATTTGCCGCACTTGCTGAGGAAGCCAGAGCGCACCCCTGGTAAGTTTGTTCGGCGGCGTTTCCCCTGTTTATTCTTAACGATGAGGCAATTATGAAAAAAAATGTGAAGAAAATCTTGGCAACTGCACTGGTAGCAGCGTTCGCAGTAGGTAGCGTTTACGCTCGGGACTTCCGCTCGGCTGATGTGCATCCCCAAGATTACCCCACAGTGATGACTGTGAAAAAAATTGGTGAGATCATCAGCCAAAAGACGGGTGGCAAGTACAACATCAAGGTTTTCGGCAATAGCGCTCTGGGATCTGAAAAAGACACGGTTGAACAAGTGAAGATCGGCGCGCTGGACATGGTTCGCGTCGGCTCTGCGTCGTTCCACGGGATCATCCCAGAAACTCTGGTGCCTTCGTTCCCATTCATTTTCCGCGACATCAAGCATTTCCGCGCTGCGATGAACGGCCCTGCCGGGGAAGAAATCCTGGCATCCTTTGACAAGGCTGGCTTCATCGGCTTGGCATTGTGGGAGTCTGGTGCACGCTCGATGTACGCCAAGAAACCAATTCGCACACTGGCCGATGTCAAAGGCTTGAAGATCCGCGTTCAACAATCGGACTTGTGGGTCAGCCTGATTCAGGCCATGGGTGCCAACCCCACACCGATTCCGACTGCTGAAACTTACACGGCACTGAAGACCGGGCTGGTGGATGCTGCTGAAAACAACTACCCATCGTATGAAGTGGCAAAACATTACGAAGCCGCTCCTATTTACAGCGAAACACAACACGTGATGTCGCCTGAAGTGCTGGTGTTCTCCAAGAAAGTGTGGGACACCTTGTCCCCAGAAGAACACAAGATCATCCGTGACGCCGTCAAAGAAGCGACCCCTTACTACATTGACCTGTGGACCAAGAAGGAACTGGCTTCCAAAGAAGCAGCCAAAAAGGCTGGCGCAACGTTCATTAACGACGTCAACAAGCCTGAGTTTGTGGCTGCAATGAAGCCTGTCTGGGACAAGTTCTCCCCCACACCTCGCCTGAAGGATTTGGTCCAACAAATCGTCAACACAAAATAATCTGCTATTCGTCGTTGGATTAATGGTAGTGCCCGAAAGCAGTTAAAGCTTTCGGGCATTTTGTTGGAGTAAAGATATGAAATGGCTAACGTGGCTGAACAGTCGTCTGTCACGCTGGGCAATGTACATTGCTGTGGCGTGTTTGCTAGGTATTGTTGGCGTGGTTTTTGGGTCAGTGATCTGGCGGTATGCGCTCAATGATGCTCCCGCATGGTCTGAACAGGTGGCCTTGATCTTGGTGATCAATGTGGCGATGTTTGGTGCCTCGGCCGGAGTGCGTGATGAAGGGCACATCGGTATGGAGTCCCTGGTCGGCTTGTTGCCCGCCAAAATTCAATTTTGGGTCGGTAACGCGGTTGGTGTGATCACCATCATTTTTGGTGGTTTCCTCGCTTGGGGCTGCTGGGCCATGGCCAGTTCAGTTTGGACCAACCTGATCCCAACCCTGGGCATTTCCGAGGCCTTTCGTTACCTGCCCTGCATTGCAGCAGGCGTGATGATTGTTCTGTTTTCTATTGAGCATCTGATCGCGA
>Ga0302263_10000144_pt1 | contig 29795 bp, 23 predicted proteins | sample II_Fen_N1_4_FD_194564 | JGI IMG/M metagenome (GOLD analysis project Ga0302263, IMG submission 194564) | Peat permafrost microbial communities from Stordalen Mire near Abisko, Sweden - II_Fen_N1_4 | ecosystem: Environmental > Terrestrial > Soil > Wetlands > Permafrost | place: Sweden: Abisko... | reverse complement strand
CCAGTTGCCGCTGGGGCTCGGAGAAGGCCCGGCGCCCGGGGTGGCCGTCGCGCCCGCGGGCGCCGAAATCGCCGCGAAGCCCGAGTCCAACGTCCCCCAGCAGCCGCCCGTGGTCGTGAGTTTGGAGTCGTGCCAGGACGAGCCGTCGGCCGACCACCACCAGCTGGAGTCCGAAGTGAGACCGGAGCTGGTGGTTACCAGCCCGAGCCGGGTGGCGTAGACGACGCCGGTGTTTGCCGGCAGCTTCCAGTTGACGCTGATCCAGGTCATGCCGTCGATCGAGGTCCAGACGGCAGCTTTGCCGGTGTCGTTTACGCCGGATGCGACAAACCCGCGCGACCACGACGAAACGGTGAGCGAATACCCGTCGGCCCCGGAAATGGGGGCCGCGGTCCAGCTGACGCCGTCGCCCGAGAACAGCAGCCGCGGCCCTGTATCCGAGTTTGCTGCTGCGATGAACTCGCCCTCGTGGACGGCCACCGATCCTAGACTGGCCGGGGCGTCGCCGGTGATCGAGCCGGCGGTCCAGGTCGTACCGGCCAGGTGCCAGATGGCGGCCGATTGATCCGCTCCGGAGACGCTCCCGACCGCGACGATGCCGCCGGTGCCGTCGGCTGCTGCCGCGTCCACTTCCGATACCCCAGAAGGCGCTGTGTTGGACGTCGCCACGGAAGGTTTCGCCGCCGGAGTGGCGGATGACGTCGCCGACGGCGAGCCCGTCGAAGACGCTGTCGGGGTAACGGCGGACGGCGCGATTCCGGCCAACACGGTCGGGCGAGTATCGATTGACCAGGCGTTTCCGTCCGAGGACGAGAGCACGGTCGTCCCGACCTTGCCGTTGACAAAGACGAGGAATCGATCGTTGGTGGCGATCACCGGGCCGAGGGTGTCGTCGGCCGCACCGCCTGCGACCATCGGCGAGGGGCCGCCTCGCAGCGAGATCGAGAAGGGAGGCGTGGGCGTGACCGCGATGACCGGCAGCGGCGAGCCGAGGGTGACGTCGCCGGTCAGGACGGCGAGCGAACCGCGCGAGTCGACTCCGGCGAGGACCAGCCCGTTGCCGAATGGCGACAGCCTGCCGCGCGTTAGCGCCGAGGCCCCGGTCGTCATCGGCTTCCAGGTCATGCCGTCATCGGAGGTCCAAAGCGAAGCCGGCTTCGCGGGAGACGCAGAGCTTCCCGGCGACGGAGGAGCGCCCAGAACGCTGTCCGGCTCAGAGGAGATGGCGACCAAAGAATCGAAAACCTGCGTGACCGACTCGAGGGCGACCGATTGACGTGAGGGCAGGGCGTTTCCCCGATACCAATGGAAACCGTCGGGCGATATCCACGACGTCGCCACTTCGACCGTTGGGGGTGGAGTCGGCGCGGGCGAGGGGGTAACCCCGGAAGGGGGCGGCGTCGGCGCCGCGGTCTTGGTCGGCTTGGGGGTCGGTTTGGGCGCGACCTTGCCCGTTGCCGTCGGGGCCGGAGTCGGCGACGGAGACGGCGACGGGGAGGGGGTCGCGGTCTCGGCCGGCGTCAGGATCTGACTGCCCACGGCGACGAGCCCGTTCCCGTAAGCGACGAGGTCCTGGACGGCGAAGCCGGCGAGTGGAGACGCCGCCTCGTTCCAGTTCCGCCCGTCGGAGGAGATCCAGGCCTTGGTGTGGCGAGCATCCGTCCCGGTCGAGACGGCGACGATCGCGAATCCGTTGGCCCATGCCCGGACCGACCGCGGGATGTACCCGGTGGCGTTCGGCAGGGCGACGAGGGTCCAGCTCGACCCATCGCGTGAGAACCAGGCGACGCCGTTTCCGGCGGAGACGATCTGATCCGGCCGCTCGGCCAGGCCGATCATCTCTGTATTGGTGGGAAAGTCGACCGTCGCGGGCGACCAGGTACGGCCGTCTCGGGAGCGCCAGGCGGTTGCGGCCACCTTGCTGCCGGCGGTAAACCCATCGCCGACCGCGATCAAGCCGCCGCTGCCGTCGTCGGCGAAGCCCAGGACCACGAACCGCTGGCCGGGGGCGCCGAAGGAGGACGGGTCGGCGATCGACTCCCAGGTGGAGCCGTCCGTCGACGACCAGACCGTGCTCGTCTTGCCGTCGCTGCCCATCATCAGCAACCGCGATCCCTGTGAGACGAAATAGGGTCCGTAGTAAAAGCTGCCGGTGGGCGGCTTGGAAGCTGCTCTGAAGGCGACTTCACGCAGGCTTCCCGTTTGCGGAGGCGGAACCGGCTTATTGGGGATGAGCAGGACCATCCCGGCGACGACCGCGACGACTGTCGTGAGCCCGACCGCGACCGAGACGGTCTGCTTGATCGACAGCGGCCACGTCGGCCGGTGGAAGGTCGGCCGGTGGAGGGTCGGCCGGTGGAGAGTCGGAAGACTGATCTTCGGCGGCTGCCAGGGCTGCGCTTGACGTCTGTTTCGCGGGTGAGCCGTCGGCCTGGGTGCCGCCGCGGGGGCCGGATGCTCCAGGTCCCGCAACGCTCCGTGGGGCCGGTTGCGGACTCCGGCGCCCGACCGCGCCGGGGCCGGAATCACTACCTCCGGGTTGGCCCGGCGGCCGCCGGCATGGTGCGAGCGCGGCTGAGAAGCTTCCGGGTCGGACGGGAGTTGCTCGCCGAGGCCATGCTCAGCGCGGGGGTCGCTCATCAGGTGGTGTCTACCTCTTACGTTTCGCCGCTCCGCTCCCAGGGCGGTGGGCCCCCTCCGGGCCGCGCCGCCGTGCGGATCGGGTTGCCGCCGCCCATGGACGAGTCCGTTTGAGCGACGGTCGTAGAAGTCTGCACACCCGGACTCATCCGGGAGCGCCGAAAGTGCAGCTTGCAGACTCTACCCTGCTCGCGCCAATCGCGGGCTGGAACGGGGTCGCGATCAGTACTTGGCGCGGGTAAGGCCCTGGAGTTGTGCGGCGCCCTGGCTGGCCGAGAACGACTCTTCCTGTACCGGGATGAACTTCGGCAGGGAGGCATCCGAATTCAGCGCCCGCAGGGCGGCTTCATAGACCTGGGGAGCCAGAACGGGGTTGTATTCGATGTCCGCACCCAGTTCGCCGGTGATCAGGTACTTGAAGCCGTCGGTGGTGGCGTCGATGCCGACAACCTGGATGTCCCTGCCGGGCTTGAGCTTGGCTTCCTTGATGGCCTGGATGGCGCCGATTGCTTCCAGGTCGTTTTGGGCGAAGACACCCTGGATGTCCTTGGTCTTCTTGAGGAAGGCCGCCATGACGAACTTGGCCTGGGGCACGCCCCAGTTCCCAGGCTGGCTGAGGCCGGCCGGAATGTCGATCCCGCAGTCGCCCATCTTGTCGCGGAAGCCCTGGCCGCGGTCGATGGCGATCGATGCGCCGACGGTGCCGGTGATCTCCGCGACGTGCTTGCTCTTGGCGTCCTTGAGGAGGTCGCACATGGCCGCGGCGGCCTTCTGGCCCTCCGCGACGAAGTCGGAGCCGACGCGGGTGGTGTACATGCTCGGGTCGGCATCGATAGCGCGGTCTTCGATGACAACGATCTTGCCGGCGGCCTTGGCCTCCTTGAGAACGTCGTAGTAACCGGTGGTCTGGAGGGCGGCGAGAACGATGACGTTGATCGACGGGTCCTGGTTGAACTTGTGGAAGGCGGCGATCTGGTTCGCGAACTGGCCGCCGGCGTCGTAGAACTCGAGCTTGATTCCATTGGCGCTGGCGGCGTTCTTGAAGGACGCCGTGTTCGCCGCACGCCAACCGCTCTCTGAGCCGGTCTGAATGAATCCAACGACCATCTCCGCATAGGTCTTCGGCGTCGCGGTTGGATGAGGCGTCGGAGTCGCGGTCGGGGCCGGCTTGGCCGTGGGAGCCGGAGTCGGTGTGGGGCCGGGCGAGCAAGCGGCGAGAACGGCCGCGATCGCCACAGTGGCCGCGACACGAAGCCATCGGGATTCCATGGGTTCCCCTCCCTCTACTCGACCATTGTGTACTACCGCCCCAGCCGGCGCACGGCTCGGCGGCGGGAGCACTGCGGCTATTGCGGGTGGCCCGGAAAGTCCGGTCGGTTCAATAGCTAGAGTGGGGAGGGCACGACGGTTGTGCCTGGACGCCCGGACAAGAGTAACAACTGAGGGCATCGCGACCTTGGGCGGCGTAGAACGAGCCTTCCTGGGCCGGGAGCCATTTCGGCAGCGACGTGTCGCCGTTCATGGTCAGAAGTGCCAGGTCGAATACCTGTGGGGCAAGGAGGGGGTTGGACTCGATGTCGGCACCGAGCTCGGCTGCGATCAGGTACTTGAATGCGTCGCAAGTCACGCCGATGGAGACAACCTGAACATTCGTCCCGGGCTTGAAGCCCAGACCTTTCATGGCCGATATGGCTCCGATCGCTTGCTCGTCGCTGTGAGCGAAGATGCCCTGGACGTCGCTGGCCCGCGTGAGTCGGGCCCTCAGAGCGGCTTCGGTCCCGGTTGCGCTGAGCGCCGAGGTCGTGCCGGCCAGGGTCGCCAGATCGATGCCGCAACTGCTCATCGCCGTGCGGAAGCCCGCGCTGCGATCTGCCGTGGCGTAGTCGTCTGCGGCGCCGGCGAGTTCGATCACGTGCTTCTTCTGGGATTTGGCTAGTAGTTCACACATAGCCGCCGCCACCTTCTGGCCCTCCAGGCTGAAATCGGAGCCGACGTAACCGGCGTACAGGCTCGGGTCGGCGTCGATGTGGCGGTATTCGATGACGACGACCTTGCCCGACGCCCGCGCTTCGGTCAGGACGTCGCCATAGCCGCCGCTCTGCACCGGATCGAGGACGATCACATTGACGCCCGGGTCGGAGCTGAACCGGTGGAATGCCGCGACCTGATCGGCGAACCGTCCTCCGGCGTCGACCGGAACGAGCTTCACGCCAACGGTGGCGGCCGTTTCGTTGAATGAGGTCACGTTCTCGAGGTGCCTGGCATCCGTGAACCCCGAATGAATGAAGCCGACGACCAGGTCTCCATACCCGTAGATCCTGGGATTCGCCGTTCCGGTCGCACCGGCAGTCGGAGTGGGTTCGGCCGAAGGCGTCGGTGCAGGTGTCGGTGTCGGGGTCGGGCTCGAACAGGCTGCCATGACGCCGCTGAGCGCGACCGCCACCAGGCCCCTCAGCCATCGAGATCCCACCGCTTCTGCTCCCTCCAGCATCGATCGCATGCCTGCCTCACCAGACACCACGAGATCCGCACGAACGCCCTTCGCGGATCGGTCGGGGCATGGCGCGCCCACAGGCGCCACAATACCAGCCGAGGAGCGCCGCACCCGACGCGGGGGCGCATGCCGAGCGCGTAGGAGATGACGATGAGCGACGACCACGGAGCGGGAGCCCGCAGCACCGGCGCCCACGGCGGCGGCCACACCGCACCCAAGCAGCTCGAGGAGCTGCGACAGATGGTCCGGGACGGGCGCATCGACACCGTCATCGTCGCCCTTACCGACATGCAGGGCCGTCTCGTTGGCAAACGCGTCCAAGGAGAGGCGTTTCTCAAGGGCGTCGTCGATCATGGCATTCATTTCTGCACGTACTTGCTCGGTACGGACATGGAGATGAATACACCCGACGGCTTCAAGCTGATGAATTGGGACACTGGCTACGGCGATTGGGTCGGTCGCGAGGTGTGGGAGACGACCCGAGTGCTGCCGTGGCTCGAATCGACGGCCATCGTCTTGTGTGACGCGACCGATGGTGAGACGGGTTTGGAGATTCCAATTTCTCCGCGCTCGATGCTGAAGCGCCAGGTGGAGCATGCGGCCGGTCTCGGATATGTTGTCAAGGCCGGAACCGAGTTCGAGTTCTATGTGCTGGCCGACACATACGAGGATCTGAACGAAAAGGGCTATAACGATATCGAGCGGGTCGGCTATTACAACGAGGACTACCACCTGCTCCAGGCAACGAAACTCGAGCCGCTTTATCGGCAGATCCGCAACCAGATGACCGAGGCGCGGATTCCGATCGAGTTCAGCAAGGGAGAGGCGGCTCCGTCGCAGCACGAAGTCAACATCCGCTACGACGACGTGCTCGAGTCGGCCGATCGAAGTGTGCTGTTCAAGCACGGCGCCAAGGAGATCGCCCATCTGAACGGCTACGGCCTGACGTTCATGGCCAAGCCGTATGCCGAGTGGACGGGCTCGTCCGGACACGTCCACATGAGCCTGTGGGATCCGACCGGTGAGAAGGCGCTCTTCTTCGAGAAGGGCGCTCAGTCTTACGGCATGAGCCAGACGATGCGCTGGTTCCTGGGCGGGATGATGGCGCTCCAGCGCGAGCTGGCCCTGTTCATCGCCCCGACTATCAACTCCTATAAGCGCTACGCGTCCGCCAGCTGGGCTCCGGTCAACATGGTCTGGGGTCGAGACAACCGCACCACCGGTTTCCGGATCGTAGGCGATGGATCCGGCCTTCACATCGAGAACCGTTTCCCCGGCGGAGACATGAACGCCTATCTCGCATATGCCGCCGCGGTGGGAGCGGGACTCTATGGCATCGAGCACAAGGTCGAGCCGCCGGCCGAATACAAAGGCAACGGATATCTGGCCAAAGGCTGCGATCGAATGCCGCGTGCCCTATATGAAGCTGTAGATTTGCTGGAGAAGAGCAAGGCCGCAGTCGAAATATTCGGCCGTGATGTCCTGGATCACTACCTCAACGCCGCCCGTGTCGAACGCGACACATACGACGCCGTCGTCCACGCCTGGGAACGCGAGCGCTATCTCGAGCGTGGATAGGATTCGCGCGCAGAGCCCGCACCGTTCAAACGTTGCGCTGAATGTGCGCCGGCGTGTTACTTCCGCGGCGCCAGATACTTGCCAAGTGCATCGGCCAGTGGCGTGAGATGACGCGGGAGCGCAGCAGTCAGAGGGCCGGTGTCGACCGGCGCGGACTGAACGATGAAGTCGATCGCGTCGGGGGTCATCGGCGGTGACGGGAGCAGCGTCAGGGGTCGCGTAAGCAGCTTCATCAGGCCGGCCGGAGCGTGCAAGATCATTCGTCGCCGCCCCTGGACACGCAGGGCAGTTCGAATGACGTCATCCATCGACATTGTCTCCGGGCCGCCCACCTCGAGAGTGGCGTTGTCCGCGGCCGGCGTCACGAGCGCATCCGCGACGAGCGCGCCCATGTCGTCGACGAAGACAGGGGCCAGAAGCTGGCGGCCGTTGCCGATCTGCGGCACGAACGGCAGCCACCGGGCGAAGCCGAGGAAGCGGTTGAGCGATCGATCGCCACGGCCGTATATCCAGCTCGGCCGCAAGATCGTGTAGACGATTCCGCTGCCCCGGATGGCTTCCTCTGCCCGCCACTTGGCGCGGAACCAGTGGCGCGGGGCGTCCGGCGCGGCACCCGCGCCCGAGATGTAGACGAGCCGGCCGACGCCGGCAGTCTTCGCCGCGGCCACGAGCGCCTCGGTCCCGCCGGCATCGACCTTCTCGAAGGTTTGACCGCGGCGGGGAGCCTCGATTGGCGAGTTGCGAAAGCCGAGGCAGATGACCAAAGTCTGGACCCCGGCCAGGGCACCGGGCAGGCCGTCGGGCTTGTTGATGTCGCCCTGACGGAATTCGATCAATCGGTCGGTCGTCGCAATCGGGGACCGGTGCGACAGCACGACCACGCTGCTGCCTCGGGCCGCAAGCTCGCGGACGATCGATCGTCCTACGAAGCCGCTGCCTCCCGCGACCGCCACGACCGAACTGCTCGACGTTTCCACGGGACCTCCAGGATGGCTACACCGGCTCTCAGGATAGACCCAGCTCGGACAAGGGCCGGCCGCGCTTCTTGCAGCGGCGACGTGCGGCGCTCGACCCGCGGATCCGGGCCGGGGACGCCCGCTCCGCGATGGGCAGGTAAGGTAGCCTTGAGACGGCGGTTCGAATGCCCGCGTGGCGGGCGAACCGGTGGCCTGGGCCGACGAGACTGAGTTCACCGGCAAGGAGACGGGCATGCGACTCAAGGACAAGGTTTCGATCATCACCGGCGCGGGCAGTGGCATGGGGCGCGTGGCCGCCCTCCGGTTCGCGGCCGAGGGATCGCGGGTGGTGGTGGCCGACAATCACGGCGACGCCGCCCAGGAAACCGTCCGCCAGATCCGCGAGGCCGGCGGCGAGTCGTACGCGGCAACCGTCGACGTGTCGGTTGAGGCCGACGCAAAGCTGATGGTGGACCTGGCGATCAAGAAATACGGCCGCCTCGACGTGCTCTACAACAACGCCGGGATCATGCCCGAGGCCGACCATTCGGTCATCGACACGCCGGTCGAGGCCTGGGATCAGGTCATGGCCGTAAATGTTCGAGGCGTGTATCTCGCCTGCAAGTACGCCATTCCGCAGATGATCGAGCGTCATTCCGGGTCGATCATCAACGTCTCCAGCTTCGTCGCGATTCTCGGCTGCTCGGTCCCGCAGGATGCCTACACCGCGTCGAAGGGGGCAGTCCTTGCCCTGACGCGATCGCTTGCCGTCCAGTTCGCACCGCAAGGGATTCGGACCAACGCCATCCTGCCGGGTCCCGTGGAGACTCCGCTGCTGATGGACTGGCTCCTCAAAGATGAAGCCGCCAAGAAGCTCCGTCTGGCCCGCAATCCGACCGGCCGCTTCGGCAAGCCGGGCGAGGTCGTGTCGCTGGCGGTATACCTCGCATCCGACGAGTCGGCTTGGACCAACGGCGCCTCGATGGTCATCGACGGCGGCATCAGCGTGAACTACTTCTAGCATCGGCCGGCTGCCGACGTTCTCACCACCACCACAGAACGACACCAGGAGCCAGATTGGCAGAACCACCCGTGACCGACCGATCGGCTAGCGACACCCGGCCCGCCGGATCTTTGGCCGCCGGGACGAAGCCGGGCGACCTGCAACCGGCCGACGTCCGGGCCTCCGACCTCGCGATCGGGATCGACTTCGGGGGCAGCGGCATCAAAGGTGCGGTCGTCGACGTCCGCAGCGGCAAGGTCGTCGGCAATCGGCTGCGCTTCGCAACGCCACAGCCCTCGATGCCGAGTGATGTGGTCGGTGTCGTGGAGGAGCTGGTACGCCGCCTCGTCGAGCCGTGGGATCCGAGCGAAGGGGACGCCTTCCCCGTCGGCGTGGGCATTCCCGCCGCGATCCGAAACGGCGTGACGCTCACCGCCGCGAACATCGACCCGGGCTGGATCGGCTATCCCGCAGAGCGCGACCTGGGGCTGGCCATGGGCCGGACCGTAGCCGTCGGCAACGATGCCGACGTCGCCGGCGTGGCCGAAATCCGTTTCGGAGCCGGACGCTACCAGCGGGGCCTCGTGTTCGTACTGACCATCGGGACGGGCGTGGGGACGGCGCTCTTCATCGACGGCCGGATCGTGCCGAACACCGAGCTCGGCCACCTCGAGCTGAAGGGTCGCGATGCGGAGGAGCTGGTCGCCGAATCGGCGCGCGCACGGCTCGGACTCGGCTGGCGGGAGTGGGCCGCCGGCTTCGACGCCTATCTCCACGAGCTGGAGAGGCTCTTCTGGCCGGACCTGTTCATCCTCGGCGGCGGCGCCTCCAAGCGCGCCGACAACTACTTGCCGTTCCTGACGGTCGAGACGCCCATCGCCCTGGCCACATTCCGCAATAACGCCGGCATCGTCGGCGCGGCGCTCGTTGCCCAAGAACGGCGAGCCCAGGTCGCCACCCTGGCCGCACGCGGGCCGACACTCTGAACATGGCCGGGTTCAAGGCGTCGCCGCTGTATCTCCCCCACAGTTATGGTGAACCAGGGATCGGACTCGGCGATTGGGACCAAGTCGAGAAGCGCTTGTCCGAGGCGCGCAACTACTGGGTCGTATCGGTTCGTGCCGACGGCCGGCCCCACGCCGCGCCGGTCTGGGGCGTCTGGCTGAACGACGAGATTTGGTTCTCGACCGACCCGGACTCGGTGAAAGGCAGGAACCTGGCCGAAAGACCCGAGGTAGTGGTCCACCTGGAATCGGGCGACGATGTCGTGATCGTCGAGGGTGTCGTCGGTCCAGCGCCGGCCGCTCGCTTCGAGGCCTACCGAGCGGAGTACAGGCGCAAGTACGACTTCGAGCATCCGGACTGGGGAGCGCCGGGCGCCGCGGTCCTCATCGTGATCCCGCGCCGGATCATGAGCTGGAATGAGCGCGAGTTCCCCGCCAGCGCAGTGGCCTGGACGCCTGCGAGCGAATAGGCGCGCGACGGGGCGAAGCGGGCAAGCGCGAAGGGGCGGGCGAGGCGCGGCGGGGCGAGGCCCGGCGCGAGGAACCAAACGCCCCGGCCGACCGTTCTACTCCTTGTTACTCCTTGCATCCCAATTCACTTGCGTCTACCGTCGTCGTCGTCTCATGGCATGGCTCGGGATTGGGGATCGAGGAAGGCCTGAGCCGGGGGAAAGGAGAGGGATCTCGTGGTTCCGTCGGATTCCCGTGCCCACCGTGCGGGTCGTCTCGGCCGCTCCCCAAGAGCGAGAGGTGGGACCCCGCGCCGGATCCTGTCGGTCGGAGCAGCGTTTCTCCTCGCGACCTGCCTCGTAATCGCCGGGTGGGCCGGGCCTCTCGTGGGGCCTGCCGCCGCGGCCGTCCATCTGGGCAAGGTGATGGCCTGGGGCGCCAACACCTACTACGCGACGAACGTGCCCGCCTCGGCGCTGTCGGGCGTGCAAGCGGTCTCGGCCGGGATGTACCACAGCCTCGCCCTCAAGTCGAACGGCACTGTCGTCGCCTGGGGCGACAACAGCGTCAACGAGACGAAGATTCCGACCGGCCTATCCGGAGTCGTGGCGATCTCGGCCGGTGACGGCCACAGCCTCGCCCTCAAGTCGAACGGCACCGTTGTCGCCTGGGGCTACAACAACCGCGGCCAAACGGCCGTCCCGGCACCGGGCGCGGGCCTCCACTACGGGGCCGTATCGGCAGGGTACTGGCACAGCATGGCGTTGCGGTCGAACGGCACAGTCGCCGCCTGGGGCGACAACACCTTCGGCGAGGCGACGGCCCCACTCGCTCCGACCGACCACTTCAAGGCGGTTGCCGCCGGCCAGTACTTCAGCATGGCCCTCAAGGTCGATGGGACCGTGTCTGCCTGGGGCGCCAACGACCACGGCCAATCGACCGTCCCGGTCGGGCTCACGGGCGTCATAGCAATCTCAGCCGGTGGGTCCCACTCCCTAGCCCTGAAGTCGAACGGGACCGTCGTTGCCTGGGGCAGCAACACTTCCGGAGAGTCGAGCGTGCCGGCGGGTTTGTCGAAGGTGATCGCGATTTCTGCCGGAGGCGAGTTCAGCGTCGCCCTCAGGTCGAACGGCACGGTCGTCACCTGGGGCTCCAATAATGCCGGTCAGAGGAACGTGCCAGCGGTCTTGCCGTTGGTATCGAGCCTCGATGCCGGCTGGGGCAACACCTTGGTCCTTGTCCCGCAGTCGGGCCCCGGCGCCCCAACCGGCGCTGCCGCAGTTGCCGGAAACGGCGCGGCGAACGTCTCATGGAAGGCGCCCGCAAACGATGGCAAGAGTCCGATCACCGGCTACACGGTCACGTCGTCGCCGGGCAGTAAGACGTGCTCCACGACGGGCATTCTCTCCTGCACAGTCGGTGGACTGACCAACGGCACTGCCTACAAGTTCACCGTTCACGCCAAGAACGCGATTGGGACAAGCGCGGGCTCGGCCTGGTCGGCGGTCGTGACTCCGAAGGCCGCGGCTACGCCCATTCCGTCTCCCAGCGCATCGCTCAAACCATCGCCGTCGGTGACGCCGACCCCGTCGCATACCCCGGCTCCATCGGCGACGCCGGTCGCGTCGGCCACCCCGGCACCCTCGGCGATAAGCAGTTCCCCCGCACCGAGCACGGCCCCCGGCGGCTCAACGACTTCCGGCGGCGGCAGCGACATACCGCCGTTGGCGCTGGCCCTGGGAGGGATCGCTCTCCTGGCGCTCGGGGCGGTTTGCGGCTTTGCGGCCGCCAACCTGATGAACGGGCGGCCGGCAGGTTCGCCGCCGACCGCCACGCCGCCGGACCCGTGGAGGGCGGGTCGCACCTGAGGACGGGCGCCGGCACGAACCCAATGCCGCCTTCACGTCCGCGCCTATTAGAACTACGCCTTCGCGCCCGCTCCACGCAACTCGCGGAGTCGGGCGACGCTGCCCGAAACCACGAGCGTCTCCCCAGCCACCAGTATTCGATCCGCGGGCGGGTTGGCTTCGTAGCTGCGCTCGCCCGTGACGATCGCCAGCACGAAGACCCCGGAGTCCCGAAGCGCAGCCACCGTGGAACCCACGGTTGAGCCGCCGGCCACGACCTCGACTTCCTCCATCGAGAACGCCAGTTCGCCATGCGAGAGCGCGGCGTCGATGAAGTCGACAACGCGCGGCCGAACCGCGAGTTCCGCCAGCCGGTGGCCGGCCATGGTGTAGGGAGAGACGACCCGGCTCGCGCCCGCCTGCATGAGTCGGGCTTCGGAGTCCTCCGTGTTGGCGCGTGCAACGACGAAGAGATCGGGGTTCATGGCCCGCGCGGAGAGAATGACGTAGACGTTGTGGGCATCCGAATCGATGGTGGTGATCAGGCCACGCGCCCGCTCGATTCCCGCAGCCCGGAGGGTCGCCTCTTCGGTCGCGTCGCCCTCGACCTCGAGAAAGCCTTCACGCCGGGCACGCGCGAGAGATTCGGGAAGGATGTCGATGACCACGACCTTCAGCCCGGAATGGACGAGCTCCCGTGCCACCGTCAGGCCGACCCGGCCGTAGCCGCACAGGATGTAGTGGCCCGAAAGCTTGTTGACTGCCTGGACCATTCGTTCGGCCTCCCGTCGTCCGCTCGTCGCCTCAACCACAAGGTACTCGGCCACGATGCCGACCGTGCCGAAGATGAGCCCGACCCCCACGATCGAAAGGACCATCGTCCAGATGCGGCCGGCATCGGCGAGCGGCTGGACTTCTCGGAAACCGACGGTGGTGAGGGTGATGACCGTCATGTAGAGCGCATCGAGCAGTCGCCAGCCCGGCTCGATGATGATGTAGCCCGCCGTACCGACGACGATGCAGCCGACGATGACGGCCAGCCAGATCCGGATGTGGGTGCCCGTGATCACGGCCGGGGCTGCCGCTGGGGACGCCGCGAGCCCAGCCCGCGACGATGCCCCGGCCACCGAACGTGGCGTCTTGCCGGCTGTAGACCGAGGGTCGTCGCTCATGCGCCGCGATTCTAGTCGTGTGGGCGGGGTGAAGAATGCCTGATGCACGGGTTATCGGTCGCCGTCGGCGCGCGCGTATGATCCGAAGACCACGCCCGAGCCGCCCGCAAGAGGTTCCGCGATGACCGCCCAGCCGCCCGCCCACGGCCATGACCACGGCCATGACCACGGCCATGACCACGGCCCCGCCGCCCACACCGGCGCCGCCGCCCCGGCTCTCAAAATGGTGATCGGCGGCGAGCTGGTCGATGCGGCGGACGGCCAGATATTCGATGTCGTCAGCCCCGTCGACGGCCGGGTAATCGTGAGCGTGCCCAAGGGCGGCTCGGAGGACGTGGATCGGGCCGTGAAGGCGGCCCAGCGCGCGTTCGACAGCGAGTGGCACACGTGGAGCCAGACCCGCCGCGGCCAGACCCTGACCCGATTCGCTACGCTGATCCGACAGCATCTCGAGGAGCTGGCCCAGCTCGAAACCGAGAACATGGGCAAGCCCATCTCCTCGGCGCGGTGGGAGATCGGCGCCGTGGCCAACGTCATGGAGTATTACGGCGGCGCCGCGAACAAGCTGATGGGCGAGACGATTCCCGTCTCCAAGCCCGGTTTCGACTTCACGCTGCGCGAGCCGATCGGCGTCGTGGGTTTGATCGTGCCCTGGAACTTCCCGCTCATGCTTGCCAGCTGGAAGATGGGCCCGGCGCTGGCCGCGGGCAACACCGCGATCCTCAAGCCCGCCAGCTACACGCCACTCACCGCGATCCGCGTCGCGGAGCTGGCGCTCGAGGCCGGCTTCCCGCCCGGTGTCCTGAACGTCGTCACCGGCCCCGGCTCCGTCGCAGGCGCCGCGATCGCCGCGCATCCCGGCATCGGCAAGGTGGCATTCACCGGCGAAACGGCCACGGGGCAGGAGATCATGCGGGCCGCCGCCGGCAACATCAAGAAGGTCAGCCTGGAGCTGGGCGGGAAGAGCCCCAACGTCGTTTTCGCGGACGCGGACCTCGAGCGTTTCGCCGCCGAAGCCCCGTACTCGGTCTTCGACAACTGCGGCCAGGACTGCTGCGCTCGCTCCCGCATCCTCGTCGAGCGCTCAGTCCACGACAAAGTCGTCGAGCTGCTCGCCGCGGCTACGCTCAAAGTGAAGGTCGGCGACCCGGCCGACGACGCCACCGAAGTCGGCACGATGGTCAGCTTCCGCCAGCGCCAGAACGTCCTCGACTACATCCGAATCGCAGGCGAGGAAGGCGCGCATGTCGTCGTCGGCGGCGGCATCCCGACCGATCCGGCCCTGGCGAACGGTGCGTACATCCAGCCCACCATCTTCGATCGGGTGACCTCGCGGATGCGCATCGCCCAGGAAGAGGTCTTCGGTCCAGTCGTCGCGATCATCCCATTCGACAGCGAGGAGGAAGCCATCCGGCTCGCGAACGACACGCCCTACGGCCTGTCGGGCTCGGTTTGGACGCGCGACATCTCGAAGGCGATCCGGACCGCGAAGGGGATCCAGTCGGGCGTGATCTCGATCAACTGCAACTCGAGCGTCCACGCCGAGGCGCCGTTCGGCGGCTACAAGATGTCGGGCACCGGCCGCGAGAACGGCATGCACGCATTCGAGTCGTATACCCAGATCAAGAACGTCTACGTCGACCTGAGCTAGCGATCTCAACTCGGCCGAACGATTGCGCGCTCCGCCGAGTCTAACCAGGGGACGGATGAAGCCGAGCGAGTCCGGGCCGTTCGCCGATTTCGGTGGCCCGGCGCGGGCTAGACTGGAAGCTCGATCGACGAAGGGGACGAGATGACGCAGGGGCCTCCGACGCAGCCGGGAACGTGCCGCCATTGCGGCGCGACGCTGGTCTTCCGCGGCCAGACGACCTGCCAGCATTGCGGCCGAAGCCAGGCTGATCAAGCGGCCTCGTTCGGACCCACGGCAACGACATGGGGCGGTGCGACCCAGGGCCAGGCGAGCACGCCGCCGACCCCGACCACCCCGCCGACGCCGGCCGCCGATTCCGCGACCACCGCGCCTACGCCGACCCCCACGCCCCCCGGACCGACGTCGACGCGATACTTCCAGTCCGTCCAGATGCCGGCGCCGACCACGCTCGCATCCTCGACCTCGTTGAACGACGCGTCCGCTCCCGCCGCCACTCCGGTTCCGACGGATCGCGTCGTCACACCCGCTGATGCAGCGCCGGCTCCGACCGCCGCGCCGGCACCGGCCCCGACCCAGCCGACCGCCCCGTCGATGTGGGGCACGGCTGCTCCCCAGCCGACCGCCGCCCCGCCGGCGGACCCGGCATGGCCGGGGCTGTGGACTCCGCAGCAAGGGCCACCGCCCGGCTCGACGCGAGGTCCCGAGCCCGGCTCCTATCAACCCTGGAACCCTCAAGAGGAATGGACGCGCCGACAGCAAATGCGTCGCTCGCGGCAATACTCAACCTCTCGAGGCGGCACCAGTTGCGCCACCGTTTTGGGCATCGTCCTCGTCGTGGTCGGGTTCGCGTTCGCCGTCGTTCAGGCGAACACCGGCGGATCGGTCCCGCTCGACACGCCCAATTTCATCGGCTATGCGCAGGACAGCCTCCCGCCGCCCGCCCCGGCCCTCTTTCCGTCCGTCGACCCACTGGTCGCGGTCGGCGGGTTGGGTCAAGCGCGTGCCGAGCACACGGCCAACCTGCTCCCCGATGGCCGAGTCATCGTGGTCGGTGGAATCTCCGAGGCTTCGGGCTCGCCTTCGGCGCTGACGTCGATCGAGTCATATGACCCTAACACCCGCTCCTTCACGCCGGCCGGAGATCTGCTGACCGCCCGCGCGGATCACATCGCCAGCACCCTGCAGGATGGTACGTTGCTGATTGCGGGGGGCAAAGGCGCTGACGGCCGTGCCCTCGCTTCTGCCGAAATCTACGATCCGAAGACGGGCACCTCCCGTCCCACCGGCGACATGACGGCCGCCCGGGTCTCCGCGTCCGCCGTTTCGCTCGCAGACGGCACGGTGTTCGTCGTGGGCGGCACCGACAACGGCCCGGTCTGGTCCGCGGAGTTGTACGAACCATCGAGCGGTACTTTCAAGTCGCTCGGGCCGCTGGCGTGGGCAGACGGAGCCGTGCCCGCTGTCGAGTTGAGTGATGGCCGCGTCCTCGTAGCCGGTGGCGGCGCGGCCGGGATACCGACTAGCGAGGCCGAGATCTACGACCCCGCGAGCGGGGCGTTCTCGTGGGTCGCAACGATCCAAATGGTGCGGACGAATGCGACATCTTGTCTTCTTGGAGACGGGCGCGTCCTCATCGTCGGCGGCCTCGACGCCAATGGGAATGTCAACCTCACCACCGAGATCATCGACCCCAACGGCCAGGCCAATGCTCCGCCCATGTGGCTCGGCGACCCGCGCGTGAACAACACCACGACGGCGTTCGGTGACGACTCGGCGCTCGTCGTCGGGGGTATCGATTCCGCGGGTGTACCGATCGCAACGGCGGAGCTCTTCCTTCCCGGCAAAGACGTCTTTGAGCCGATCGGGACGATGTCCGAGGCTCGATCCCGGCATACGGCTACGCTCCTGGCGGACGGGTCCGTCCTGATCGTCGGCGGCTGGTCGTCTGCGTCTGCGGTGACCGCCAGCGCCGGCCTGTACGTGCCCGACTCGACGCCGTAGACCTCGCCCCAACCGGCTCATTTCCGAGCTGCGCCACGCCCGGCCCAGCGTCGCCTGCGGTCTTCGTGCGAGTCCGATCTGAGGAAACAAGCCGCCTCGCTGTAAGGAATCGAGTGGGCGCGCGTTATGTAGGTGCAGACCGTGCGGGTCATACCGCCTCGTTTCCACACACCACCGTTCTCGACCGCACCGGACCGAACGAACAGGCGTTTGCCCTCATGACCATTGTCTTATTGCGAGTTGTCACTGCTGCGGGAGGATTCAAATGGAATCCCAGCAGTGGAAGAGGTTCGCCGAAATGACGAGCGGGAAGACTCCTCGCGTGCGCCAGTCGGGCCCCGCGGGCGAACCCGCTACCGATGTTACCGACGGCAACGAGTCCGTTGCGGAGCAGTCGGCCGAGGGATCGGTCGAGGAGGTAGTGGGCAGCGCTCGGGAGACCCGGCGCGCGACTACCGGCAGCGCGGCCTCCAGACGAGTCTCCGCCGCCGCGGCCGCCGCCGGAGCTGCAGCCGGGTCCGCCTCGACCGAAACCAGGCGAGCCGCACCAACCGCGCGCGCCGACAACGCAGTTGCAGCGGCATCAGCGGCCGCAGCCGCCGCCGTCGCCGCAGTCAGCGCCGCGATCGCAGCGACCAATTCCACGAATGCCGCCGAGGATGCCACCGGGTCGCCCGCAGCCGCACCTTCGGCCATGAAGGCTCCGGCGCCTAAGGCCGGCGTCGCAGCCAGGTCCCTTTCGACCGCCAGGACTAAGCGAGCCGCCGCCGCTGCCGGTGCCGCCGTTGCCGCCGCCGAGATAACCGCGCCGCCGCCTCCTGCTGCCGCTGCCGACATCGCTGCCTCGATCGCAACCGCGGAGATCGCGCCCAACTCACTGACCGCCAAGGCCGCCGCGGCCCCCGAGCCGGCCGCGCCCGAAACGATGGCCCCGAGTGTCCACGGCATCCTCAGAGCCAGGCCGGTCGATCCTTCACACAGCCCGGCCATCACCCGAGCAGGCTCTTCGGAGGCCGCGCCCGAATACGAGCAGACCATCGAGCCGCTCTTCTCCAACGAGGGCATCGTCCGGCACTCCGGCGAGAACTACAAGAACGTCTTCCAGCGCATCTTCGGAGTGTTCGCCGGCGTCGTTGCTGCACTGATCGGCGCCGGAACCGCCCTCGGACATACTGTTGCCTCCCATTTGCCGGCGCGCGCGTCTGCCGCCAACGCTCTGGGCTCCACCGCCGCCCCGGTCGGGCCTGTCGTCCTCTGGCCGATCAACAAGATCACCCGCCGCGGATCCGCCGCCCAGCTCGTTCCGGTTGCTGTCGAATACGACAGCACAGTCCGCAGACGCAGGCGAGCCCCGATCCTCTGGGTACTCTTCGTCGGGTTCTTTGTCGCTCTGTACGGCTACGGCATGATCTCCGGTCTGATCCTCCCGGCCGTCGCAGAAGGCCCGAGTCCTTCACCGACTTCCGGTATCGCGATCGTCGACCCGACCGTTCCGGCCACCCAGATCGCGTTGCTCACGTCCACGCCGAGCGCAGCGCCCAGCGCCACGCCCAACACCACCAAGCCGGGTGCGGCAACCGCCGCCGCGACGCCGAAGCCGACCACGGGTCCAACCGTCAAGCCGCCAGCCCCAACCCCGAAGCCCACCCCGAAGCCCACCCCGAAGCCCACCCCGAAGCCGACTCCGGTGCCGACTCCGGTGCACACCCCGACGCCACCTCCCAAGCCCACGCCGACGCCGGCGCCCGCCATGTTCGTCAGTTTCGAGGCCGACGGATCGACGGGATCGAGCGGAGGTCGCAACTACACAGCTGACTCGACGGTGACCCACGGAACTCGTTTCACCCTCTTCGTCGACACGCTGGTTGGGGCATCGTGCTCAATTTCGGAACCGGGACACGGCCAGTTGGCGGGGACCGGGGTTGCGCCTGCCTCGACGCCGTCGTTCATCTTCCGGTGGGGGAGATCTGGGACCAACCCCAACTACATCTACTGGGCCGCGGGAACGTACACGGTGACCGCCAGTTGCACGCTCAATAGCGTGACAAAGACTGCCACCCATTCGGTCGTCATCTCCTGACGCTGCCGTCTAGCGCCACCGCTCCCGAAGGCCCCTCCGAACGAGGGGCCTTTCGATTCAGGGTGGTTCCAGAACCTCCAAGTACGTTCGTTGCAGAGCGGGATCGGGGTCGATCGGACCGGTTTCCGGCTGATCGGATGAAGCCGCCGGTGCGTATGAATGGCAGGAGGCGCGGCGCCTCCCACAGAGGTTCAAGTGGAAACGTCCAAGAGGTTCCCAGGCGCCGCAGCGATCCAGCGTCGGGCGACCGCCGAGCTCCAGGCGTCATCCGATTCGCGGACTAATACCGCTCGGGCTGTCGCTCCCGTCGCGCTGGTCGTGGATGACGAGCCCTTCGTGCGGGCTCTCGTGGCAGCCGTGCTCCGCCGGCGCGGATGGTCCGTGATCGAAGCGCCCGACGGCTCGAGCGCGCTGGCTATGGCCCCGCAGATGCTCGACCTTCTGGTCACCGACTACGAGATGCCCGTGATCTCGGGCGTGACTGTCGCCGAGCAACTCCGCCTCCGTGACGGCCGGCTCCCCGTCCTGGTGCTCTCGGGCCGGCCGGACGCCGCCGCCAGGATGAGAGGCCTCCGCGGACCGCGAACCGCCTTCGTCGGAAAGCCGTTCCCTGTCGAGGAGCTCATCGCGACTATCGGACTCATCACCGCCACCGCCTGAGCGGCGTCACGGCGGCTCTGTCGCGCGACGACGCAACTTCGACTTCGCTCCCGCCCCGGCTGCGTCTCTCCCACGCGGCCGGGGCTTCTTCATGGAATCGGCAGGAAGTAGCCCGTCAGGTCGAAGATCAGATGAGTGGTCGCCTTCGAGGACGCGCCACCAAAGACGGCGCTCAGACCGAGGTTTCCATTGATCGGAACCACGATGCCATTGGCCCGATCGTCGCGCACAGGGAAGTTGATCGCGGAGGTGGAGGTCGGCCACGTCAGGCTCGGAGCGATCGCCACGAACCCGCCGGTCGATTGGCCGGTGACGGTGACGTTGCCCGAGACGGCGACCGTTCCCGCTGGCACGAAGCCGGCCATGGGGAGTGGCTTGATCGTGCCGCTGGTGAGCGCCTTTGCCAGGCCCAGTCCGGATCGCGAATCCACGGTCCTCACCGGCGAGATCGGGAAGTAGGCCGCTCCGCCGGGCCCGTGCAGGTAGTAGCCGGTCACGTCGAAGATCAGATATGTCGTCGCGCCGGCCGGGGCCACATACATCGCCAGCAGAGTCCGGTTCGCGCCGAGCTGAACGGTGACGTTGTTGGCGCGGTCGTCGCGGGCCGGGAAGTTGAGTGTCGAGAAGGTTGGCGGGCTGGGCAGCGTGGGGCCGAGAGCCACGAAGCCGGCCTTGGACTGGCCGGTGACCGTGAGGTTTCCGGTGACCGCCACCGCCGCGGACGGAACGCCGGCGGCGCCCACAGTGAACGACAGCTGAGAGTTGGCGGCCAATCTGCCGGTCGCTCCGGTCCCGTTTCGCGTGTCGAGCACCCGGTGCGGCGGCAGTGCGAAGTAGGACGCATTGCCGAAGTCGGGCAGGAAGTAGCCGCTGACGTCGAACACGAGCTGAGTCGCCGAAGTGCCGGTCGAGCCGACGAAGACGGCTGCCAGGGTGCCGTTGCCGGCCAGCGCGACCGTCACGCCGTTGGCCCGGTCGTCGCCCCTGGGGAAGTTGATCGTCGAGAAGGTCGGGGTGGCGGGCACCGTCGGCCCGAGCGTCACGTAACCGGCGCTGGTTTGCCCGGTCACGGTCAGGTTGCCGGTCACCGCGATTGCGTTCGATGGGACCGATGCGGTGCCGGCAACGTGGAACGACCGCGGGGTGTGCGAGACGAAGCGGTCGCTGAGGCCGCGACCAATCCGCGTGTCGAGGATCCGCGTCGGGCTCGCGGCGACGTATGTGCCGCCGATCCGGACCGTGAATCTGGCCGCAGAGCTGTTGAAGTCGAGCTGGCTGCCGCCGCCCGCCGGTTCGATCGCGATCTTGACCGTATACGTGCCTGCGATCGGGCTGGAGCCTGCGGACCAGTGATCGGTGAAGCTCTGCGCGTTGCCGGCGGTGAGGGCCACGTTGTCGTGGGCCCAGTGCGTGACGAGGCTGCCCGTCGGCCCGAACAGCTGGACGTCGACGAGCACCGTCGTCGGTTCGGTCGAGACTGCGGTCGACGTGATCGACTGGCTCTGCGTCTGGAGTATCGCGCCCGATCCGACGGTCGCCGAGGTCGCAAAGGTCGAACCCGGAAGTGGCATCGCCCCGGCCGCGTAGTAGGCGTTGACCTGGTGCCGGCAGTAGCCGCCGTCGTCATCCGCGTTGTATGACACGAGGGAGTTGCCGTTGATCGGGCTGGGGTTGGTGACGCCGTCGTGCCTCGCGTCCGTGGCGGAGGTCGTGCCATCCGCTCCGCCACCGAAGAGCATCGCGATCACGCCGGAGTTCACAGTCGCGGCCAGATGCGTGGCCGTCGCGTCGTCGAACCACCGTTGGACGTGGTTGTCCTGATAGTGGCCCCAGATGTTGTTCATCGCCCGCATCTTCGTGTTGCCGAGCGGGATCTGCCACAACACCATCCGCAGACCCACACCACTGACGAAGCCACTCACGTAGCGGTCGAAGCGGGCGTAGTCGGTGTCATCCCACCAGCTCACGCCGCCGTCGCCGTTGACGATCTGATCGAACGCAGCGTCGCGGTCCGCCGGGTCCGTGAAGACGACGTCGAAGGCCGCGCCGAGCGATCGCTGGAAGGCGGCCGAGCGAGCTGCCAGGGCGTCGATGTTCGCGAGCGGCGTGTTCTGGGTGATCGGGTCGGTCATCGTGCCCCACATGCTCAGCTCGTAGCCGAGCAGCACGTTTGGCGCGTACTTGTCGCGCAACTTGATGAACGCGCGGGCGAAGCCGTCGGCGTTGTTCGGCAGGCCGGCCACGTCCGCGTCGCCGCTGCTCGCGACGGCTGCAGGAACGCTCGCACCGTCGTCACCGCTCGAGGCCTGCTGGATGTAGCCCCACAGGTCCGGCTCGATGTCCACGATGATCGTCTGCGAATAGGCGCCGAGATGCTGGAACAGCAGCCGGACGTCGGCCCAGTAGGAGTGCATCGTCGAGGTGTTCTTGAGGTTGTTCAGGTCGGCGGTGGGCTCCGCACCCCCGGCCGGGGTGGACTGCAGCAGCTGGTAGTAGATGAATACCGGCGTGATTCCCTGCGCAACCGACTCATCGACGTAGTAGTCCGCGAATTTGGCGCCGGCGTTCCAGGTCGACCAGCCGCCGCCGGTGTTCACGCCGCCGGCCAGGTACTGGTAGCGGAACTTGTACGCGCCGCTGGCGTGGAGGGCGGCGGCGCCGCCTGGGGAGTCCGTGAGGCCGACTTCCAAATGCGTAGAGGGCCAGGCGGCGGGGACCTCAGGGAGTGGCGCGACGGCCGCGGGCGCGACAGCAGTGGCCGGCGCGGTTGTGGGCGCCGCGGCGGAATTGGTTGGTTCCGTGGCACTGGTTGCGATCGGGAAGGCGAGCGCGAGCACGCGGCGGCGGGGCGAAGTGGTGGTGCTCATGACCCGAGGTTAGCCCACCGTCGCAACCCCGTGGTATCCGACAGTCGGACCATCGCCGCCCCGCCGCCCCGCCGCCCGCCGCCCCGCAAGGCCGGGATCCCGCGGCCGATGTTTGCCGCGTGGCTGTAACTCTTGCGCGCCCGGACTGGGCATAGCATTGCTGAATGGTCCCTGAAGTGGCTCAGTCGGAACGCCCGGAGCCGACGAAGCCGAAACCGGATTCCTTCCCCGCTCTGAAAGGAGAGTCATGAACCTCAGCAGACCGATGGTGGTCACGTTCGTCGTCTCCCTCATCATCGCGCTCATTGCGTTCTTGATCGCCGCTGACGTCATCTCCAATCCTCTCAAGACCGTGGCCGTCGTCTGGATCGCACTCGTTGCATACGCGATCCTCGCCATCGGCAACCTGGTCAAGGGAATGTAGGTTCCGAACAAGGCGCGTGCCGGACGTGGCCGGTCGCTCCCGGCCGGCGCCGGACAGAGCGAGCCGGCCTCCCAGCCGCTCCCCGCCGCCTTACCCGTTACACTCGCGGCGATGAGCAGCCAGACCAGGCGGCGTCCAACTGGCGCCGACACGTCACTCACTTTCCGCACCTTCGTCGCGCTCGCGGCGGGGAAGGCGGCGGCCCGCGCCACTCAGCTGGCGGGGCGCGGGGGCGGCACGGCCATCACCGGCATGGTCGCTCGCCGAGTGGATCCGTACATCCTCAAGAAGGTCGTCCTGGATCGTGGCGAACCCGTGGTTGCGATCACCGGCAGCAACGGCAAGACGACCACCGCCCGATTTACCGCCGCGTTGCTCCGCGGCGAGGGCGTGATCGTCAGCCACAACTCCGCCGGCGCGAACCTCGTGCAAGGCGTCACGAGCCTGGCCGTCAGTTACGCGAGCATTCGAGGCCGGCTTCCGCGGGGAGTGCTCGTCGTCGAGGTGGACGAAGGCGCGCTCCCCAAGGTTGCGCCGGAGCTGGCGCCGCGGGCACTCCTCGTCACGGATCTATTCCGCGATCAGCTCGACCGCTTCGGCGAGATCTACGCCGTCGCCGACGCCATCGAATCGGTGGCCGCCGCCCTGCCCCCAGACGCAGCCCTAGTCGTCAACGCCGACGACCCGATGGTCGCCACTCTGGCGTCCGAACGCGAAGGTCTGCGCGTCACCTTCGGTCTGGCGCTCGATCGGTCCACAGACCAGATCACCCGCGCCGCCGACACGATCCGCTGCCCGCGGTGCCGCGCGGACCTCACGTATCGGCACGTCTATCTGTCCCACATGGGCGACTACAAATGCTCGAGCTGCGGCTTCGAGCGGCCCAAGCTGGACGTGGCGGTTACCTCGTTGGAGGTCGTAGGACTCGACCGAACGCGCTGTGAGATCCAGACGCCGTCGGGCAAGCTGGCGATCGAAATCCCGCAGTCGGGCGTGCATATCGCCTACGACGCGGCCGGCGCGATCGCGATTCTGGTCGGGCTCGGCGTCCCGCTCGATCATGCCGTCGAGTCGCTGGCCGCGGTAGGCCCGGCTTTCGGCCGCCTGGAGAAGATCGACGCCGACGGTCGATCCATCGTCCTGGCCTTCGCCAAGAACCCCACCTCATACAACACGACCCTGCGAGCGCTGGCCACGGAAGGCGAGCCGCGGCAGCTATTGATCGCGGCGTCTAACACGCTGGTCGACGGCGAGGATTTCGGTTGGCTCTGGGACGTCGATTTCGAGACGATGGCGCCGAAGGTCGAACGAGCGGTCGTCTCCGGCACTCGGGCGGACGAGCTGGCGAACCGGCTCAAGTACGCCGGGGTATCTGCCGGCAAGATGACCGTTGTCGAGGATCGAACCGATGCCCTCGAAGCCGCGCTGCACGGGCTTCCGCCGGATCGACGGTTGGTCGTCCTGTCGGGCTACACGCCCCTGATCGAGCTGCGGAACGAGATGCGCCGCCGAGGCTGGACGGGGAGGTACTGGGCCGTATGAGCAAGCGCAAGCCGACCGATCCGCTCACGCCCGCGCCAGAACCGCCCGCGCCCGCGCGCGAGCCGAAAACCACGGCCCGCGCGAGCAAGCGCATGCCCACCGCCGCGCCCGCGCCAGAACCGATCGCGCCCGCGCCCGCGCCCGCGCGCGAGCCGAAAACCCCCGCCCGCGCGCACGCCCAGTCGCGCCGCCGGCCCGAAGAGCACGATCACCGTCCGCTCCGAATCGCCCACCTGTACCCGTCGCTGCTGAACGTGGCCGGGGACGGCGGAAATCTCATCGCCATTGCCCGGCGCGCGGAGTGGCGGGGCATCCCCGTCGAGGTCGCGGCCGTCGAGAAGGGCGAGACGCCCGACTTCCGCAAGTTCGACGTGGTGTTGTTCCACGGCGGCCAGGACGTCGAGATGGCGGTCGCGGCCGAAGACTTCGCGAAGAAGGCTCCGTCGCTGCGCGAGGCCGTCGACGAGGGCGTCCTGGTCTTTGCCGTGTGCGCGGGACTGCAACTGTTGGGCCACCGCTACATATCGAACGCGGGCGAGGAGATGGTCGGGGCCGGAATTCTCGACCTCGAGACGCGCGGCGGTCCTCAGCGGTTCATGCAGCACGCCGCCTGCGAGGTGACGATCGACGGCGCCACGGAGACGGTCGTGGGCTTCGAAAACCACTCCGGGCTGACGGAGCTTGGGCCCGGCTGCGAGGCATTCGGGCGGGTCATCGCCGGCGCCGGCAACAACGGCAAGGACGGCCTGGAGGGCGCCCGTGCGGGCAACGTCTTCGCCACGTACTTGCACGGCCCGGTCCTGCCGAAGAACCCGTGGCTCACGGACCGGCTGATCGAGATCGCCGTTTCGCGCGCGGAAGGCGCGCCCTTCACCCTCGCCCCGCTCGACGACGAGTTCGAGCGCCGCGCCCACGACGTGGCCCTGGCCAAGGCGATGGCAAATCGCGGCCGCCGCACCGCGCTGGAACCGGCCAAGTTGGTGAGGGGCCTCAAGAGATAACGCCCCGGAGTGGGGTCTGCCGACGCTCGGCAATGCCTCTTCGGCAACGACGATGAGCATGCCCTACTGAGGTCGGCTTACCGAGTCCACAGTTGAGTAGCGGTCGACCGGTTCGCCGGTCGGCCGCTACTTCTTGCCGGCCGCCGGCTCGACGCCGTCTCCGGGTCGCGGGCTAGTCGATCTGGACGAGCCCGATGATGTTGCCCTCGGTGTCCTTGAACCACGCCGCAGAACCGCCCGGAGTACGGGCGATCCCGTCGACTGTCGCGAAGCCGGGGAAGTCGTACTCCTCGAACCGCACTCCGCGAGCCCTCAGCGCCGCGACCGTCGCGGGCAGATCGGTGACCCGGAACCCGGCTGTAGTCGCTTTGTTCGTACCGGCGAACTCGGACGGATAGACAAACAGCGACGATCCTTTGGCCCCGTACATGACCCCCGCGGCCGTCACCTCTTCCACCGTAAGACCGAGCTTGCCTTCATAGAAGGCGCGTGCCCGCTCCAGGTCCTTTGCCGGGATGGTGGGGTAGCTTGGGAAATCGCTCAGCATGGTCTTCTCCTCGCACCGCTGTCATTGGCCTGTGATCGGCCGCCACCATGCGCCACAAAACCCTCGATTGCGAGGACAAGCCTGCCGGCCGCAACACAATCGCGGACGCTGCCTCATCCATGTCACCATCGCGAAGATGGACGCCGCGCCACTCGTTACCGTCGCCGGATTGTTGCTGGTCAAGGAGATCGGCATCCCGATCCCGATACCGGGCGACATCCTCGTGCTGGGCGCGGGCGCTGCCACCTCCGGCCGGCCCGAGGCGCTGGTCTGGCTGATGGCAATCCTCGCCGCCGGCTATATCGGAGGCACCATCCAATTTCTGATGGTTCGCGGCGCCATGCGCGGACCGCTGCTGGCGCTGCTGACTCGGCTGGGCGTGCCACAGACGCGGCTCGATAACCTCGCGGCCACTTTGCGGAAGGGCGGTCCGCGAGCCATCGCTCTGGCGCGCGCGACGCCGGGTCTGCGCGTCGGGGTGATCGCCGCCAGCGGCGTTGCGGACCTGCCGCTCAGAACGTTCCTGGTCGGGTTTCTCGTGGGTAACGCGGTCTTCGTCGGCAGCCACTTTGCGCTTGGGTTCGTGCTCGGCAAGCCCGCTTTGGGGATCGCCTCGGAGCTCGGCAATCCCGTTGTTCTGGCCGCGATCCTGGTCGCACTGTCCGCCGCCGGTGCGGCGGCATGGATCCTGATTCGCCGGCGAAGCACAGTTGCGGTGGCAGCCTCAGGCGGAGCTATGTCGTCGGATGCGCGGCATGAGGCCCACGTCGACCCGGAGACTGGGTTCCTGGCTTGGGTCGATGCCGCTTGCCCGATCTGCGTCTCTCTCGCCGCTGCCAGGCTGGTACGCTCAGGCTGACCGCAGGACGAAGAAGCGGGGTGATCCTCGCATTCGCCCTGTTAGAGCTCCTGCTTGCGGAACAACAGCCAAGTGAAGCCGAAGAGAGCGGGCACAAGGGCGATGTTGAAGAGCAACGGCCCCAGGAAGTTGCCGGCGTCTTCGCCGAGCGCGAGGTGCGAGGCCGGGGTCAGCAGGCCCAGCGGCGACCAGGGGCCGACGACCGGGACGGTCACAAGGATCCCCAGGACGATGTAGGCCACGAACGCCAGACCGGCCGCCGCGATGGCGGAACGACTCGCTGTGCTCCCGAGGAGGGTGATCGCGACGAACACGACCAGCGTCCACCACAGGATCGCTGCCATTGCGATGTAGCCGCCTAGAGGGAAGGCGACCGGGTACAGCAGGACGGTGTAGACGTAGCCGAGTCCGCAGCCCAGGGTCACGGCGATCGCCAGGTTCAGGGAGATGGCCGTCAGCTTGGCCGCCAGGAAAGCCGCTCGGGATGCCGGCTTGGTCATGATCATGCCCGCCGTGCCGCGCTCCTTCTCCCAGGCCACGGCGCCCATGGCGAGCAGAAGCGCGCAGACGACGCCGAACTGGGAGAGGTTCTTCACGATCTGGCCGAGGTCACCCTTGAGCGACGGCGGCGGAACCTGGAACGTCATGCCGCCGCTCTGGCTGCCGACCGCGTCGAGCAGCTCCTTCATGTAGCGATCCGTCAGCGGGGCGAGAATGCCGAACAGGATGAAGACGACGGCGACCGCGATCAGGCGGCTCGTCCGGATCTGCTCGCGCAACTCCTTTGCCAGAAGCACCCGGAAACCCATCATCGTCGGCCCCTCCCGTCGAGACCCCAGGCCGGCACGACGACCGGTGGCGCGATCGGTGGACCGCTTTCGGCTACCAGGCGCAGGAAGACGTCCTCGAGGCTCGGCCGCGCTCGCTCATAACGGATGAGGTTGACTCCGCTGGACACGACCAGCGGCAGGATCGCGGGTCCGGCCACCTTTGGATCGTTCACGAAAACTCGCACCGTGTCGGGCGTGGTCCGAACCTCTTGTGCCCAGGCCTGACCGCGCATGGCGGCGGCAAGCCTTTCGAGCGCGCCCGGCTGCTGCGGTTCGGGCTCCAGCTCGTAGATCGGCTGGGCATAGCGATCGAGCAGTTCGTCGATCGGCCCTTCGACCACCAGGTGGCCGACATTGAGGATGGCGACCCGATCGCAGACCCGCTCGACGTCGTTGAGGATGTGGGTGCTCATGAAGACGGTGGCCGTGCCGCGCAGGCGGGAGATGATCTCCAGGACGTCGCGGCGACCTTCCGGATCGAGCGAGCTGACCGGCTCGTCGAGGAACAGGACGCGCGGCTGGTTAATGAGCGCCTGCCCGATCCCGAGGCGCTGGCGCATGCCGCCCGAGTATCCGCCGACGCGGCGGTGAGCGGCCTCGGTCAGCCCCACGATCTCGAGCACTTCGCCGACCCGCTGCCGCAACGCGGCGCCACGGAGCCCATGCAGCTGGCCGACCATCGTCAGCAGCTCGCGGCCTCGCATCCAGCCGTAGAAGCGCGGGTCCTGGTCCAGGTAGCCGATGTTGCGCGCCAGGTCGCCGCCCGTCCCGCCGATCCGCACACCGGCGACGGTGCCACTGCCCTCCGTCGCGGTGGCAAGGCCGGTCAGGAGCCGCAGGGTCGTTGTCTTGCCGGCGCCGTTGGGCCCGAGGAAGCCGAAGATGGTGCCGCTCGGGACGGTCAGGTTCAGGTGGTCGAGGGCGACGAGCCCCGCGCCGTAGCGCTTCGTCAGACCTGTGGTGACGACGGCCGCGTCGGTGCCCGCGTCGAGCCTCGGCCACGTCGCGAGAATGCGGGAGATCGGTTCAGTCGGAGTTGCGCCGACGCCGCCGGTTTCGGTTCCCCGCGATTCGTCGCGGCCGACGAAGAAGTAGATCAGCGGCCCGATCACGTTGACCAGGAAGATGATCAGGGCCCACATCGCCTTGCTGTCACCCCGAACCCGGCGATCCTCCTGGAAGAGATCGTACAGGGCGAAAAGCATCATCCCGACCTGAATGATCAGGAAGGGAACCACAACCAGAGCGATCGTCCCGGCATCCATAGCTGGGTAGTTTCGCACGGCGTTTTGCCGTTTGCTGGCCCCCGGCGCGACTCCCGAGTGTCAGCCGCCGAAGCTGCGTCCGACGGTCGCAAGATCCGGTAGAGGAAGGTCCGGGCGGACGCGAGCGACCCAGTCGCGCAGGGCGCGGAGGCTGGTTTCGAACGCGATCTCCGGCCACGGGATCGCCTCCGGAGCAAAAGGCCGCGTCTCGAGCGACTCGCGGGTCACGGTCGGCACTCCACCGACGATCTGGGCCTCGAAGGCGACGACCACCACTCCCGCCTGAAGGCGCGAGTAGAGGCCGACTATGGCCCCCGGCTCGACGCGCAGGCCGGTTTCTTCCAGCGTCTCGCGGACGGCGGCCTCGCGGACGGTCTCGTCGATCTCGAGAAAGCCGCCCGGCTGCGCCCATTGCCCGCGTCCGGGCTCGATCCCCCTGCGGATCAGCATCACCTCGCCCCGGCTGGTGATGGGTAGCGTGGTCACCACGAGCCGTGGGTTGACGTAGCTGACAAAGCCGCAATTCGGGCACGACAGCCGATCGCGCTCCTCGCCCTCGATCGGACCGAACCCGAGGAGGCCTCCGCAGCGCGAGCAATACCGCACCATCGGCTCGAGCCAGTCGGGGATCCCCCCGGGGCCGAACCGGACCTCGCTCATCGTTTCCGCAGTTCGACTCGCCGGCCGCAGCGCGCCTGCGGCCGCAAGTCAGCGCTCACCGCGGAGACCGGCATTGGATTCGTCGTCCTCGATCGAGCGGGTCATGCCGTCGCGATATGCCTGGAGCCTCCCCCGCAGCGCCGGGTCGGAGAGGGCCAGGATCTCGACCGCAAGCAGAGCCGCGTTCTCCGCGCCGCCGACAGCGACCGTCGCCACGGGGACTCCCTTCGGCATCTGCACGATCGAGAGGAGCGAATCCAGGCC
>Ga0302263_10000141_pt1 | contig 30206 bp, 29 predicted proteins | sample II_Fen_N1_4_FD_194564 | JGI IMG/M metagenome (GOLD analysis project Ga0302263, IMG submission 194564) | Peat permafrost microbial communities from Stordalen Mire near Abisko, Sweden - II_Fen_N1_4 | ecosystem: Environmental > Terrestrial > Soil > Wetlands > Permafrost | place: Sweden: Abisko... | reverse complement strand
CGCCCTCGGCCGCGCTGGCGTCCTTCTACGGACAGCACCTCGCGTGGTCCGACTGCCACGACGGTGACCAGTGCGCCTCCCTGACCGTGCCGCTCGACTACCGCGACCCGTCCGGCACCACCATCGGGATCTCCGTGCTCAAGGTCCCGGCCGCCGACCCGGGCACCCGCATCGGCTCGCTCGTGATCAACCCCGGAGGTCCCGGCGAGCCGGGCACGACGTACGCCGCGCTGGGCGCGCAGGCCTTCGGCCAGCCGCTGCTCGACCACTTCGACATCGTCGGCTTCGACCCCCGCGGCACCGGTGACAGCTCGCCGGTCGACTGCCTCAGCGACACCGCGCTCGACCGCTACCTCGGAGCGGACCCCGAGCCGTCCACGCCGAGCGAGGTGGTGTCGTTGCGCGCCACGCAGCATCAGCTCGCCACCGGCTGCAGCCGCCTCTCGGGTGCGTTGGCCTCCCACATCTCGACGGTCGAAGCGGCCAAGGACATGGACATCCTCCGGGCCGCGCTAGGCGACGGCGCCCTGAACTACCTCGGGTCCTCCTACGGGACGAAGCTCGGCGCGACCTACGCCCAGCTCTTCCCCCACCGCGTCGGTCGGTTCGTGCTCGACGGCGCGGTCGACGTCTCGCTCGGGACCCGCCAGCTGACCCTCCAGCAGGCAGGCGGCTTCCAACGCGCGCTCGAGGCGTACGCCGCCAGCTGTGTCGACTCCTCGGTCGGCTGCTTCCTCGGCGACACCGTGCCCGAGGTGCTGCAGACGATCAGCACGCTGATCGACCAGATCGCGGCGAAGCCGCTGCCGGCCGGTGACCGCGAGCTGACGGCGGGCAACGCGTTCTACGGCATGGCGGTCACGCTCTACAGCCGGAACTACTGGGTCCTGCTGACCCAGGCCCTCCGCTCGGCCCTCGGTGGCGACGGGCAGCCGCTGATGCTGCTCGCCGACGCCTACGCCGCGCGCAATCCCGACGGCACCTTCCAGAACAACTCCATGGAGGCCTTCTTCGCCATCTCGTGTCTCGACGACCCCTGGTCGATCCCGGCGACGCGGGTGCCGTCGCAGTTCGCGGCGTTCGAGAAGGCGTCACCGGTCTTCGGCAAGGTCTTCGCCTGGACCCTCAGCTCGTGCCGCGGCTTCACGCCGCGCAGCGACCAGCCGGTGCCGACGATCCATGCCAAGGGCGCCGCGCCGATCGTGGTCGTCGGCACCACCCGTGACCCGGCCACCCCGTTCGCCTGGGCGGTCGCCCTGGCCCACCAGCTCGACTCCGGCGTCCTGCTGCGCCGCGACGGTGACGGCCACACCGGCTACCACACCGGGAACACCTGCATCGACGACGCCGTGGAGTCCTACCTCGTCTCCGGCCTCGTCCCGAAGAACCACACCTCCTGCTGACCCGGCAGTCCTCGGCGCCGGAGAACGCTGACCCGGCAGACATTCACGCTCTGGAGCGCCTACCCGGCAGAAGTCGACGCCGATTCCCGCCCGCCCGATCGCCCTCCGTATACTTCCGGCCGTTGCCCGGAGGTGCGTCGTACCCGGGCAGCACGCCGCCTTAGCTCAGTCGGTAGAGCGTCTCACTCGTAATGAGAAGGTCGTCGGTTCGATTCCGACAGGCGGCTCCACCGCGTGTCGTGCTGCGGGCGACACCGGACAGGTCGGCTCCGCCCGATACCGGACACGTACGTCGGCTGATACCGGACAACTCCCCGGATGACCGCGTCGAGCCTGTCCACCGAGGGTCCCGAGGGCGCCGCCACGATGGGACACTGGATGGTCCCGTGGCCGGACCAGGACCCGATCCGGTGTAACCGACGGGAGCTGCTAGGAGTGTTCCTGATATGGGCCAGGATGCCTCCACATCGGACGCCGAGGCTTTCGCGTGGTTCTTCACGGCCGAGTACGGCCAGGTGGTGCGCGTGCTCACGGTCGTGCTCCACGAACGCCCGGCGGCCGAGGACCTGGCTCAGGAGGCGTTCGTGCGGCTGCATCTGCACTGGGCCAAGGTGTCGCGCTATGACCGGCCAGAGGTCTGGGTGCGGCGTGTTGCGCTCAACCTCGCGTTCTCCTATCGGCGGCGCGAGTACCGGCGACGGACGCTCGAGGCAGTGGCGACGTGGCCCGAGGTCGAGCCGGAATGGAACCCTCGTGTCGATCATGACGACGTGATCGCTGCGATCAGGACACTGAAGCCACGTGAACGTGCGCTGATCGCCCTCTTCCACATGGAGGACCGGCCACTCGACGAGGTCTCCGACGTCCTCGGCATGACCCCCGGCGCGGCGAAGGTGGCGCTGCATCGGGCTCGCCGGCGACTGGCTCGCCGGCTCACCGACACGGAGGTGACCCCATGACCGAGGACGGTCGCTTCGACTCCCGCCTCGCCATCGCGCTGCAGGAGTCCTTCGCGGCGCCGGAGATGCGCGAGACGGTCGCTGCGCTCGAGCTCGTGCTCGAGCGCTCGGCTCGTCGTCGGCGCCGGCGACGGGTCGTGCTCCCCGCGGCGATCGCGGCAGCCGTGCTCGCCACGGTCGGCATCGTCCCCTGGGCCCTGGGCCTCTTCGACGACCAGCGGCCCACACGGAACGTCGAGACGGCCGCGGCTCCGATCGTGGGCGAAGTGTGGCGGCGTGACGTGACCGGCGGCGGTCAGAAGGGCTGGCAAGGGACGTGGACGTTGTTGCTGAAGCCCGATGGCGCGCTGGTGCTCTCGATGCCTCCTGGCCTCCGGGGCGTCGGGACCGACGGGAACAGCTGGCGCATCGAGGGTTCTACGTTGCGCGTGGATGCCTTCGTCGGCGGGCCGTGTTCGGACCTTCCTCCTGGTACCTACGCCTGGCGCCGATCCGGTGGAGCACTCGTGCTCAGCGTTGTCCAGGACACCTGCCAGGCACGGGCCGCCGTGTTCGACGGTCCGTGGTCGGCTGTCGGCGCGAATCGGTAACCGGCGGCACGGGCCAGCGGTGTTCTTGCCATGGGACTCCGGACAGCGATCACCCTCTCCGCCGGGATGCTTCTGCTCGCAGGCTGCACAGCGGATCCGGGTGCGCCGGCGCGGGCCGCGACCTACGAGTCCGCAGCGTGCCCTGACGACGTCGAGGTGATGCTGGTCGCGGCGCACACGTGTGGCTACGTCGTGATCCCCCGCGATACCGGACCCGACCTCCGCATCTTCGCCCTGTCGGTCGACCCGCCTGGGAAGCCGTTCGGTGGCCCCATCCTCGAGACGGGCACCGATCTGGGGATGACACCGAGCTACTCCGGCCTTGCGCCGATCGCGGAGCGGACCGGCCGTCGAGTCGTCATTGTCGACCTCCCGGGCACCGGCCACTCCACACCCTCGCTCAACTGCCCCGAGGTCGATGCCCTGCCGGCTCGGACCGCCACCGCGACCGAGGTCGCGCGCGCGGTCGGCTCCTGCCGAGCTCGGCTCGCCGCCGCGGGTGTGCCGACGAGCGACTTCACCGTCTCCGCGCTCGGCTCTGACCTGCACGACATCATCTCCGCGCTCGGCGGCCGGGGGTGGGTCGTGATGGCCCACGGGACGTCGGGCCGCGCGGCAGCCACGCTCGCGGCCGAGCACCCGGAGCAGGTGGCTGCGCTGGTGCTCAGCTCCCCGACGTACCGCGACGAGACGCCCGTCCGTCCCATCGTCGCCGACGTGGCACGACGTTGTGCGGCGAACCGAGGTTGTACTGCACGCTACGGCGACCCTTTGCGCAACTGGACGGAGGCGATCGGCCGGGCACGGCGTGCCCCGCTGAGGATCCGCATGCAACAGCAGACCCTCGTCATGGACGCTGACCACGTCGTCGCCGCTGTCCGCTGGCTGGTCGCCCCGGCCGTTCGCGGCGCCGGCCAGCTGCCTGCGCTGCTCGCCGAGCTCGCGAGTCGGCGTCCGGGCACAGAGCTCGAGCTCTACGCGGCAACCGCGCTGGCGGCACCACCTCTCTGCGTGGGTTACCTACCCCGGTGCGAGACGGGCAGCACGATCGCGATCGGGGCGGCACTCTCCAGCCTGTGTCCCGATGTCGCAGACGCGCCTCGGTGGCAGCACGCGTGCGCAGCGTGGGGCGTGGCGGCCGACACCCGCCCGCCGGCTCCGGTGCGCAACGTGCCGACGCTCGCCCTGATCGGCCGTTACGACCCCTTCGCGGATCCCACGACATCGCGCGCCGACCTGGCTCGACTGGCTCCTCACGCCTTCGTGGTCGAGGACCCGAACGGTGGACACAACGTGCTGGCCGGTGAGTGCCTGCGAGAGGTGCGCAACAGCTGGCTCGTCGGCGACCCCCATGACCCCCCGTCGCACCCACCCTGCATGCGGCTACCGCTGGCCTTCACCGAGACACCGCACGCCTAACCGAGGAGGTACTGCGCGATGCCACGCACCATCCCGGCCCTCGCCCTGGGAGCCGTCCTGTTGGTCCTACCGGCCTGCGGCACCGCCCACAGAGCCGACTCCGCGTCCGCCTCCGGTACGTCGACCTCTACGACAGCCGCCGGCCCGCTCGAGGGCACCTGGACGACGAACCTCACCAAGGCCGACCAGCGTTCCTATCTGCGCACCCTCGGATACGGGCGTGATGTCGCCGATGCGGTCGCCGGCGCCGACAACCAGAACATCCCCGGTCCCCACTTCGCGGTCGAGTTCCTCGGACACAGCTTCCGGATGTACTACGAACCGACCGGTGAGACGTGGCAGTCCGGCACCTTCGCGGTGCACGGGCACAGGCTCGTCCTCGACGACGAGCCGCCCGTGGGGCACCTTCTTCTCTCGTTCCGGGTCGACGGGGACCACGCGACGTTCAGTCACTTCGGGAGCGACATGCCGGACCTGGAGTTCATGCCAGGCGTCCCCGACTGGGTGCCGGGAGCGGCCATGTGGGGCACCTCGACCTGGACCCGTCAGTAGGGTCGTGGGTCGCCACCTCGGACTACGAGTCGGCGTCCTGCGCTGCTCGAGCGGCATCGCGCTCGGCCTGGGAGCGGAGGATGCAGAACTCGTTGCCCTCGGGGTCGGCCAGGACCATCCATCCGGTGCCTGGTCCCCAGCGGTCGCGTAGGTCCAGCACCTCGGTCGCTCCGTGCTCGAGCAGCCGCACCAGCTCGTCGTCCCGGGTCCCCTCGCGCGGCATCAGGTCGAAGTGCATCCGGTTCTTGCCCTGCTTGGCGTCGGGTACCTCGATGAACAGCACCTGGTGACCGGTCCGGGGGTCCCGGATCATGCACTCCTCGTGGCCGGGCTCGTTGGGGTCGTCCTCGAGGTCGGTGTAGCCCAGGACCGGCTTCCACCACTCAGAGAGTGCGAAGGCGTTCGCGCAGTCGATGGTCGTGTGCGAGATGAACGAGGTCACCCGGACACTCTGCCCACGTGCCGTGCACCGCTCAACGCCATTTCCCGTCGAACGCGCGGCCACCGAGGGGGTGGTCCGCGGGCGGAGGCATGCCCCTAGCGTGGCGTGCATGCCCGAGCAGAGTGCCGCAGCCGACGAGACCCACTACGACTTCGCGTTCGCTGCGAGCTATCGGCTGCCAGCGGCGCTGTTCGGCGTACTGCCGAGGACGACGGGGGTGACGCTCGGGCCGGAGGGACTGCGGGTGCGGTTCGGCCCGTGGCGCCTGCGTACGACGATCGCCAACATCGCGAGCGCCCAGACGACCGGTGGCTTCCAGTGGCTGAAGACGGCAGGTCCGGCCCACCTGTCGTTCGCCGACCGCGGCGTGACCTTCGCGACGAACGGGGACGCGGCAGCATGCGTCACCTTCCATACGCGGGTGCCGGGCATCGATCCGACCCGGACCATCACCCATCCCGGCGCCACGATCACCGTCGCGGACCCCGCGTCGTTCGTGGCGCACCTCGAGGCCCTGCGCGGCTGACGACCGGAGGATCCCCGGCCGGCGTGGCCGGGGGAAGCAGCGCCGGCCGGGGTCCCTCAGGGGGTCGAGTCCAGTGTGATGGCGGGCGGGCGCCGGCACAGGAGTCGGTGGCCCCGACCTGGCTGGTACCCATCCACCAGAGCGCTCACGAACAGACGGTCGGCGATGGCGGCGTCGGAGACCCCTTCGGAGACCAGCGAGGACCTCTCGTTCGCACGTCGGTGAGCGGCGCAGACGTCGCTCGCCACCGTGGTGCGCCCTGCCGGTCCTCCTCCCCCCAGGAGGACGCTTGCCGACCGCTCGTCATACTGGAGTGAGATGACCGAGGACACCGGCCAGAAGCTCGGGATCGACTGGCTCAAGACGATCGCGGGCGCCCTCGCGGCGGTTTCCTCCGCCGTGCTCCTCTCGCGTCTCGGTGCGGCCGGCACGATCATCGGCGCCGCCGTGGGCAGTGTGGTCGCGACGGTCGGCGGTGCGCTCTACAGCCAAGGCCTCGCCCGCAGCCACCAGCGGATGGCCCTGGCCTCGCGCGCCGCGCGGCGCAAGGTCGGGATCGCGCGGGCCGAGGTCCGTAGGGCGAGCCGGCAGCAGGGGGACGAGCAGGCGGTCGACGCCGACATGACCAAGGCCGAGGAGCGCCTGGACGAGGCGAATCAGGACCTGGACGCCGTGGCTGAAGAGCCGGTCGACCTCAGCTGGCGGGAGCGCTTCGTGACGCTGCCGTGGAAACACATCTCGCTGGCCGCCGCCGGACTGTTCGTCGTCGCGGTCCTCACGATCACCGTGTTCGAGCTCGTCGCGGGCCAGACGGTCTCGTCGATCACCGGGGGCACGGACGGAGGGGGCGGCACCACCATCACTCGCATCGGGGGCCGCTCCAACCAGTCGCCCCAGCCGTCACCCACGGACCAGACGTCGCCGACGGACCACGCCACCGTCGGGCCTCTCCAGCAGCCGTCCGACTCCACCGCCCCGGTGCCCGTGCCGACGACGACCACGCCTGCGCCGACGGCGACCTCGACCACGCCCGCGCCGACATCAACTCCGACCACGTCCGCGCCCACCTCGACCCCCTAGACCGACGGACGAGCCCATGCGCATCCCGCAGGTCGGGCCCGATGCCGACGTCGCCCGCGACCGGAGCTCGACGGTCGCTGGTTCGCCCCGGCCCGGGCACTTGGACACGGGTGGCGGGCACTAGTTCCTCTACCGGGACTCGGCCGTCCGGCGGAGGGTTGGGACTGCGGGGCGACCGACGGGGCGATCTTCATCGGATCGATCGTCGGTCGCCCCGCCGTCCACACGGAGCGCGGTTCCCGGTCGCGACCAGAGGTCGGTCACCACGCCTCCTGAGTCCCCCTCGGCAGGACTGCCCTGACCGGGGGCTGTCGCGGAGGAGTACGGACATGTCGCACAGACGCACGATCCTGAGCTTGGCCGCAGTGGCGGCCGCCATCCCTCTCTGCCTGGGGGCGCCGACGGGCTCAACTCCTGCGGTCGCAGGGGTACCGTCGGCCCCGGCTCCCGGGGCGCAGGGCAAACCGCTGGCGCACAACGTGATCCTGCTGCTCGATGATGGCGGTGGGTACAACCAGCACGAGGCCGGCAGCCTCTACGACACCGGCGAACGCGCCGGGGAGATCTACCAACACTTCCCGTTCCGGTCCGCGATGTCGACCTACTCCTTCGGCGCAGTTCCCCTCGGTGGGTGCCCGTCCGAACCGGTGGCGTACGACGGATCCCTGGCGTGGTCGATCTGGGACTACGTCGTTCACGACCCCACCGACTCGGCAGCGTCCGCCACCGCCATGGCGACCGGGATCAAGACCTACAACCGGTCCATCGGCGTCAGTTGTCAGGGCGACAGCATCGAGAACATCGTCGAGGTGTTCGAGGGGCTCGGGAAGTCGACCGGCGTCGTCTCCACCTCGGCCGTGAGCAGCGCCACCCCAGCCGCCTTCGTCACCCACAACATCGACCGCGGAAACGAGCCCACGATCGCGCGTGCGATGGTCGAGAACTCCGCGATCGACGTGATCATGGGGACCGGGCACCCGTACTTCGACCGCGAGGGAAATCCCGTGACGCCGGGCACGTTCAACTTCATCAGCCAGAGGGTCTGGAACGAGCTGGTTGCCGGCACCCCGGTGAGTGACGCCGACCGCGACGGCACCAAGGACCCGTTCACCCTGGTGCAGACACGGGACGCGTTCCGGAACCTGACCAGCGGGGAGACGCCCATGCGGGTGTTCGGGGCTCCGCAGGTGCACCGGAACCTGCAGGTGGACCGCGCCGGTGACCCGATGGCAGGTCCCTACGCCGACCCCTTCGTCGAGACGGTCCCGACACTGTCGGAGATGACACTCGGAGCGCTCAACGTCCTTGACCAGAACCCACACGGCTTCTTCCTGATGTCGGAGGGCGGTGGCACCGACGTTGCGTCGGCCGCCAACGAGGCCGGCAGGATGGTGGAAGAGGAGATCTCCTTCGACAGGTCCGTGGACGCCGTGGTCCGCTGGGTCGAGGAGAACAGCAACTGGGGCGAGACCCTCGTCATCGTCGTCTCCGACCACGAGACCGGATACCTCACGGGTCCGGGATCAGGTCCTACTGCCGACGGGCCGGTCTGGACACCGCTGATCGACAACGGGCAGGGCACCATGCCGGGGCTTCAGTTCAACCTGACCGCCCACTCCAACAGCCTGGTTCCGGTCTACGCGAAGGGTGACGCGGGCCGTCTGCTCCGGAGGATGGTGGACGGAACCGACCCGGTGCGCGGGCACTACGTCGACAACACCGACATCCACCAGCTCCTGATGGACACGGTGGGCGCGCACTGACCCGTCACAGGTCATCCGACCGGGTCGGGGCTCGGGGGACGGTCCCCCGGCCCGGCCCGGCCCGGCCCGGCCGGCTCGGCCCGCCCCTGGCTCGCGACGCCGTCCCAGGACCGCCGCTCGACCCGCCTTCGCCGGCGGGACGTATGCATCTGACGAGGGTCACCGGCGGTAGGCACGCTGGGTTGAGTGACGTGACGAAGGGAGCGGGTCATGCGGACGACACGAGGCGTATGCCGAGGTCTGACAGTGGCGGGGATGGCGGCGGGGCTCGCGGTGTCGGGGCTGGTGGTTCCGGCCACCGCGGGAGGTACGCCGGTCGAACCGGCCACGATGGCCCGGGGACCTGACCCGTCGGTCACCTACCTCGTCCGTGACACCATCCACGACGGCATGCTTCGGGTCCCGGGCACCACACTGGGTGTCCACCAGCGGTTGTGGGACGTCCGCGGCGGCTACCTGCTCGAGGACTGGGTCCAGAAGTCCCAGGTCTCCCGTCTGGTCTTCGTCGGGAAGGGCGACCATGCCGGCGAGAAGCGGGTGGTCGGGCGTTCACCCGTGCTCATGACGGCGGCCGTCTCGCCGCGGCATACCAGAGTGGCCTGGACCAGCGGGCGCAACGAGCTCAGCACCCCGACCCGGGTCTCGGTCGCTGATCCCGTGACCGGGCACGTGGTGGCCAGCCGGAAGTTCCCGTGGGCGAAGGTGCTCGGCGTGACCCGGACCCGCGTGCTCCTGAGCCGGCGCGGCATCCACCCGCCGACCACGACCGTGTGGTGGAACTTCCGCCACCACCGAGTGACCACAGTCGCTGGGCGCGAAGGGGTGCGCGCCGACCTGCGGCACGACCGGATCGTCCTCGCCACCGGGGCGTTCGACGAGCCGGCCTTCTGCAACCGCGTGGCGTACCTGTCCCACCCGGCGCGGACGCTCTGGAGCAGCTGCAGGTGGTCGCCACATTCCTGGTCGCCCGACGGCGCGCGTGTGCTCGCGACGCACACCTACTTCGACGACGTCGGGACCGACCGCTGGCTGGCCCTGCGCGCCTCCGACGCTCAGCGGCTGGGCCGGATCACCGGACGGCTCGCCTGGGACGCGGTGTGGGAGGACGACGCTCACTTCCTCACGCTTGCCCTCGGTGACAGCGGCCAGGCGGCGATCATCCGGTGCGCGGTCGGCGGGACCTGCGAACGTGCCAGCCGGCTCTGGGACGTGGGCAAGGCGACCGACCAGCCCAACTTCATCCGGCCGCCGGTCGTCCTCTCGAGCAGCTGAACGCCGCACCGCAGCAGTGAGCTCGTCGATGCCGCCACTCTTCGAGAGGAAGCCGGCGGCTCCCGCCTCCACGGCGGCCACCAGCACGTGATCCGCTTCGCTGGCGGTCAGCACCACCACCTGGGCGGCAGGGTGGAGCGCGCGCAGGCCGCGACCTGGCGGCGCGCCTCCTCGAGCGTGGCGGCGGTGCCGACGGTCGACAGATCGGGCTCGGCGTCGAGGACCCCCCTCAGGCTCGCTGCCACGACCTCGTGGTCGTCCACGATGAGCACCCGGATCTCGCGCCGGCCGACAGCGCCGTCCTGCTTCGACACCTCGCACCCCCGTGGTCGTGTCGTCCCCAGCAGGTTCGCTCACATCGATGGCGGCTGCAGCCGCGCAGTCGCCAAGAATCCGCCGGTTCACCCGCGCGGGGCGAGGCGAGCGAGGCGTGGTGGCCGGACACTGGCCGAGTGCTGGACCGTTGGCTGACGAAGCGTGACGACGACGGGGGCTCCGACGCCCGGGACCGGCTGATCGCCACGGCGGGGGGTGACATCACCGACCTCGCCCGACGCCTGGCCGACTCGTTCCTGGGGCGCTGCGTGCAGCGCTTCGTCGACATGACGGGCATCGACCGGAGCATGGTGCTCGCCTCGCAGGCGTTCACCTCCTTGATCCCGCTGCTGATCCTGATCGCGACCTGGGCCCCGGCGGGCAAGGAGAACGTGATCGCCGACTCGGTCATCCGCAAGTTCCACCTCGAGGGTGATGCCGCCTCGGCGGTGACGCAGCTCTTCGCCGTACCCGAGAGCGCCACCGGCTCCGTCAGTACGTTCAGCGCCCTGCTCCTGCTGATCTCCGGTACGTCGTTCACCCGGCGGTTCCAGCGGATGTACCGGTCGGCGTACGAGCAGGAGAAGGCCGGCATCCGTAGCGGTGTCTACTCGACGCTCGGTCTCATCGTCATGCTGGTCGAGGTCTTCGTCTTGTACGGCGCGCGGGCGGTGGTCGCGTACCTTCCGCTCAGCTGGCTGTTCACCCTGCCCTTCGCGATCGTCACCGGCACCATGCTCTGGACCTCGATCCCCTACCTGTTGCTGAACCGTGAGGTCCATTGGCGCCGCCTGGTGTTCGGCGGTCTCGTCTCCGCCGTCGCGACCGCGATCTACTCGGTCATCAGCACCATCTACATGCCGGACACGCTGGAGCGCTACACCCAGGAGTTCGGTCTCTTCGGGGTCACCATCGCCCTCATCGGCTGGCTCCTCGCGATCGCCTTCATCCTGGTCGGCTCGGCCGCGGTGGGCGCCCAGTTCGACGTCTGCCTGGCTCCGTGGGCGATGAGCCTCAAGACGAGGTTCAAGCTCGAGGACCCCGACCTCCCACGCCCCGAGCCCACCGAGGCGGACCTCTCGTCCGGGATGACCACCGACGACATCCGCCTCGTGATCCGGGTGCTCGGGAGCTGGGGCATCCTGACCGCCGCGGTCTGGGCAGCCACCGTGGTGGTGCCGGGGATCAACGTGCCTGGCGGCTTCAGCGCGTACGTCGTCGTGTCGCTCGTGCTCGGCCTGGTGAGTGCCCTGCTCGGTGCCGTGCCGCGGATCCTGCCCGTGCCACAGCCCGTCCTGGTCGTCGCCGCCCTCTCGCTCGTGATCAACGGCTTGCTGCTCGTCATCGTCGCCTGGGTCAGCCCCGGGCTCGAGATCGACAACTTCGGCGCCGCGATGGCCGGAGGCCTCGTGATCGCGGGGGTGACGACGGCACTCGAGGTGCTCTGGAACCCGATCAGGAAGCACCTGTAGTCGTCTGTCACCCACGTCGGGTGATGTTCCTTCAGGAGCTCCGCCCTAGGTTCGGTGGATGTCCGTCGCGCCCGCGATCGGCAGGAGGAGGTCTTCATGGCTGAGCGGCCCAACATCCTGGTCATCTGGGGCGACGACATCGGTCAGAGCAACCTGAGCTGCTACAGCGACGGGCTGATGGGGTACCGCACCCCGCACATCGACCGAATCGCGGAGGAGGGCGCGCGTTTCACCGACTACTACGGCGAGCAGAGCTGCACCGCCGGCCGCGCGGCCTTCATCTGCGGGCAGAACCCGATCCGCACCGGCCTCACCAAGGTCGGCCTGCCCGGCGCAGACCTCGGCCTCAGAGCCGAGGACCCGACGATCGCGACGGCGCTCAAGGCGCACGGCTACGCGACCGGGCAGTTCGGCAAGAACCACCTGGGCGACAAGGACGAGTTCCTGCCGACCATGCACGGGTTCGACGAGTTCTTCGGCAACCTCTACCACCTCAACGCCGAGGAGGAGCCCGAGCAGGACGACTACCCGAGGCCCGAGGACTTCCCGCAGTTCCATGAGCGGTTCGGCCCCCGTGGCGTCATCCATTCCTGGGCGAACGGCGACGGCACTCAACGGATCGAGGACACAGGGCCTCTCACCAAGGAGCGGATGAAGACCGTCGACGACGAGATCCTTCCCGAGGCACTGCGCTTCATGTCGGACGCCCAGGCCGCCGACACGCCGTTCTTCGTGTGGTTCAACACCACGCACATGCACTTCCGAACGCACCTCAAGGACGGCAGCCGGGGCAAGGCCGGCCGGTGGCAGTCGGAGTACCACGACACGATGGTCGACCACGACGAGCTGGTCGGTGAGCTCCTCGACTTCCTCGACGAGAACGACCTCGCCGACAACACGATCGTCATGTACTCGACCGACAACGGTCCCCACATGAACTCCTGGCCCGATGCCGGCATGACCCCCTTCCGAGGTGAGAAGAACACCAACTGGGAGGGCGCCTATCGCGTCCCCGCCGTCGTGCGCTGGCCGGGCCACATCCCTGCGGGCGAGGTGCTCAACGGCATCGTCAGCCACAACGACTGGTTCCCGACCCTGCTCGCCGCGGCCGGCGTGGACGACATCGCCGCCCAGCTCAGGGCGGGCGCCGACCTGAGCGGCACGACGTACAAGGTCTACCTCGACGGCCACAACCAGCTGCCGTATCTGACCGGGGAGGTGGACGAGAGCCCGAGGATCTTCTTCTTCTACGTCTCCGACGACGGCGACCTGACGGCGGTGCGCTACGACAACTGGAAGATGGTCTTCAAGGAGCAACGCTGCACAGGCACCATGCAGATCTGGGCCGAGCCGTTCACGGAGCTGCGGGTCCCCAAGATCTTCAACCTGCGTATGGACCCCTACGAGCGGGCCGACCAGACCTCGAACACCTACTGGGACTGGATGCTCGACCACGCGTTCCTGCTCGTGCCGGCCCAGGCGTTCGTGTTCTCGATGATGCAGACCATGGTCGAGTTCCCGCCGCGGCAGAAGCCGGCGAGCTTCAGCCTCGAGCAGGTGCTCGAGAAGCTCCAGCAGGGGCTGCCCAGCGCATGACCGTCAGTGGGACCCTCGGGGGGCTCGTCGACCTCGCTGGTGGGACGTTCCTGATGGGCTCCGACACGCACTACCCGGAGGAGGCGCCGACCCACCGCGTCCGGGTCCACGCCTTCGCCATCGAGCCCGTGCCGGTGACCAACGAGCGCTTCGCCGCCTTCGTCCGGGCGACGGGCTACGTCACGCTCGCCGAGCGGCCGGTGGACCCGGCCGACTTCCCCGGTGCTCCGGCCGCGAACCTGGTGCCGGGCTCCCTGGTGTTCACCCCGACACCCGGGCCGGTCGACCTCCGGCACCTGAGCCAGTGGTGGACCTGGACGCCGGGTGCCTGCTGGAGCGCGCCGGACGGCCCGGGCAGCTCGGTCAAGCGGCGCCCGGACCACCCCGTCGTCCACGTCGCCCACGAGGACGCCCGTGCGTACGCCACGTGGGCGGGGCTCGACCTGCCCACCGAGGCCGAGTGGGAGTATGCCGCCCGCGGCGGTCTCGAGGGGATGACGTTCACCTGGGGCGAGGAGGCGCGCCCCGGTGGCCGGATCATGGCCAACACCTGGGACGGCCCGGACTTCCCGTGGCGGAGCACCAAGGAGAGCGGCCACACCCGCACGTCGCCGGTCGGCAGCTTCCCGGCCAACGGGTTCGACCTCTACGACATGGCCGGCAACGTCTGGGAGTGGACCGACGACTGGTGGACCAGCCATCACCCGGAGGACGCCGCCTCCCCGTGCTGCGTCCCCGACAACCCGCGCGGCGGCGATCTCGAGCAGAGCCTCGACCCGCGCCAGCCACAGTTCCGGGTCGGCCGCAAGGTGATCAAGGGCGGCTCGCACCTGTGCGCCGACTCCTACTGCCTGCGCTACCGGCCGGCTGCCCGCCGGCCGCAGATGATCGACACGGGGATGAGCCATGTCGGCTTCCGGTGTGTACGACGGGAGGTACCGGATGCCTGAGACCAGAGCGCTGCTCCCTTCCTGGCGCGCGGGGTCGACCCGCGACGCGATCGTCGCCTTCCTCGACGCCGTGACCGAGGTGCCCGTGGAGCGCCGGGTCGCCTGCCTCGACAACGACGGCACGCTCTGGTGCGAGCGCCCGTCGTACGTGCAGCTCGACTTCTTCATCGACGTTCTCAAGCAGGCCGTCGCCCGGGACCCCGGCGTCGCGCAGGAGGCGGAGTTCGCGGCGTTGCTCTCCGGTGACAGAGCGGCGGTCGACGAGCTCGGACTGGAGCGGATCGCGATGGCGCTGAGCGGCCTGTGTGCCGGCATCTCGCCCGAGGAGTTCACCGCTCGGGTGCGCGACTTCATGAGCCGGGCGAGGCACGCGACGCTCGACCGCCCGATCCTCGCCACCGTCTACCAGCCCATGCTCGAGCTGCTCGACGCCCTGCGCTCCCTCGACTTCACGATCTGTGTGGTGACGGGCGGGGGCACCGAGTTCGTGCGGGCCGTCAGCGACGACCTCTACGGCGTTCCGCCGGAGCGTGTGGTGGGGACCCTGCTCGAGTACGACGTCGTCGACCCCGACGGGAGCCCGTCCCTGGTGAGGTCCACGCGCCTGTTCGGCGCGGCCAACGAGGGCGCCGCCAAGCTGAGTGGCATCCAGACCCAGCTGGGACGCCGGCCGATCCTGGGCGTCGGCAACTCGGGTGGCGACCGCCAGATGCTGGCCTGGGCGGCGTCGGGAGAAGGCCCGACCCTGGCGCTCGTGGTCGACCACGACGACGCGGAGCGCGAGTTCAGCTATCGCAGCAAGGCCGAGAGCTTCACCGAGACCGAGCCGATCACCGACGTCGCCGCTCGCCTGGGCTGGACCGTGGCGAGCATGGCGCGAGACTGGGACACGGTCTTCCCGCCGCTCGGCTGACCGAGCAGCGGGAAGGGGCCGGGTCAGCCCTCGGTCGCCTCCTCCAGCGGTGCAACCTCTTCACCCTTGCCGAACATGAACGCGTACGTCAGGCCGGCGATCGCGCCGCCGACCAGGGGCGCGACCCAGAACACCCAGAGCTGGCCCAGGGCGTCGGCACCGGCGAACAGCGCGGGACCGGTGGACCGGGCCGGGTTCACCGAGGTGTTGCTGACCGGGATGCTGACGAGGTGGATCAGGGTCAGCGACAGGCCGATCGCGAGGGGAGCGAACCCCTTGGGGGCCCGGGTGTCCGTAGCGCCGAGGATCACGTAGAGGAAGACCGCCGTGAGGATGACCTCGATCACGATGACCGCCAGCAGCGAGTAGCCGCCGGGTGACCGGTCGCCGTACCCGTTGGTGGCGAAGCCCGAGTCCTTGGCGCTGAACCCGTCGACTCCGTTGGCGACCACGAACAGCGCGGCCGACGCCACGATCGCAGCCACGACCTGCGTGACGACGTAGGGCACGAGCTCCGACATCTTGAAGCGCTTGGCCAGGGCGAGGCCCAGGGAGATGGCGGGGTTGAAGTGGCCACCGCTGATGTGACCGACGGAGTAGGCCATGATCAGGACGGTGAGGCCGAAGGCGAAAGCGACACCGAGGTAGCCGACACCGACGTCGGGTACGCCGGCCGCGAGCACGGCGGTGCCGCAACCGCCGAACACGAGGACGAAGGTTCCGAGGAACTCGGCGGTCAGTCGCTGGGTCATGGTGTGCGGGTCCATGGGGTTCCCTTCACGAGACGGTTCGGGGGCAGTCTTCACCATCGTGGGAGCACCGGGACCCGCGACTCACCCACGCCGGGTGACCCGCTCCGCGTCTGACCTACCCAACGACCGACGTCGCCCGGTACCTTGGCGGCGGCTCGACAACGGCGGGTAACGGCCCCCCTCGCGCCGGCCGGTGGCTCAGCGCCGGTCGCACGAGCACGGCCCTCGGGCTCCCGCTTCGGCGCGGCGTCGGACGGGACGTCTCGAACGGGGGAGGGTGACGGTGGCGCGACTGCTGCACAGGGTGGGTCTGTTCTGCGCGCGCCGACCGCTCGTCATGATCGGCGTCTGGGTGCTCGTCGCGGTCGCGATCTTCGCCTCGGTCGCGACGTTCGGGTCGCAGACCAACAACGATCTCTCCCTGCCCGGCACCGGCAGCCAGTCCGCCAAGGACCTGCTCCAGGACAAGTTCCCGCCCCAGCAGAACGGCGCCAACCCGATCGTCTTCGACGTCTCGCAGGGCAAGCTCACCGACCAGGCGTACAAGCAGGCGATCAACGACTCCGTCAAGGCGATCAAGAAGCAGCCCCACGTCTACAGCGTGACCAACCCGCTGAGCAGCTCCGGCCAGACGGCGGGCCTGCTGTCGAAGGACAAGCAGACGGCGTTCGCGCCGGTTCTGATGGACGTCTCCTCGGGAGACCTCACCACCGAGCTCGCCCAGAACGTCATGGACGCGACGGCACCGGCGACCAAGGCCGGCATCACCACGGCCGCCGCTGGTTCAATCGGTACGACGCTGTCCGACGAGCCGTCCGAGACCAGCGAGATCGTCGGCATCATCGCCGCGATGATCATCCTGAGCTTCGTGCTCGGCAGCCTCGTCGCGATGGGGCTGCCGATCATCACAGCGGTGGCGGGGCTCGGGATCGCCCTGTCCGTGATCGGGCTCGTGGGCCACGCCGTCGCCATCCCGTCGAGCGGCCCGACCCTCGCGACCATGATCGGTCTCGGCGTCGGCATCGACTACGCGCTGTTCATGATCACCCGACATCAGGAGCAGCTCCGGGCCGGGATGCCCATGCACGACTCGATCGCCAACGCCGTGTCGACGGCGGGCAGCGCGATCGTCTTCGCCGGCTGCACGGTCGTGATCGCACTCCTCTCCCTCGGGGTGGCGGGCATCCCGCTCGTCAGTGCGCTCGGTCTGGCCTCGGCCATCGGCGTGGTCGCCGCGGTGCTCGGCTCGATCACGCTGCTGCCGGCGTTGCTCGGACTGCTCAAGCACCGGATCGGCTGGGCGTCGCTGCCCGCGTTCCTGAGCCCGACCCCCAAGCCGGGGCAGGGCATGTGGTTCCGCTGGTCGGGCGTCGTACGCCGGCACCCGGTCGTGGTCACCGTGGTGTCGCTGGCCTTCCTGGTCCCGCTGATCATCCCGGTGTTCTCCCTCGAGCTGGGTCAGGAGGACATCGGGGCCACCGACCCCTCGACGACCGAGCGTCAGGCCTACGACCTGATCACGGCCGGCTTCGGCGTGGGCTACAACGGTCCGCTCCAGGTCGCCTCGGCGATGAGCCCCCCCGCGACCCCGAGCGCGGCGTACACCAAGAAGTACGACAAGGCGACGTCGCTCAAGAAGGACCTGGACCAGAAGCAGAAGAGCCTCACGAAGCAGCAGAAGCAGCTGGAGCAGCAGCAGAAGCAGCTCGAGGCCCAGCAGGCCTCGCTACAGACGCAGGGCGCAGCGCTGAAGCAGCAGCAGGCGGCGCTCCAGCAGCAGGCCGACCAGCTGAAGCAGCAGCAGGCGGCGCTCCAGCAGCAGGCCGACCAGCTCAACCGGCAGAAGCAGGTGCTCGAGGCGAAGGCCGCCAGGCTCAACGCGCAGAAGCGGAAGCTCGAGCAGGAGAAGGCGGCGCTCCAGCGGGAGGCCAAGGCCCTGGCTGCCGAGGTCCGCACACTCGGGAAGCGACTCGCTGCGCTCAAGGTGCGCGAGAAGGCGCTGAAACAGCGGATCGCCGACAACCCCGACAAGCCCGCGCTCGTACGACGGCTCGAACGGCGGCTGGCGCGGGTCCAGGCCCGCGAGGCGACGATCGAGAAGCAGATCCCAGCGCTGAAGAAGCAGGCCCAGCAGCTCGTCGCCCAGGCGGAGAAGCTGCAGAAGCAGGCCGACGCGCTCCAGAGGCAGGCGAACGCGCTCAACCGGCAGAAGGCGAGCCTGGAGGCCCAGGCCGCGTCGCTGCAGCGTCAGGGCGACGCTCTGCAGGCGCAGGCCGACCAGCTCCAGGCGCAGGGCGACGCGCTGCAGGCGCAGGCGACCAAGCTCCAGCAGGAAGGGGCGGCCTTGCAGAAGCAGGGCGACGCCCTGCAGAAGCAGGCGAACCAGCTGAAGCAGGAGCAGAAGCAGGCCCAGCAGGAGCAGCAGCAGGCACTGAAGCTGCAGGACCAGCTGACCGACATGCTCACGGCCGCCGGGGGCGACGCCCGCGGGACCGACCCGCGGGTCGTGAACCTCCAGTCCGCCCTCTCGGCGACCCCGGGGGTGGTGTCGCTGACGCCACCCCAGATCAACAAGAAGGGTGACGTCGTCCTGCTGTCGGCGGTCCCTGTGACGTCGCCCTCCTCGGACGACACCGCGCAGCTGGTCAAGCACGTCCGCAGCGCCGTGCTGCCCCCGGTCAACACCTCCGGCATGACGTCGTACGTCGGTGGCTTCACCGCGTCGTACGTCGACCTGGCCGCGCTGATCACCGCCCGGCTGCTGCTCGTGATCGGCACCGTCATCCTGCTCGGCTTCATCCTGCTGATGATCGCCTTCCGATCCGTGCTGATCCCGCTCCAGGCGGCGATCACCAACCTGCTCTCCGCGGCGGCGGCCTTCGGCGTGCTCACGGCGGCTTTCCAGTGGGGCTGGGGGATCTCCCTGCTCGGCATCGACACCCCCGACACGTCGGTGCCGATCGCCAGCTATGTGCCGCTGATGATGTTCGCGGGTCTGTTCGGCCTGTCCATGGACTACGAGGTCTTCCTGGTCAGCCACATCGACCGGCACCACCATCAGGGCGAGGAGGCACGTCAGGCCGTCGCCTCCGGCCTGGCGTCCAGCGCGCGCATCACCACGGCAGCAGCGCTGATCATGGCCTCGGTGTTCGCCAGCTTCATCCTCAACGGCGACCCGACCATCAAGCAGTTCGGCGTCGGCCTGGCCGTGGCGGTGCTGCTGGCCGGACTGCTCGTGGTGACGCTGGGCCCGGCTGTCATCGTGCTGTTCGGCAAGGCCGCCTGGTGGCTGCCCGGCTGGCTCGACAAGATCCTGCCGCACATCTCGGTGGAGGGTGAGACGATGCCCGGCGAGATCGAGCCACCCCCGGACGTGCCTGCGGCTGGACCGCGCCACGCAGCGCCCGGGTCCGAGACGGTGTAGTGCCACGTGACGGCTGGATTCGGCACGGGTAGGGCGTCCCGCTCTACGATGATCCCTCTCGCGTCTTGGGTCTCAGGGAGGGCCGGACGATGACCACGACCCGCTCCATCCGGCCGCTGCTGCGCGCCCGCACCTCACCGCCGCGTCCCTCCACGCACATCCTGTCGCGGCCCCGCCTGCTGGAGCAGATGGACGCCGGGAGCCGCCGTGCGGTCACACTCGTGTGCGGCGGACCGGGGACCGGCAAGTCGCACCTCGTCATCGACTGGGTACGCCGCCGCCGCCGCCCCGGCGTCCGGGTGGCGTGGGCGGCGCTCGGCGCCGACTGCAACGACCCGCAGCGGCTGTGGACTCTCTTCCTGGCGTCACTGGACCGGGCCGGGCTCGACAGCCCCTCGCTGGCCGGGATGCGCGCCCCGGCCGAGGTGACCGAGGCCTTCCTTGACAGGTTTCTGCTCGCGCTCGAGGAGCTGGACGCTCCCGTCGTGCTGGTGCTCGAGGACCTGCACGAGGTCACCGCACCTGCGGCTGTCCGCACCATCGACACCTTGGTCCAGCTCGTGCCCGACTGCGTCCACCTCGTGATGATCTCCCGGTCGGACCCGCCGTTGTCGCTGCACCGGTTGCGCGTGGGCGGGGGACTGAGCGAGGTCCGCCATGCCGATCTCGCCTTCACGCGCGACGAGGCGGTGGCACTGCTGAGCCAGCACGGGCTGACGTTGACCGACTCCGAGGTCGAGCAGCTGATGGAGCGTACCGAGGGGTGGGCGGTCGGGCTGCGGCTGGCGGCCCTCAGCCTGCAGCGCTGCACCGACGACGACGAGCGCGCCCGTGCGGTGGCCGACTTCGCCGGCGACAGCCGGGCCGTCGCCGACTACCTCGTCGCGGAGGTGCTCGACCGCCTCCCGGAGGACCTGAGGCGGTTCCTCCTGCTGACCAGTGTGGTCGAGCGCGTGGACGCCGGCCTGGCGGAGCACCTCACCGCGACGTCGGGCGGTGCCGACGCCCTCGAGCGGCTGGAGACCTCCGGCGTACCGCTGATCCCGCTCGACGACCATCGCGGCTGGTACCGCTACCACCGGCTGGTCCAGGAGCTGTGCCGCCAGCGCCTGCATGCCGAGGACCCCTCGCTCGTGACCAGCCTGCACACGCAGGCAGCACTGTGGTTCGCCGAGCACGGGGAGTTCGACGAGGGCCTGCGCCAGGCGCTGGCCGGCCGCAACTGGTCGATGTTCGGCCGGATCGCGGTCGCTCGGGCCGGTGCCCACGTGTTCGGGCACCCCGGCAGCTCCGTCCGCGGCCTGCTGGCCGAGCTGCCCGAGGACGTGCTGCCGGACGACCCGTGGCTGGCGACCGTGCGCGCCCTGGAGCTCCACGATGCCGGCGTACCGGACCGGCTGGCGCGGCGGGTGCAGAGGGCCGAGGAGCTGTGGGCCGGGCAGGAGGGCGACGACGCGCTCCTCCACCGGATGGTGCTCGCCCTGGTCCGAGCCGCGGCCGCGCGCGGCCGGTACGACGTGATCCTGGCCGCCGACGAGTGTGAGCGGGCTCTGGGGCTCGCGGACTCCGTCGAGGGCGGCGCGGTCGCGCACTGGCCTGCCCTCCCGTCCTACCGTGCCTTCGGAGACCTGCTCCTCGGCAAGAGCCTGATCTGGCAGGGCCGGCTCGAGCAAGCGGAGACCTCGCTGGTCCTGGCTGCCTCCTCCGCGGCCGGACACCGCCAAGACCCGGTCGACGGTGGCCTGTTGGCGAGTGCCTACCTGTCCTTGGTCCTGGCGATGCGCGGAGCGCTGGGACAGGCGACCAGCTACGCCGAGCGGGCCCTGGCTCTGGTCGGTACTCAGGGGTGGGCGGACGAGGTCCAGTCGACCAGTGCCTGGCTCAGTCTGGCGCTCGTCCATCTCCAGCGGGGCGACGTCCTCGCGGCGCGGCGGGCTCTCGACGAGGCGACCCTGGTCCTGGAGCGTCGGCCCGACGCCCTCCTCGAGGTCTGTCGCACACTGGCGACCGCCCGGTTGCTGGGGGAGAACGGCGACGCTGCTGCCGCACGTTCGGCGCTCGGCGAGGCCCGCCGGATGCTCGACGACCTCCCCGGCGTTCCGTTCCTGGACAACTGGTGCCTCCTGGTCCAGTCCGGGCTCGAGCTGAACGACGGGAGACCCTCGGTCGTGCTCGACCTGCTCGACCCCGACTCCCCGCTCGGCGCCTCAGCGCCGGCCCGCGTGCTGCGCGGTCGGGCTCTGCTCCAGGAGGGACTGGGCGAAGCCGCACTGGCGGAGGTCGAGCCGTTGACGGCCGGCTGGCGGCCCGGCGTGAGTGTGATCGAGGCGTGGGTGGTGATCGCGCTGGCGCAGGAGTCGCTGCGCCAGGACGGCGCCGCGCTGATCGCGCTGACCCGGGCTCTGCAGAGCGCCGAGACGGAGGGGTGGGTACGACCGTTCCTCAGCGAGAGAGAGCGGCTGACCCCTCTGCTGGAGCGCTACCGGACGGTGGTCCTGACGCCCTCGCCCGTGGTCGACCGGCTGCTGACGCCGTCGCGGACGCTGGCGGGGCGGAACGTGTCGCTCACCGACCGCGAGCTGGCTGTGCTGCAGCTCCTGCCCAGCATGATGAGCAACGAGCAGATCGCTCGCGAGCTCTTCGTGTCCGTGAACACCGTGAAGGTCCACCTGAAGTCGCTCTACCGCAAGCTCGGGGTCAGCAGCCGTCGCGAGGCCGTGATGGCGGGGGCGGCGTGGGCGACGGACCAGTCGGCCGGCGTCCCGACGACCTAGGCGCAAAGGCTGGCCGCACTCACGGCGTGGTGGGAACGTCGGGCTGGTCGCTCTCCTTGTTCTTGCCGGCGAGCTCGGACTCTGCAGCCGCGCGCGCCCGCGTCCGGCTGTCCACCACGCTCGGCAGGATGATCCGGGCCACGAGGCCGACGATGATGAGGTCGAGGAAGATCTGGACGGTCACCACGGCGCGCGACACCTCGCCCGTGGCGTGGACGTCCCCGAAGCCGACCGTGGCGATGGTCGACATCGTGAAGTACAGGGCGTCGACCCGGTTGTGCAACCCGGTGAACTGACCCTTGCTGGACGCGAGCCCGAGGTAGACCAAGGACGTGAAGACGATGAAGGCATAGAGCACCGCGACCACGGCCTCGAGCCGAACGGCCGTCTGGTCCGTCGACAGCCGCGCGCGGTTCGCGAGAGTGACGAACGCGAAGGTGAGGCCGCCGAGCCCGGCCAGGGCCACGAGCACGGTCAACCCCATCGGTTCGCGATGGCCCGGCACCGGGATCACCGCGTAGAGGGCGAGCATCGCGAGCACCGTCAGGCCGCTGCGCAGAATACGCATCGTCCGTGCCTTCATCCGGCGTCGTCCGGGTCAGCCGGGATCCGGCGCAGGCCGACCAGCTCGATGCCCGCGTCGCGGATGCGGTGGCAGAGCTCCACGAGCTCCTGCTCGTCGGCAACCTCCCCGACGATGGTCGTGGTGACCGGCTCCACGACGTACTGCACGTCACCGAAGAGGTAGTCGGCCACCTGCGTGACATCACCGACGATGCGGAACTCGACCCGTCGGGGGCCGCGGGCCTCGGGGCTCATGGTCCCACGTGCCCGACCTTGGCCGAGCGGTGTCGGACCTCGACCAGGGTGAGCCCGAGAGCGGCCAGACGGTCGAGCGCGCCGTGCAGGGAGGCCTGGTCCGCCGGGCCGTCGCTGGTCAGCACCGTGAGCCGTTCACCCCGGGAGATGGTCCATCCGGCGAACTCGTCCCGTTGTGCTTCGGGCACCACGCCGCGGCAGGTGATCTCATACACCCGGTGCGGCGGTTGGGTCGGTGCTCCCACGTCGTGACTATCCGCCTTCGCGGGTGCCCGGGGCTTCACCCTGCGCGGGTGAAGAGCTACTGGAGGGCGGCCGTCAGCCGCATCACGGTGTCGACGTAGCGGGTCCGCTGGGGACGCATCGCCCACTCCTCCTGCGTGAGCGGGCGACACAGCGACCGGTAGGCATCCTCGACCTGACGGAGCTGCGTGACCGCCTCCGAGCCGAGCAGCATCATGCACACCTCGTAGTTGAGGGCGAAGCTGCGCAGGTCCATGTTGCTGGTGCCGATGACCGCCACCGTGTCGTCGATGCTGAAGTGCTTGCCGTGCAGGATCAGCGGCGGTGGGTACATCAGGATCTTCACGCCGGCCGCGAGCAGGGCGTCGTAGTACGACGCCTGGGCGTGGCCGACCATGAACTGGTCGGACTGCTCGTTGACGAACAGCTCGACGTCGACGCCGCGCTGGGCCGCGGTGGTGATCGCGTAGAGCAGCGACTCGTCGGGGATGAAGTAGGGACTGGTGATCGAGATCCGCCGCGTCGCCGAGGCCAGCAACGAGGTGAAGAGCCGCAGGTTGTTCTCGCTCGGGAAGCCGGGGCCGGAAGGCACGACCTGGCAGGTGACGTCGGTGATCGCGTCGGCGGCGACCGGTCCCCGGGGCTCGGCGCGCTTCACGTCGATCATCTCGCCGGACTCGGTGTACCAGTCGCCGGCGAAGACGGCGTCGAGCGCCGCGACGGTCGTCCCGGTGACCCTTGCCATCAGGTCGACCCACCTGCGGCCCATCTTCTGGTACTTCTCGTTGCCGTACGCCGCCTCGACGAGGTTCTGCGAGCCGCAGAACGCGATCTGGTCGTCGACGACCAGGATCTTGCGGTGGTTGCGGAGGTCGGGGCGGCGCCACTGCCCGTGCAGGGGCCGGACCGGCATCATCCGGTACCACTCGATGCCGTTCGCGGTGCAGTACTCGAGCATCGCCCGGTGACCGGGCAGCTTGCGTGAGCCGAGATGGTCGAAGAGGAATCGCACCTTCACCCCGCGACCCGACGCGTCGGCAAGAGCCTGGAAGAACTCCCGCGTCGTGTCGTCGAGGTCGGAGATGTAGAACTCGACGTGCACGCGGGTCTGTGCCGTCTTGATCGCCTCGGTCATGGCGGCCATGGAGTCGAGGTAGTCGGGGAAGAGCTCCACGGTGGCCGCCGTGGCCGGCGGCAGGGCACCGAGCGTGCGGTTCAGGTGGAGGAACGTCGTCACCAGTGGCGATGCCTCGACCGCAGGGTCGGCGACGCTGGCCGTACGTTCGGTGATGAGGAGGTTGATCTCCGCCTGCTTCGCGCGCCGCTTCTTGCCCACCCGTGCGCTGCCGAAGAAGAGGAAGAAGAAGAAGCCGATCCACGGATCGAACAGGATCACCAGCAGCCACGCCATGCCCGCCGTGGGCTTGCGGTTGCGCGGGATGATGCCGAGGGCGGCGATCCGCAGGACGATCTCACCGGTGATGAGCACCGCTGCCGCCAGCGTGCCCAGGTCGCCGTAGCTCACGCTGCGACCGGCTCCTGCGTCGTCGGCTGGTTGCGCCAGACCAAGCCGATCACGACCAGCGCGACACCCCAGACCAGCGCGACGATCCCGAGGACGACCGTGATGCCCTTGGCGCTGCCGCCGGGGTTGGCCATGAACAGCACGCCGAGCACGATGTCGATGGCCGCGCTGGCGAGCAGGAAACCGCGCGGCGAGGTGCCGAAGGCGGCCAACGCCTCGAGGAGACCGCGGACCACGAACCAGATGCCGGCGAGCCAGGTGACCACCGAGGCCGAGATGCCGGGGTGCGTCACGATCAGGATGCCGAGCACGACCCCGATCGCTCCCTGGACGATCAGCATCGTGCGGGCATCGCGTGCCTGTGGCTGGAAGGCCAGGAACAGCACCGCGAGCCCGTCGATGAGCGCCCAGAGACCCCAGATGATCATGAACGTGAAGATCGCGGTGTGGGGCCAGAAGATCGCGATGATCCCGAGGACGATGGCGATCGCCCCGCGCACCACGGCGCTCTTCCAGGTCAACGCTGTGGGTGTCATGGGTGGGGCCTCCTCGCGCGCAGTGTCTCGCACCACCCTCTGCTGCCGGGGGAGGCGCGGGCGTCACCCGCGCCGGGTGACCGGGTGTCCGGCGTACCGATGAGTTCTCGTACCGGGTGTCGTTGAAGGGGTGAACGGCCTGACACAGTGGGCCGCAGACGAAGGAGGACCAGATGGACTGGAAGCTCGAAGTGGTCATCGCCCCGGTGGCGGACGTCGAGCGGGCTCGGGCGTTCTACGTCGACACCCTCGGCTTCAGGCAGGACAGCGACTTCGCCCCGAACGAGCACTTCCGGGTGATCCAGGTGACGCCTCCCGGCTCGGCCTGCTCGATCGTGTTCGGAACGGGACTCGGCGGCGGTGTGGCGCCCGGGTCGCTGAAGGGCTCGCAGCTCGTCGTCGACGACATCGAGAAGGCGCACGCGTTCCTGGAGGAGCGCGGCATCGCCAACAGCGGGCCGCAGCACTTCCTCGACGGGCAGATGACGCCGGGTCTCGACCCGAACCGTGCGTCCTACGGCACGTTCGTCTTCTTCGACGACCCGGACGGCAACTCGTGGGCCGTCCAGGAAGTCCCGCACCCCGCACGCTGATGGAGGCGACGACGGACCCGCTCGAGCGGTCCTTCGAGCGGCACCGGCGCGAGCTGCACGTGCACTGCTACCGCATGCTCGCGTCCTACGACGACGCGGAGGACGCGGTGCAGGAGTCGTTCCTCCGTGCCTGGCGCTCGCGGGACTCCTTCGACGGGGAGAACGCCCGCGCCTGGCTGTACCGGATCGCGACGAACGTCTGCCTCGACCGGTCGCGGGCCCGGCAGCGGCGCGTCCGGGCCGGGACCGAGGTGAGCTGGCTGACGCCCTATCCCGACACCGTCCTCGACCAGGTGCCGGCCGGGGCCGACGAGCCGGACCAGGCGTACGTCGCGCGGGAGACGATCGAGCTCGCCTTCCTCGCAGCCCTGCAGGTGCTGCCGCCGCGTCAGCGCGCGACGCTCCTGGCGCGCGAGGTGCTCGGCCTCCCGGCGGCCGAGACCGCCCGGCTCCTCGACACCAGCGTGGCGGCGTCCAACAGTGCGCTCCAGCGGGCCAGAGAGACCATGCGCGGCCACCTGCCGTCGCACCGCAGCGAGTGGGCGGTCGCCGAACCCGACCCCGAGGAGAAGCGGCTGCTCGAGTCCTTCATCGACGCCCACGAGCGGTGCGACGCCGCGGCCGCCCTCGCGGTGGCTGCCACGGACCTGCGGGTGACGATGCCGCCCTACCCATGGCGCTACGACGGGCTGGTCGAGGTCGGGCCGCTGCTCGAGCGCGGCTTCGGACCCGACCGGGAGGGTGACTGGCGGCTGCTGCCGACGGCGGTCAACCGGATGCCGGCCGCCGCCAGCTATCGGCGCCGACCCGGCGACGCGGCGTACCGCGGCTTCAAGCTCGACGTGCTGCGGGTCGAGGGCACGCGGATCGCCGAGATCACCACCTTCGGACCTGCGCTGTTCGAGGTGCTCGGTCTGCCGGTCGACCTGACGCAGTGAGCCCTCAGGCCGGCGGTGCGGGAGCCAGGGCTGCCATCGCCTGGTCGAGCAGCGTCGACAACCGCGAGCCCGGATGGTCGGCCCAAGCGGCCTGGGCGGTCTCGAGGCAGGCGAGGGCGCTGGCGACGACCGCCGCGGCGCGGACGTCGGGCACTGCTCCGCCACGCCGCGCGGGCAGACGTGCGGCCACAGCCGGCTCGAGGAGCTCCTGCCACCGGCGGCGCCACTCGACCACGGTGGCGCGGACGGCCGGCTCGGTGTGCAGCATGACGAGCAACGGGCGCGCCCGGTCGGCGTGGGCCTCCTGCTCGGCGACCCCGCCGTCGAAGGCCCTGCGCAGGGACTCCCACACCGGCTCGCCGGAGGGGCGTCGGCGGAGCGCGTCCGTGACGTCCTCCCCGGACTCGACCAGGCGCGTGAGGACCAGCTCGTCCTTGCCGGAGAAGTAGCGGAAGAAGGTACGCCGTGACATCCCGGCCGCGGCCGCGATCTGGTCGACCGTCGTGGCCTCGAACCCCTGCTCGGAGAAGAGCAGCCAGGCCTGTCGCATCACCTCGTCGCGCACGGCGCGCGCGCCGGCCGGCACGTCCGGCTGACCGCCCGCAGAGTCGTCCAGCGCCCTCCGGCGGGACCTACGACCCTCCCGCGCCGCCCGCGCGCCGACGTACCTTCACAGCACAGGCTTCGTGAGGAAGGGGCCGCGCCACACCCGGGAGGCAGCCATGACAACGTCGTCCACCGACGAGCCCGTCCAGCAGCTCGACGCCGAGGAGTGCTGGGAGCTGCTCGAGGGCGAGGAGCTCGGTCGACTGGCCTACCGGCTGGTGGACGAGGTCCACATCGTCCCGATCAACTACATCGTGGACGGGCGGAGCCTGCTGTTCCGTACGGCGTCCGGCAACAAGCTGCTGGCCGCCGCGCTCCACTCCGACGTGGCACTCGAGATCGACTGGCACGACGACACGACCGCCTGGTCCGTCGTGGCGCGCGGACATCTGCGCCAGCTGGAGGAGGACCAGGAGCACCGGGTCGACGACCTGCCACTGCATCCGTGGGTCCCGACCCTGAAGTACGACGTGGTCGAGCTGATCCCGGAGACCGTGACCGGCCGCTACTTCCGCCTCCAGCGCGACGAGCCCGACCACGAGCCCGCCTCACAGTGAGCCCCGCGCGGTCCCCGCGCGGCCGAGCAGCAGAGGAGATCGCCATGACCACCGCGCACGCCTCTCACGGACGGGCCGTCCTCGACGAGCTCTCACCGTTGCATCGCGAGCTACGACGAGCGATCCCCGAGGTCTACCAGGGGTTCGGCCAGCTCCACCACGCGGCGTTCGAGGAGGGAGCCCTCGACACCAGGACCAAGGAGCTGATCGCGCTGGCCATCGGCGTCGTCGAGGGTTGCGACGGCTGTATCGCGTCGCACGCTCAGGCGGCGGCCCGGTCCGGAGCGACCCACCAGGAGGCGGCCGAGGCGATCGGCGTGACGTTCCTGATGAAGGGCGGCCCGGCCACGATCTACGGGCCGCGGGCCTACGCGGCGTTCTGCGAGTTCGCGGGAGCCGCCCAACCGGTCACGGCACCGGTCTGAGCCTCTTGCCACTCGTCGGTCACGCGCCGCGTCGTAGGACTGGGCGATCGTGCGCCGGCTACGACGAGCCTTCCACGATGTAGGGCGTGCGCCCGGCCATCCGGGTGACCACGACGCCGGTGAGGGTCATCGCGAGCGCCACTCCGGCGAGCACGACCAGCTGGAACTGGGCCGCGACCACAGGCGAGGCCCCACCGAAGAGCGCCCCGACGAAGGCGCCGGGCAGGGTGACGAGCCCGGTCGACTTGGTCTGGTCGAGCGTCGGCAGCAGCGACTCGCGCACGGACTCGTGGCCGATCTCCTCGTGCGCCTGAGACGGGGTCGCGCCCAGTGAGAGCCAGGCCTCGACCTCCCAACGCCGTGCCTGCGAGGTGCGGTTGAAGTTCCGCCCGGCCAGGGTGGCCGCGCTCATCGCGTTGCCGATCACGATGCCTGCGACGGCGACCAGGTTGCGCACGTCGGCGTCCACCAGGCGCAGCCCGAAGATGACGACCAGCGCCGCGATCGCACCGGTCAGCACCCCGGCCACGGCGATGCGCCGGCCGTGCCAGAGTCCCTGGATCCGACGGCCCGAGGTCCAGGACGCCGTGGTCAGCATCAGCACGATGAAGGCCGCGACCGTCCACGGGACGGCCAGGATGCCTCGCAGCAGCAGGGCGATCACGCTGAGCTGGACGGTCGCGCGGACCACCACGACCATCGGGAACCAGCCGAGCCCGACCTTGGCCCAGCGCCCGAGGGCGACCGTCAGGCCGGTCATGGCGAGCAGGCCGGCCCCGAACCCGGCGTACGACGCGATCCCTTGCACGGCGTCATCCTCGCGTACCGGTCCTACCCCGAACCGGGTGACCGCGAGCCGGCGTGCCCTGGGCCGACGTGGCCCCACCCGTGTCGGTGCCGGTGACGGGCGACGACCGGCTCGCGGTGGCCCGAGGTGACGGCCGCTTCCTGCTGCTCGCCGACGACGGTACCGGCGGCCGGATGTGGGTCGGGCAGGTGCCGAGCACCTGAGCGGTCAGGCCAGGAGGAACGCGACGGTCCGTCGCCGGGCGCGCCGCGCCTCGGGGATCCCGGGCAGGAGCGGGTAGACGTGGATCAGGTCCGGCTCCTCGATGTAGGTGAGGTCCCAGCCGGCCTCGGCCGCGCGGCTCGCCAAAAGCCGGCAGCCCGGCACCAGCAGGTCGCGGGTGCCGCAGAACATCAGCGCCGGCGGCAGACCCGTCAGGGCTCCGAGCCCGGGACTCACCTCCGGGCGGTCGAGGTCGTCGGGGGTGCCGGCCCACCAGCCGGCGTAGGCACGGACCTTGCCGATGAAGAGCCACGGGTCGATCGCGTCGAGCGCCGCGGTGTCGGGCGTCGAGGTGGTCAGGTCGACCCACGGCGAGATCAGGAGCAGCCGCCGTGGCTGGGGACCGCCCCGGTCGCGCAGGGACTCCGCGAGGGCGAGCGCCAGTCCACCGCCCGACGAGTCGCCGGCGATCACCAGCTCGCCCTCGGTCGCGAGCCGGGTCGCCAGCGTGACGAGGTCGTCGTGGGAGTCGCGCCAGCTGTGCTCGGGCGCCAGCGGGTAGTCCGGCACCACGACGCGCGCGCCGAGGTCGTCGGCCAGCCGCGCGGCGTACCGGACCTGCCAGGCGCTGATCGGCGCCATGTAGCCGCCCCCGTGCAGGTAGAGGACGACCAGGGCGGGTGCGATGCCGCGCCGCACGACGGAGTACGCCGGGAACCCGCCGGGCAGCTGTTCGGTGACGACCGAGAACCG